>UEXX01000441.1_pt1 | contig 10898 bp, 6 predicted proteins | sample 4301161 | NCBI WGS metagenome assembly UEXX01 (sample SAMEA4773179, study PRJEB27434) | metagenome | biome: 2259; feature: agricultural soil; material: soil | place: USA | collected 2014-09 | depth 0.25 m
TCGCAGAACGACGCGGCTGCAGCAAGCAAGTACAGCTCCTCGGGATCGCCTGCCGGGTTGCCTATCTCGTTCTCAATAATGCTCACGATCGACTGCGCGTCCCCGTGCCGGTCCGCCTGGAGGCACGACTTCAAGAGCACGGGGACTCCGACGACGTTGCCGGTGAACTCGCCGGCGAGCAGACGGCGGGCGTCCTCGCGATTCCCCTCGCGAACCGCGGCGTTGGCCTCGAGAGACAGCGCCGCCTGAGAACCGCGATCCAGGCGCGCAAACTGGCGTGCGCCGAGGTAGTCGCCAAACTGCATTGACGACAGCGCACAGGTCCTCAGCCGGCGCTCCGATTGGTCGATGGCCAGCGCAGCGCGGCATTCGCGGACGGACTCGTCCGTGACCCCTGCATACCGGAGCACGTACGCGAGCGCGTAGTGGGCCCTTGCGTTTGACGGATTCGCCTCGACGAGCGCCTTCGCGTCACGGTACGCGGCCACGCGATCGCCACGCTCGACTCGCGCGAGGATCAACGGGACAGCCGCGTCGCCGATCAGATCCGGTGCTTCGATGAGCGCGCGGCGATAGGCCGCCTCCGATCGTGCCGCGGCGGGCTTGCCGCCATCCGAATAGGAGGAATCGTAGTTGGACCTGAGGCCAAGCGCCGCCCAGGCCCGCGCGAAGTGCGGGTCCAGCTCGACGGCCCGCTCGAGCATCGGTATGGCCTGCTTGTTCGGAAGCGGATCGTACGAGATCGCGGTGCTGCGCAGGTACAGGTCGTACGCCTCCGCGTTTCTGGGCGGCTCGCGCTCGGCGCGTGACGCCGGCCGCACCCCCAGAGCAGGCATCAGCCCCTGCCTGACGCGGCTGACGAGCTGTTGCTGCATGGCGATGGCATCCCGCGCGGGCGCGCGGACCGCATCACGCCAGACGACCCGATCGGTGGCCACATCGACGGCCTCGATCGTCACGCGAAGGTCGTCCGCCTCGCGCATGTAGTGGCCGGTCACCAGGGTCGCCACGCCCAGGTCGCGGCCCGCGGCCACCAGGTCCACGTCGGGCGCCGTGTATCGACGGCTCGTGGCGAACGGTCGAACCGCGAAAGCGGGGTCCGGGCTGAACACGCCGACGATCTCGTCGGCGAGCCCGAAGCGCAGGAAGTCCTGTTCCTGATCGCCCGCGATGTTCTGAAGCGGCAGCACCGCGACGGTCTTCACGGGCGACGGCGCGTTCAGTGCGGCGTTTCGTCGGGCCAACAGACCCCAGCCAGCCGCTCCGAGCGCGGCAAGCAGGACCGCAGACCATGCGAGGCGCGACACGCCGCGACTGGAGGTCTGACCCTGCGGGGCCAGGGAGCCTGCGGATCTGGCGGAGGAATCGAGGTCGCGGCGCAGCCGACTGAGATCCGCCGAGAGCTCCGACGCACTCTGATAACGAAGCCGACGATCCTTCTCCAGCGCTTTCAGGATGATCCGCTCGAGATCGGGCTGCACCTCGGGGTTCAGCCGGTTCGGAGCGATCGGCGATTTGTTCAGGATGCCGTCGGCGATCACGCCCGCCGTCGCGCCCTCGAAGGCGGGGCGCCCTGTGGCCATTTCGTACAAGACGAGGCCGAGCGAAAACAGATCCGAGCGCGGATCGAGCTCCTCCCCGCGCACCTGCTCGGGCGACATGTAGGCGACCGTGCCCACCGCAGTCCCGGGCGCGGTCGCACCCGCATCGGCCATGGCGGTCATCGTCGCCGCATCGCGCAGCGCGCCATCGCTGGTAGCTCCCGGCACCAGCTTGGCGATACCGAAGTCGAGCACCTTCCCATGACCCGTGGACGTCACGAAGAGGTTCGCGGGCTTGACGTCTCGATGGACAACGCCTTGTGCGTGCGCGGCGCCGAGCGCGGCGGCGATCTCGCCGGCCAGGTCGATCAGGGCGGGCACCGGCATTGGCCCGTCGCCGAGGGCATGCTTCAGGGTGTGGCCCTCGAGCCACTCCATCACGATGAAGTGCTGGCCGTCAGGGCTTTCCGTCTCGCCCAGGTCGTGGATCGTGCAGATGTGAGGATGATTGAGAGCCGACGCGGTGCGCGCCTCGCGCTGGAAACGGCTGACGGCTTCGCGATTCTGCGTCAGCTCGGGCGGGAGGAATTTCAGCGCCACCCGGCGCCCCAGCTTCAGGTCTTCGGCGCCGAAGACAACACCCATGCCGCCGCCGCCCAGGCGGCTGACGATGCGGTAGCGCGAGATCGTGTCCCCGACAACGGGTGACATGCAGTTGTGATCCTGCGCCCGCCTGACCCGCAATCGGGCTGGTCGTCGCAGGCTCATCATAGGCGAACCGATACCGCGCGGTGTATAACGGCCGAACTAAAGTTCGGCCCTACGGCTGCTTCACGATTACGTGTGTAGGGCGAGTTTCAGAACGACATCAGGAGACATCGTGAAAATCGAACACGTGGCGTTTCAGGTGGAAGATCCGAAGGCCGTGTCGGCGTGGTGGGTGAAGAACCTGGGCCTGACCATCAAGCGGACGTATCCCGATCGGCCATGGGGCCACTTCCTCGCAGATGACGGGGACGCGGTGATGGTGGAGTTCTACAACAACCCCAAGGCCGCCGTGCCGGACTACACGACGATCGATCCACTGATGCTCCACGTGGCCTTCATCGTCGACGACGTGCCGGGTATGCGCGCTCGACTGATCGCCGGCGGCGCGACGCCGGAGGGCGATCCGCAGACTGCGCCGAACGGCGACATCCTGACGATGCTGCGGGATCCGTGGGGGCTGGCGGTGCAGTTGGTGAAGCGGCAACAGCAGATGATCTAGTCCGTGCTTCGTGCTACGTGCCGCGTGCTGGGTGCGGTGCTTCGTGCCAGGTGCCGGGTGCTTGGTGCGGTGCTTCGTGCTTCATGCCTGGTGCTTTGTGCGAAGCGCAGCGTGTCTGGCGCACGCGGCACCTCGCACCGGGGCACGCACTTGGCACCGGGCACCGCACGAGGCACTTGGCACCGCACGAAGCACTTGGCACCAGGCACCGCACGCAGCACCTAGCACCAAGCACTCAGCACGGACTGTATCTATCTAGCCCGCCAACCGTACCTCGGTACCCGACGGCAATTGGAGGTCCTGCCGCTTCGTGCGCTCCTTGTCCTGGTACATCCGCCTGTCCGCCGCGCCCAGCAGATCGTCGTACGTGCTGCCGTCCTCCGGGCTGACGGCGACGCCGCCGCTGATGGTGAGCGACACCGTCACGCCGGCACGCACCTCCAGCTCGAGGCAGGCCACGGCGCGCTGGATGTGCATCGCGCGCCGGTGGGCTTCGGCCCGCCCGCAGTCGGAGAGGACGACGACGAACTCGTCGCCGGCGTAGCGGGCACAGAAGTCGCCCTGTCGAACGTTCTCGCGAATCACCGTTGAGACCTGCCGCAGTGCCAGATCGCCCACCTGGTGGCCGTACTTGTCGTTGATTCCCTTGAAGCCGTTGAGGTCGAACATCAGCAGCGCCGTATGGGCAGCGCCAGCCGGTGCGGCGGCGAATTGGCCGGCCAGGTAGGCGAACAACGCGCGGCTGTTGGGCAGCTCCGTCAGCGAATCAGTCAGCGACACCTGATGCATCTGCTCGAACAGCACGGAGTTGCGGATGACCGAGGCCACCTGATTGCAGACGCGATCGAGAAGCCGCCGATGATCTTCGCGGAAGGCGCCCTCATCCGCGTGGTACACCGTGAGCGTGCCCACGAGGGTATCGCCATCGACGAGCGGATAGGCCAGCGTCGACCGCAGCGGCGCACTGGCCTGCGTGCGTCCCCCCGCCTGGAAGTCGGCCTCGGCGCGGGCGTTCACGAGCGCGGTGCGATGGCGGGCGGCCCAGCCTGAAGCGCCTTCGCCCATCGGAATCCGCAGACCGTCGACCAGGTCGGCCTCGAGGCCGCTCGCAAAGCGGCAGGTCAGCGTGTTAGTCGCTGCGTCGTGCAGGTACAGCGCCCAGCATGACACCGGCACCAGACGGGTGAGCTTCGAGGTGAGCAGGCCCATCGTGTCCTCGACGCTGAGCCGCGTCCCCAGCGTCTGGGCGATGTCGTACAGCGCGTGCATCTCCTGCGTCGCCCGCGAGATGTTCTGGAACACCATCGATGCACGCGGCTGCGCTTTCGTCTCGAGCGAATACCCGTTGGCAGGACCGCTGGCGTGCGCTTGCGCGCGCTCCCTCGTCTCGGCCTCGTGACGCTCGGCGGAATTGCGAATGCTGATCGAGGGCAGCATCTGGATGAACAATCTGACGAGCCTGGGATCGAGTGCCCGGCCGCCCTCGGACAGAAGCAGTTGAACGGCGGCGTGCTCGGCCATGGCCTTGTGATACGGGCGGTCCGTGACCAGCGCGTCGTAGTAGTCGACGACCGCGAGGACCCGCGCGCCGAGCGGGATGGTTTCTCCCGACAGCCCTTCAGGGTACCCGGACCCATCCCAGCGCTCATGGTGGCTTTCGATATACGGAGCGACCGGGTACGGGAACGGCACCGCGCGGATGATATCCGCACCGATCTGCGGGTGAATGCGCACGCGCTCGAACTCGTCAGGTGTCAGCCGGCCCGGCTTCGTGAGGATGTGCTCGGGCACGGCCAGCTTGCCGATGTCGTGGAGCAGTGCGGCCACCTTGACGCCTTCCACTTCCTCGGCCGACATGCCCGCCGCGCGGGCGAGCTCCGCGGCAGCGGCCTGCACGCGGCGGATGTGGTTGTCGTTCGGCCCATGCGATCGGTCGAACGTCTGGTCGCGCGCGTCGATCGCGCGCGCGAGCGCCTCGACGCTGGCCAGGTGCAGATCGGACACCTGCTTCAAGTGCCGCTCCTGATCCTCGACCCGGCCCAGGTAGATCCGGTAGCTCCGGTAGGTCAGATACAGCGGCGCCGCCGCCAGCAGCACCACCCCGATCTGCATCGTCATCACGACGCGTATCGCCAGGACGGCCACGCCGGCGCCGATGAAGCACGCGGGCGCCGTCCACATGAAGTTCTGCTGCCACAGCTTCAGCACTGGCTCGCTGCGCGAGAGCGCCACCGCCATCGCGATCATCCCGCTGTTGCAGAGGAAGAAGGTGGCTGCCGCGGCAACGGCGGGCTTGCTCAACGTGAACAGATCCTGGCCAAGGTGGAAGCCGCCGAAGTACGTGGCCGAGAGGCCGGACGCCTGGACGCTCAGGATCAGCGCGCCGACGCTGAAGGCGGTCTGACGGAGTGGAACCTTCTGTCGCGTGGACATCAGGCACTGCGTCCCGCCCCCGACGCCGGCGACGACCATGCCCAGGTCCGGCCCGAGCAGCACCAGCGACATGAAGTCGGTGAAGTACGACATCGACAGCGTCGCACTGCCGCTCGCGAGCGGCAGGTGGACCTTGGACGCCGAGATCAACGCGGACGCGCCGAGCAGCGCGAGGAAGAGGTAGGGATCTGGCAGGTGCACCTGCGGCAGCCGCACCACGAGCACGACGGCGGCCGCTGCAATGACCATCGTGATGTAGGCGGTCAACAGAGTCTGCGGCGCGGACACGCGTGCAGCAACGGCGCGCAGGCGTGCGACCGCCGAATCCGACCCGGACGCTGTCGACCGAGCGTGCAGAAACATCGGGAATGACGAAGTCTGCAGAGGCCGTGCCACCGGGATGGTCTGCTGCAGCACTGTGAAGAACCGGTCAGGTCAGGGACGGGCGCGGCCCGTCGAGGGCGCTGGAGCGGCGGCCATCGGCGTCGCATCCCGCATAGTCGGCGGCTGGCTGGTGGCTGTCCTGGGCGTCGTCGCGGGCGTAATCACAGTCCAGAGGAACATGGCGGTCTCCTTACCGTTAGCTGGCAGTGAACGTTCAGGGTGGCGTGCCGGCCGCGCCTATGGATTTGGCGGCGGCTCCGGCTCCTGGACGATCACCTCGTCAACGGAAGTGGCGTCGTTGTTCCCAAGGATGAGACTGGCGTTCCCCCAGACGATGTGCTCGGATTCGGTCAGGTTGCCCCAGACGATGTGCTGCGCATCGACGAGGTTGCCCCAGACGATGTGCTCGCCGTCCACCGTGCCGACCAGGGCATTTCCCCAGACAATGTGCTCACCCCACACGGCCAGGTTGCCCCACACGATGTGTTGGGGGTCGACGTTGCCCCAGACGATGTGCGTGGCGTCGAGCACGCCCCACGGCGAGGCGGCATCCCACGCCAGATCATGATAGAGGAGCGCGTTGCCCCACACGATGTGGCTGCCCCACACGATCTGCTGCGACCACGCGACGTTGCTGCCGCCAATACTCGAGTATGGCCACGGCTGATACGTCATCCAGGGCAACCCGATCAGTGTGGACGGGTCGATGACCTTTGCGAGATCGAGCGCGCCCCTGACGTTCACCTCGCCCGCGCCCTGCGTGAGCAGGTCGTAAGGCTGCAGCGTCTCGTCGTTCGTGAGGTTGGTAGCCGAATACTCGAGGATCGCCTTGACCGTGTTGGGCGAAAGCTTCCTCGGGTTCCAGAACGCGTTCCGGTGTGCCTCGACCATCAAGGCGACGACACCGGAGGTCACGCCGGCCGCCATGCTGGTGCCGTTCAGCCTCAGATACGGGTTGATGGCATCCGCCGAGGCCGTGACGCGTGAGTTGGGAAGATCCGTGTAGAGCTTGCAGGCAGCGTTCGAAACGGCCGTCAGCGCGTGGCCGGGCGCCACCACATCAGGCTTGGCCTGCCCGTCGTACCACGTGGGCCCTCGCGAGGAATAGGGCGCCACTTCGTCGTCATTCCGGTTGGCCGTCCCCTTGATGTCGACCGATCCGACCGTAATGGCCGACGGCGCGTCGCCTGGCGAGCTGATGCCCGCGTAGCCCGGCTGGCCGCTCGCATCCACGCCGAAATTGCCGGCGGACGCGACGACGACGATGCCCGCCCGTGAGGCGGCTTCCACCGCCTGGACGAGCGGATCCGAGGCGCTCGGTTCCAGAACCGGGTGGCCCAGCGACAAGTTGATCACGTCGATGCCGAGCTGCGTGCGGTTCGCAACGGCGAACTCGACGGCCGAGATGACGCTGCTGGTGTAGCCCTGGCCGCTGGCGTCCAGCACCTTCAGGCCAATCAGGTTGACGTTGGTCGCGACGCCGGGATACACCCCGGCAGACGGCGCGCCGCTTCCGCCAATCAAGCCGGCCACGTGCGTTCCATGGCCGTACTGATCGCTGGGCGGCGCCGCAACCGCGTTGCCGCTCGTGAAATCGTAGAAGGCCACGATGCGGTTGCCGAAGACGTTCGACGGCGTGATGCCCGAGTCGATGACGGCAACGCCAACGCCCGTCCCCTTCGGGTTGTTCGACGACGACGTCGAGGAAATCCCCAACGCGCTTCGGAGGGTGCCCCCCGACGGCGCCACGGTGACGTGCGCATTGGTGAGCGCATCGCTCGAAATCGAGAGGATGTTCGGATTGTGCGACAGCCCGTCCAGGGCGCCGCGGGGAATCTCGAGCGTCACGGCCTCGATCAGCGGATGCTCCGTCTTGACATCCAATCCGCCCGCCTTCAGTGCTTTGACGGCCAACCCGCGGGAGCCTGGGACCACGCGCACGATGACGCGCTGCCGGTCAGGACCTTTCCCGTGGTCGTGCCAGTCCTGCACGCCACTGTCGAATCGCGCGGACTTGAGGCCGCCCTTCCCCTTCCCGGGCGCCGCGGCCGCCGGCACCACGAGCGCCAGGGTCAGCGAAAGTGAGCCGGCCAGTCGCAAGAGGGAGCCGGGACGCAGTCTGAGCATGGCCTACGGAAGAGCAGGGCCGCTGCCAACTCGACGCGCATCGCTCAACTCGTTGCGTGGGTGACGATTACAGCTTCGAACGCGTACTTACAGAACTGTCGCGATTTTCAGAATGGAACACGGGGATCGTCTCCAGATTGGCCTAACCGCAGGTGGGCTTGAGTCTTAGGGTACGTGTTCCATTCTGAGTCGCGATTCGCGCCTCGTGATCCACTTCAGGACAGTTGCACAGTTTTTTTCGCGAGTACCTTTTCAACCTCAACCGTAACGTCCGATACTGGCCGCACAGGGAGCGTGGCCATGCAGGAGAAAGTGGTCGTGCACTTTCGCGATGGGCGACTGCTGAAAGGCTACACCTCCGATCTGTCGCCGAACCAGCCCACGTTCCGGCTCACGCCGGTCGACTGGGGCGGCGAGACTGAAACGATTCAGGTCGAGGCGCTGAAGGCAGTCTTTTTCGTGAAGGAATTCGCGGGCGACTCCGCGTACAGCGAGAGGAAGGCGTTCGCGTCGGACGCGCCGTACGTACCTGGGCGAGTCGAGTTCCACATGGAGGACGGCGAATCGCTGGTGGGCGTCGTTCAGGACTACCAGCCCGACGAGGCCGGCTTCTTCCTGGTGCCGGCGGATCCGAAGTCGAACAACGTGCGCTGCTTCGTCGTCGGCAAGGCGATCAAGCGCGCATCTCTTATCTAGGAGTCCGTGCTTGGTGCTGGGTGCCTGGTGCCAAGTGCGGTGCTTCGTGCTTGGTGCCACGTGCGGTGCTTCGTGCCTGGTGGCGGCGGGCTGAGCGTGACAGTCGTAGGGCCGAGCTTTAGCTCGGCCGGGAGCCGTGTGAGTACGTAGGGCCGAACTTTAGTTCGGCCGCGCCCTTCCGATCGATGCGCCGTAGCTGGCACCGCACGAAGCGGGCTGAGAGTGACAGTCGTAGGGCCGAGCTTTAGCTCGGCCAGTAGCGTCTTCAGCACCTCAGCACTTCAGCACTGGACTGCGGCACTTCAGCACGAGAAGGTTACTTCCCATACACAATCGCCCGATCGATCCGCACCGCGCCGCCCCCGTCGGACGGCAGTACCCGGATCGTGACCGTGTGGGGCCCGCCTTTCAGGCCCGTGACAAACCAGTAGACGTTGTCGTTCGTGTGCGCCACCTTCTTCGCGTTGATCTCGCCGGCCTTCTGGTTGTCGAGCAGCACGACCGCGCGCCCGCCCTTGTCCGTGTAGTCGCCGATCACGAGCACCCCGGTGCCGGTGAACCGCAGCGTGACCTCGGAGCCCGCCTCGGTCGCTGACATGGTGTTCCCATCGCGATCGGGTCGCGCCGTCCAGCCCGCGCTCCACTTAAAGGCACCGCTCGTCGCCTCGAGCCGCTCGGTGGGGGGATCCACCGCCCACTGTTCGAGCTTCGGCGCCTTCGGATCCTGCTGCGGCACGACAACCTCGCTATCCGATACCGTGCCACCCGCCTTCTGAATCACCTTGAGCGCGCGCGCGACGGTGGACGCGGCGATCTCGTTGAACGAGTACCGCGTGTAAGCGAACTTCGTGTCCGCCAGCTTCGGGATGCCGCTCTTCCACTGATCGGGAATGCCGTTGTAGCCGAGCATCACCCCGAGGATGCCCGCCGCACTCGATGGGTTGCAGTCGGAATCCTGGCCCGCGCGCGCGGACACCTCGAGCGTCTTCGCGAAGTCGCGCTCGCCGTAGAGGAGGCCCAGCGCGACGAACGCGCCGTTCAGCCGCGCGTCGATGTTGAAGTCGTCCAGCGCGCCGTCGGGGCAGGGATCGTCGCGGTCCCACTTCTCCGTGATGAGGCGCCAGGTCTTCTGCCAGTCCTTCGGGTTTTCGGCCGACCACTTCAGGACGTCGGCGATGATCTTTCCGTAGCCGCTGTCGGCCGGGATCGACTTCAGCCCCATCTCGACGACCTTCCGCGGGTCGCTCTCGAAGAACGCCGCCGCGTACATCCCGCCGAAGAACATGCCGCCGTAGAGGCCGTCGCCGTAGTTCATGACGCGGCCGACGCGGTCCGCGATCCTGTTGGCCTCCTGCGGCAACCCCGGGGTCATCAGGCCGATGAAGTCCGACTCGATCTGGAAGTCGATGTCGTTGGCGTGCGCGTTGTAGCGCGGGTCGCCGGAGAGCGGCGCCTTGATGCCGTTGTTGAGCAGGCGGCGGGCCGAGGCGTTCGCGTGCCACAGCTCGTACCTCGAGTTCTTGAACATGTCGCCGAACTGCTCGCTCGTGGCGTCGAGGCCGACGGTGTCGAGCACTTCGGCGAACGTCATCTCGACGTAAAGATCGTCCTGGTTGATCGCGTTCGACACGTTGTCTGGTGCCCAGCCGATCTGCCAGTTCATGATCCGGCGGTTCGAGCGGAACTCGGTCGGCGCGCCGTACGAGACGCCGATCATCTGGCCGGCCCAGCCGCCGCGGATCTTGTCTTCGAGCACCGTGCGCGACAGATGGCGCGGGCCTGGGGCCTGGGCGCCGCCGCCAGAGACGGTGACGAGCACGATGAGAACGGTCAGAGCGGCGGTGTGCAGACGCATGACCGTGGAAGGTAAACCATCGCTGCGAGGCGGTCAAACGCCTGCCTTAGCGAGTGCGCGCCGCAATACGACAGTTGTCGCCGCAACCGCAGTCGCGACACAGGGCTGCGTTCAGGCGCTGCGATCGACGTCCAGTACGTACGGCCTGCCGCGTTAGAATCCAGCCGTGCAGGGCTCCCCTCTCATCGTCATCGGCCTCGACGTTGGCGATCCCGATCAGCTCATGCGCTGGGCCGAGGCAGGCCACCTGCCAGCGCTGCGCGGACTGATGGCGCGCGGGCTGGTCGGCCGCATGGCCGGACCGGAGATGACGCTCGAGCACCCGGTGTGGACCACCGTGTTCAGCGGCCGGTCGCTGGGGGAGCACGGCTATTTCTACTACCGGCGGCTGAAGCCGGGGACCTACGAGCTTCAGACGATCACCGGCGCTGACATCGGCGCGGCGCCGTTCTGGTCGGCGTTCTCGGATGGATCGAGGCGCTGCGCGATCCTCGACGCGCCCGACGCGCCCATCGTCTCCGGCCTCGATGGCGTGCAGCTGACCGATTGGGCCATTCACAACGCGCCGTTCGCGCCGAAGACCGAGCCTGCCTCG
>UEXX01000567.1_pt1 | contig 10843 bp, 11 predicted proteins | sample 4301161 | NCBI WGS metagenome assembly UEXX01 (sample SAMEA4773179, study PRJEB27434) | metagenome | biome: 2259; feature: agricultural soil; material: soil | place: USA | collected 2014-09 | depth 0.25 m
CGCATCCTGGTGAACCTGAGCGGCGGCACCGGCGCGCGGCTGCGGCAGAACCTGTCGGTGGTGGCCAACAGCCCGGCGCCCACGCGCATGGTGCAGTTCGCCAACATGGACTACAGCGACATCAACGATCCGCTGTTCGGCCATCGCGTGGCGCAGCGCCTCGAAGAGGACGCGAAGGCCGGCGCGCGCGGCCTGAAGATCTTCAAGGACTTCGGCCTGACCCTGAAGCGCTCGAACGGCCAGCGCGTGCCGGTGGACGACCCGGCCTTCGACGAGGTGTTCGAGACCTGCGCCCGCCTGGGCCTGCCCGTCCTGATTCACACGGGCGAGCCCTCGCCCTTCTTCGATCCGGTCGACGAGCACAACGAACGGTGGCTCGAGCTGCAGGTCCATCCCGAGCGCCGCCGGCCGCCCTCCGACTACCCCACGTTCGAGGCGCTGATGGCCGAGCGGGATCGCCTCTTCGCGAAGCACCCGAAGACGATGTTCATCGCGGCGCATTTCGGGTTCCACGCCAACGACCTCGACCGGCTCGGGCGGATGCTCGATCGGATGCCGAACGTCTACACCGAGACCGGGGCCATCATCGAGGAGCTGGCGCGCCAGCCGCGCGCCGCGCGAGCGTTCTTCGTGAAGTACCAGGACCGAATCCTGTTCGGGAAGGACACCTACGAGGCCTCCGAGTACCCGGCCTTCTTCCGCACGTTCGAGACGGCCGACGAGTATTTCGACGGCTACCGCGATTACCACGCGTTCTGGAAGCTCTACGGCCTGGACCTGCCGGATGTGGTCCTGCGCAAGCTCTATTACGGCAACGCGCTCAAGCTGGTCCACGGCCTTCCAGTCGCGGACTTTCCACCGATTCCCACGGCGGGCACCGCGGGCGGACACTGAGGGCATGGCGTTCTACGTCGTCACCGGCGGAGCCGGATTCATCGGGTCGCATCTGGCCCAGGCGCTGGTGGCGCGCGGCGAGAAGGTGCGCGTCGCCGACAGCTTCATCACCGGCAACCGCAGGAACCTCGAGGCCATTTCCGGCGGCGTGGAGCTGGTGGAAGGCGATCTGGCCGACGCCGCGGTCGCGCGGCGCGCGGTGGCTGGCGCCGACTACGTGCTGCACCAGGCGGCGATCCCATCGGTGCCGCGATCGGTCGACGACCCCGTCACGTCGCATCGCGCCAATGTGGACGCCACGCTGCAGATCCTCGTCGCCTCGCGCGAGGCCGGCGTCAAGCGCGTCGTATACGCGGCGTCTTCATCGGCGTACGGCGATACGCCCGAGATGCCGAAGCGGGAAGACATGCCGACGAATCCGCTCTCCCCGTATGCGCTCCAGAAGCTGATCGGCGAGCAGTACATGCAGATGTTCACCGCGCTCTACGGCCTCGAGACGGTGAGCATCCGCTACTTCAACGTGTTCGGTCCGCGGCAGGACCCTTCATCGCCGTACTCGGGCGTGATCGCGTTGTTCGTCACGGCGCTTCTGTCAGGCAAGGCGCCCACGATTATCGGCGACGGCGAGCAGACGCGCGACTTCACTTACGTCGCGAACATCGTCGACGGCGTGTTGCTGGCGACGAAGGCGCCGAAAGCGTCGGGGGAAGTCATCAACGTCGCGACCGGGCGCCAGATCTCGATCAACGAGCTGGCGCGGACCTTGGGCAAGGTCATCGGCAACACGAAGCCGGCCGTGCACACCGAATCGCGTGCCGGCGACGTCCGCCACTCGCTCGCGGACATCACCAAGGCACGCACTCTGCTGGGCTACGAACCCACCGTGGATCTAGAGGAAGGTTTGCGCAAGACCGTCGACTGGTACCGGACGACTGGACAGTCGTAGGCCGAACTTCCGCCTTCGCTAAAGCTTCGGCGGACCGCCATAGCCTTGGCGACGGCGGTCAGTTCGGCCATCATCAGCAGTCGTAGGGCCGAACTTCAGTTCGGCCATTGGCCATTGCCTCATCGCCCGACCAGCACCTTCACGCCGATCCCGAACCCGCCGAGATCCTTCTCGCCGAACTCGCCGGCCACGCCCGGCGCGCCCACGGCGTTCGGCACACCCTCGTAGCGGAACTCGACCGAGACGAACACGTACTTCATCGCCAGGACTTCCGCGCCGCCGACGAGGTTCCAGCTGCCGAAGCGTTCGTCGGTGTTCTCGCCCGGCTCGGCGAAGTCGGACACTTCCTTGAAGTGCATGGAGCCGGCGCCGCCGCCGGCGTAGGCCGTGTTGCCGTTCGAGAGCCTGACGCGATAGCCGCCCGTCACACGGAACGGCTGCATCGTGATGGTGTCCTTGATGCCGAGCGGAAAGACCTCGCCGTCGACGACCGCCACCCGCGACCCGGTCTTCTTGAACTGCTCCCAGCCGACGTCCACGAAGATGTTGTGGAAGATCGCCTGCCCGCCGCCGCCGTAGAAGAACCCGCTCGACTTGCCGAGGATCGCCTTGAAGCTGTCGTGTGCGAGGAACCACTCGTAGGCGCCCGAGGCGTATCCCCGCGCGCGGAAGGCCGGCGGGGGCGGCGCGGGCAGCTTCGTCATCGAGGCCCGGTCCGTCACTGTCGGCAGCGCGGGCGGTTCGGGGCCGGAGAGCTTCTCCACGTGCCCCTTGTAGACGAAGCCGAGGGCGCCTCCGGCGCCGGCGTATTTTTCGGGCACGCGGACCTGATACCACTGCGCATCGCGTGCGACGGCTTCCAGTTCCACGCCGGCAGGCAGCGTCGTGAGAACCCTGCTCGGGTTGCGCTGCCACACCAGCACCCGATCTCGATTCGTCTTGACGATGGTGGTCGCCGCCGGCTGGAGCTCCCCGGCAGGCACTGTCGCGATCTGCTCCTGAGCGAACGCGGGGGCGCCGGCGAGCAGGCACGAAGAGAAGACGAGCGCGCAAATGATGGGCAGTCTCATGGCGCGCCTCTACTTGGCCAGGCCCATGCCGAAGATGGCGGCACGGGGGTTGATGACGCCGAATCCGGTGTCGTTGTCGCGGCCCGTGGCGCCGACATCAGTGGCCGTGTGCTCGATGACTGCCTCGACCGCCTTCGGCGATTTCACGCCCTGCGTCATGAGCAGCGCCGCCAGCCCCGACACGTGCGGCGTGGCCATCGACGTGCCCTCGAAGAAGATGTAGGCGAACTGGTTGAAGATGCCGCGGTCGACCAGGCGGGGATCGAGCGTCTCCTGGAGCACGCCATCGGGATTGCCGTCGCCGTCGGCGTCGACATCGAGGTTCCCGCCCGGCGCCGCGACCTCGACGTAGGCGTTCGAGTTCGAGTACGGCGCGCGGTTGAAGTTGTAGTCGACGGCGCCCACCGCGATGAGCCCTTCGATCGAGGAAGCGTACGCCGCGGGCCAGAACTCGGGGCTGCCCTCGGCGCCGCTGTTCCCTGCAGCCACCACCACGACGGCGCCCTTGTCGATCGCGTAGATGATGGCGTCGCGGACAGGCGCAACCTCGGCCTCGAAGCCAAGGCTCATGTTGATGACGTTCGCGCCGTGGTCGACCGCGTAGCGAACCGCCTCGGCCACGATGCTGGCCGTGCCGACATTGGGCGACCCCAGCGCATCGTCCCAGTCGCCAGAGACCGCTTTCAGCGGCATGAGCGCGACGTTGAACGCCATCCCGGCGGCGCCGGCGCCGTTCCCGGTGCGCTCGCCGATCGTGCCCGCCACGTGCGTGCCGTGCCCATCCAGATCCATCGGCGTCTCGTCGTCCCAGATGAAGTCGTGCGGGGCGACGATTGTGGCGCCGACAAGGTCCGGTGCCTCCCTGAACGCGCCCTGATTGAGATAGGCAAGCCCGGAGTCCACCACAGCGACGGTCAGCGCAGCGGTGGCGCCGTGATTGATGTCCCACACGCGCTCCATGTTCAGCCGGTGGAAGTTCCACTGGTACTGGTAGAGCGGATCGTTCGGGACATAGGCGAGCACCGCGATCGGATCCGGCTGCGCGTAGACCACGCCGGGCTCCGCGGCCAGCGCCGCCGCCGCAGCGACGACGTCGGCGTCGAGCGGCAGGGAAACGATGACGAAGTCGGCGGAGGGCGGACGAGTGATGCCATGCGCGCCAGCGCGCCTGGCCAGCAGGGTGGCCACCTCATCGGTGGTCCCATCGACGAGCTTCATCACGACGCGGCCGGGCGCAAAGGCCGGGCGCTGACGAAGCGCCGACAGGCCATGAAGGGCCGCCATGTTGACCGGCAGAGGTTCGCCAGCCAGGAGCCGCTGCTTGGCGTTCGGAGTGGCGTTGAGGGCGGGAACCTGCGCGCGCGGCGAGGATCCAAGACTGACCATCGTCACGCCAATGACCAGCCCGAGGGTGGCGAGTCGCGGCGTGTGACGGGGAGCACGCATCATTTTGTCTCCTGTGGAGCGAACAGCCTGACAGCACGCTGCAGTCCGGTCAAGGGACTCGCGAGGCTTGCGCGGCGCGTCGAACGCGGGCATCATCGACGGTCTCATGGCGAAGCGTTCACCGCCGAAGACGGCTGCGTCCGCCGGTTCGCCGCAGCGCCAGCTCAACCGCTTCCTCGCGAAATATACCCCCGCGATGGTGAAGGCGTCGAAGGGCTCGATGGCTCGACTCCGACTGCAAGTACCTGGCGCCGTCGAGCTGGTCTACGACAACTACAATGCGCTGGTGATTGGCTTCGGCCCGTCCGAGCGGGCGTCGGAGGCCGTCCTTTCGCTCGCTCTCATGCCCCGGTGGGTGACCCTGTGTTTCCTGCAGGGTGGTCCGAAGCTGCCCGATCCGAACGGCCTGCTGCGCGGCTCGGGCACGACGGTGCGGAACGTGCGCCTGGCGTCGCCTGCGGACCTCGACACGCCGGCCGTGCGCGCGTTGATCAGGACCGCGCTCGAGCGCGCGAAGGTCCCAATCGACACCACAGGCCGGCGGCGCATGGTCATCAAGTCGATCTCGGCCAAGCAGCGGCCGCGACGGCCTGCCTGAATTTTCACTTTCTCTGGAGCATCGAACCCCATGACGACGACCCCACGCCGTGCGGTGGTGACAGTGATGCTGGCTCTCGTCGCGGCCACCTCAATCCATCTGCTGGGCCAGACCGTGCCACCGCCTCCGGTGATTGGCCGCTGGGATCTGACCATGCAGGGCGCGAACGGCTCGTTCCCGTCGTGGCTCGAGGTGCGGTTGTCGGGGAACCGCACGCTGGTCGGCCAGTTCGTCGGCCAGGGTGGCAGCGCGCGCCCCATCGCGCGCGTCACGTATGGCGCCGACGGCTCGGTGAAGTTCTCGCTGCCGCCGCAGTGGGACAAGGGCGACGCCGACCTGCAGTTCGAGGGGAAACTGGCCGGCGACAAGCTGTCGGGCACCATGGTGGACCCGAGCGGCGTGCGCGTGCCGTGGACGGGCGTGCGCGCACCCACGCTGCGCCGTCCGAGCGGCAAGGGCTGGGGCCCGCCGATCACGTTGTTCGACGGCTCGAACATGACGGCGTGGAAGCCGCTCGGCGCCGAGACGAACTGGCAGGTGATCAACGGCGTGCTGACCAGCACGAAGCCCGGCGCGAACCTGGCGACCGTGCAGACGTTCACGGACTTCAAGCTGCACATCGAATTCAAGTACGGGAAAGACGGCAACAGCGGCGTCTATCTGCGCGGCCGGTACGAGGCGCAGATATCCGACAGCGCGGGCCTGGAGCCGGACTCACATTACAGCGGAGGCATCTACGGGTTCCTCGCGCCCAACGAGGATGCCGCGAAGGCGGCGGGGGAGTGGCAGGCCTACGACATCACGCTGTTCGGCCGCACGGTCAGCGTGACGCTGAACAATCGCATGGTGATCTGCCGGCAGGAGATTCCGGGGATCACCGGCGGCGCGCTGGACAGCGACGAGGCCGCGCCCGGGCCGATCGTGCTGCAGGGTGATCACCAGCCGGTCGAGTTCCGGAACATCGTCATCACCCCGGCGCTGTGAGATCGTGAGGTGGCCCGCCGAGGGCGAGAGGGGGTCCCGCCAGGATTTTCGCGGTCGTGGACTTCGAGCAGGCAGCCTCCGGTGCGCCAGACGCGCGGAGCGTCTGGCGTCACAGAGGCATTTGAGCCCGGCGGAGTTTCGGCTCCGGACCGCTGAGTGCGGCCCTACCGAGACGGGTCAGGAGACGCGGGTGACGTTCTCGGCGCGCGGACCCTTCGGGCCCTGGCCCGTCTGGAAGGTGACTCGCTCGCCCTCGCGCAGCTCGTCGAACGAGGCGCCGTTGACGGCAGACTGGTGGAAGAAATACTCGTTGCCGTCCTCCGCCGCGACGAAGCCGAATCCCTTATCGCTGACCAACCGCTTGATTGTACCGTTCGAAGTTGCCATCTGCTGAAACTCCCAAAATAGAGTCGAGTCGATCGAATTGCCGCACGAATGTGCGAGCGTCGGCTTTGATGAGTGGCTGGAGCGGTCTGGCGGCAAGCGCCGGAGGTGCGACAGGTGCCCAGGAAAGCGTGCCAAGCACTATATCACGGCTCGGTCAAACGGGCGGATCGCCCCCTACAAGTAAGCCCAAGCTGTAGCTTGGGCAAGGCTGGGCTTCGGTAGGGCAGCTACCCGGAATGCGACCAGGCTGCAACTCCAGTTGCCGGCGATTCCGCGTTGGCGCGCCGGCGTGACAACCGGCGATAGCACTTTGCCGCTGCCAGCGGCCCGCCGCCCGTGGTGTGCGGGCGCAGCGCACCCGCAACTCGTTCGCTGACAGACGATTCCGGTGGCACTGTCGCGGCACTGCCTCCGGGCATCGGCATTGCCTCTTAAGGCGGCGACCGCACGGTTGCCGCAAGAGCCCGACCTCACTCTTCGTCGCGACCGGACGGTCTCGCGGGTCTTGGCCAGAGCGCTTCGCGCCCGGCGTTCTGGCCACCCCGCACTCGATTCAAGAGAGGAGACCTGTCCATGTTCCGCACACTTGCCACCGCAGTGCTGGCCGCTGTCCTGGTTGCCCCCGCCATCGTCCACGCGCAGAACGCGCCGGCCCCCGCGTCCCCCGACAAGACGGCGCTGGTCAACATCAACACCGCCTCGGCCGCCGAGTTCGAGGCCCTGCCCGGCATCGGTCCGAAGATGGCCCAGCGGATCGTCGAGTACCGCGAGAAGAACGGCGCGTTCAAGAAGCTCGAGGACCTGATGAACGTGAAGGGCATCGGCGAGAAGAACTTCCTGAAGCTGAAGGGCCAGCTCACCGTCGCGCCGCCGAAGCACTGAGTTCGCCTGGCAGCGTCGCCCGTGGTCCTCGCAACTCCGGGCGATGCTGTCCCTCCGTCGAGCATGCCATGCGCGGCTACACCTTGATCGACATGCTGATCGTGATTGCGGTGCTGACAACGCTGTTCGCGATCTCGATTCCCACGCTGAGCGGCGCCGCCGATGCCGCCCGCCTGCGCGGCGCGGCGTTTCACATCTCGGCGCGACTCGCACTGGTCCGCATGCAGGCGGTCCGACGCTACGCGAATGTTGCCCTGAGGTTTCAGATGCAGAACGGCCAGTATCGGTACCAGACGTTCGCGGATGGCGACGGTGATGGCGTGAAGTCGACGGACATCGCGTCGGGCCGCGACGTCCCGATCGGGGAAGACGAGGGTATTGGCGACAACTACCCGGGCGTGTCGTTCGGCTTCCTGCCCGGGTGTCCGCTGATTGATGGCGGCACTCCCAGCGGAAATCCGATCCGCATCGGCAATACGACGCTGCTGAGTTTCTCTCCGGCCGGGACGGCGACATCGGGCACGTTGTATCTACGCGGTCGCGGCAACTGCGCCTACGCGCTCGTTGTGCTTGGCGCCAGCGGCCGCACGAGGCTTCTGCGCTGCGACCCTCGGACAGGCACCTGGAGCGTCGATGCGCGGTGAACGTCGTCGCGCCACTCGAGTCGTCTTCCGGGATGGCCATCTGCCGCCGGCGGCGCGCGTGCGCCCTGGCAGCGAGGTGATCGTCGTGGACCTCTCGAGCACCGGCGCCTTACTGGAAGGTCACGGCCGCCTGCGGCCCGGTGGCCGCTGCGAGCTGACCCTCGCACTGGCAAGCGGCGACATCACGGTCAGGGCCAGGGTCGCGCGGTGTTTCGTCGCACGGCTCGAGCGGGCCGCGGCGGTGAGGTATAGGACCGCCGTCGCATTCGAGAGCCTGATCGACCTGTCACCTCGATGGCAGCCGGTGGCGGGGTATCAGACGCTCGCGCCGGACGCGGCCACACCGCCGAGTGGGGTAGTGGATACCCACGCCGGTCGATCTGGCAGTCACGACCGCGCACATTTCCTGGATTTCCCAGGTGATTCGAGCAGGAGGTAAGGTGGCATCGCCCTTGAAGTCCCCAACGTGCAGCCTCATGACTGGAGACAATTGGGCTCCGTCCCCCGTGGTATCGGCAGGACGACGCCGACGAGAGCGCCGGAGGGGTATCGCGTCGCTCTGCGCAGCGTTGGCGACGACGCTGACCCGGACGGACAGCGAGGCGCTGCGCTTTCGGCTGCTGGACGGAATCCGCCGGATCGTGCCCGGCGCGCGCACCGTAGCGATTCGCGATTGGCAGGTCGGCGAGACGCGCATCGATCCTCCGCAGCAATCCGGTCTCGTGACCTTCGAGATCCCGACAAGCGACCCGAGGCGCATCGCGATCCTCGACGCCGTCCCGTGTCCTGGCCGTCAGCTCGACGACTGGGACCTTCAGACGCTGGCGCTGTCGAGCCAAATCGGCGCACTCGTTCTCGAAGTGGAGTTGCAGCGCCTGGCAGCGCAACAGGAGGTTCGGCCTCCCGTAGAGAACGATGGCGCGGCGCCGCTCATCGGCTCGACGCTTGCGATGCAGCGCCTGCGGGAGACCATCGAGAGGGTCGCGTCCAGCGACTTCACCGTGCTGATCGAAGGCGAATCCGGCACCGGCAAGGAACTCGTCGCACGACAACTGCACGACCTGAGCCCGCGCCGGGCGGGCCCGTTCGTGCCGATCAACTGTGCGGCTCTGGTGGAGACGCTGCTGGAAGCGGAGCTCTTCGGCATCGAAGAGCGCACGGCCACCGGTGTGCGCGGACGCCGCGGCAAGTTCGAGTACGCCGACAACGGGACGCTATTCCTCGACGAAGTGTCCGACTTGTCGCTGTCGGCGCAGGCCAAGCTTCTGCGCGCCATCCAGGACCTGGCGGTCGAGCGCGTGGGCGGCAACGGCATACATCGTGTGGACATCCGGATTGTCGCCGCTACCAACCGCAGCCTCCGGAAGCTCGTCGCCGACGGGCTCTTCCGCGCGGACCTGTTCTACCGGCTGAGCGGCGTGGAGATTCACGTGCCGCCGCTGCGCGAGCGCCAGTCGGACGTCCTGGAACTCGCCCGGTACTTCCTCGACAGGCATCGAGGCACGCGACGGCTCGAGCTGTCGCCCGAAGCGTCTGACGCTCTGCTGTTGTACGAGTGGCCCGGTAACGTGAGGGAACTGCAGCGCGTCATCGAGAACATGATCTGCCTGGCGCAGCACGACCAGGTGCGCCTCGACGATCTGCCGGCCAGCCTCCGCGGCGACTACGAGTCGTTCCTGATGCCCTCGATCGCCCGCGACGACACGCTCCGCGCGTGGGCGAGCCGGTATGCGCGCCTCGTCTGGCTCCGCTGCGGGCAGAACAAGCGGCGGGCCTGCCGCGTGCTCGGGATCAGCTATCACACGCTCGATTCGTACCTTCGCTACAAGAGCAAGGCGTCGGGCGTGCGCCATGCCCTGCCGGACAACGACCCGCATCGCGCGCAGATCGCCATCACGCCCCGAGAGTCATAGGACCATGTGGCGTCCTGCGCATCTCCGCGACGAGTGGCTTCCGCGATCGACGAGGCAGGCGCTGGCGCCACCCGAGCCGCAGCCTCATCTGCGCGGCCGCGTGTCACGAACCGTCGACGGCCACGCACTGCTCGCCGCGACCTGGGGCAGCCTGGCCTTCCGCAAGGACATTCGCGCCGACGGCAGCTTTCACGCGCTGATGGAGCAGGGGCGCGATCGGCTGGCGCTCTGCGGGTCGAGAGTGGGCCTCCACCTGACTTATGGAACCCGGTCACTGACGATCAGCCCGGCTGACGAGTGCATCACCGTCAGGCGGCGGGCGCGGGAGCTGTTGCTTGCGGCACCGGTCGCGCAGGTCTTCCGCCGGCTTGGTGGCGACCTCGAAGAGACCGGCGCCCTGCATCCCGAGGCCTGTGGGGTGCGCGTCACTGCTGCGCTCCTCGCCGAGATCGATGGCGACGAGTCGGCCGTCAGGCGTTTGGGACGCGCCGTGATGGCGCACGAGCGCGCCCTGGCGGGCACGAGGTTGGGGCCGGGAGGTGTGGCTGGCTCCGCCCGGACGTTCGCCGAGCGGGTGGTCCGCGCAAGCGTCGATCTCGAGCAGCGTGTGATGCGGACGTCCGCGTGGAGTGCCGCGCGCGCCGTCGCCGCACTGGACTGGGCGCTGCAGGTCGAAGCGGCAACCTTCGAGCTCGCGGTGCTGGCGCCGTCGGCGCACGAGACTCCGCGCTCATGGAGGGACCAATGATGACGTCTCTGTGCGCGTTGATCCTGGCGATCTCGCCTCCCGCGCAGAAGGCGCCGGGCTCGACCGGCACGGCATCTCAGGATCTGATTGTCATCGACGGGCACAAAGATCCGTCGAAGATCCCGGAATGGGCTGCCTGGGAAGATGGCTTCGCGACCATCGACGCCTGGATGGGCCGCGACAGCGGCTTCAATCACGACCTGCGGGAGGCGCTCACGCCTGACGAATTCGCCCTGCTCGAACGTGAAGCCGTCGCTCAAACGACCAGACGAGCGGAGGCCATCCGCGAGACCGAGCAGTTGCGACCGGATCTGGCAAAAGTCAATCCGAA
>UEXX01000219.1_pt1 | contig 10832 bp, 7 predicted proteins | sample 4301161 | NCBI WGS metagenome assembly UEXX01 (sample SAMEA4773179, study PRJEB27434) | metagenome | biome: 2259; feature: agricultural soil; material: soil | place: USA | collected 2014-09 | depth 0.25 m
TTCGCGCAGAAGATGACCGACGAAGCGGCGGTCGATCTGCGGAAGATGGGCGTCAACATCGACATCCTCACCATTCAGCAGATCAGCGACGAGCAGGGCTACCTCGACGCGCTCGGCAAGAAGCGCACGGCCGAAGTGAAACGCGACGCCACCGTTGGCGAAGCGCTGGCCACGCGCGACGCGATGATCAAGTCGGCGATGGCCGACCAGGAAGGCAGGACCAAGCGGTACGAAGCCGACGTGGCTATCGCGCAGTCGCTGCGCGACAAGGAGTCGAGGCAGGCGGAGTTCGATGCGGCCGTGCAGGCCAAACAGAAGGAAGCGGAACAGGCCGGCCCGCTGGCCACGGCCATCGCGCGGCAGCGCGTCACCGAGCAGGAAACGCGCATCGAGCAGATCCGCAAGCAGCAGGAAGTGCTCGTCCAGGAACAGGAGGCCGCGCGCAAGGAGAAGGAGCTGCAGGCCACGGTCGTCAAGCCGGCCGAGGCGGAACGGCAGGCCGCCATCCTGCGAGCCGAGGGCGAGAAGCAGGCCACGGTCATCCGCGCGGAAGCGACGCAGAAGGAGCTGGAGTACGAGGGCGCCGGCGAGGCCGCGAAGATCGAGCGCATCGGCAGAGCCGAAGCCGCCAAGGTCCTGGCCGTCGGCGAGGCGGAGGCCGAAGTCATCAAGAAGAAGCTGCTCGCCGAGGCGGAGGGCCTGCAGAAAAAGGCCGAAGCCTGGAAGAACTTCAACGACGCCGCGGTGTTGAACATGGTGGTGGACAAGATGCCGGAGCTCGCGCAGGCGTTCGCCACGCAGCTGGCCGGCATCGACAAGATCAACATCATCGAGATGGGCAACGGCAACAGCGCTGGGGGCGTCGGCAAAGTGATGAGCACCGTCGGCGGCGGCATGACGGCGATGCTCTCGATGCTGAAGGATCAGTTCGGCGTGGATGTCGCCAAGTTGATGCAGGCCAAGACGGAGGCAGCGACGATCGAGGCCGAGAAGGCCGCCACCAAGAACTGACATGGCGGGCGTCTACCAGAGTCCGCTGGCCTGGGATCCCTCCCGGCCCGAGACCACCATCGTCACCTGCGTGGACGGGCGGTGGTATCCGCACTTCCAGGAGTTCGCGCGCACGCATCTCGGCGCGGGGCCGCGCACGGACTTCGTCGCCGTGCCCGGCGGCATCGAGCCGCTCACGCTGATCGACTTGATGCCGAAGGACTTCAACTTCTTCCGGCGCCGGCTCGAGGCGCTCGTCGAGTCCCACGGCACCCGGCGCATCGTCGCGATTGCCCACCAGGACTGCGCCTGGTACAAGGCGCGCAGGCTTGGCCCGATCACGCTCGACCTGCGCGAGCAGCAGATCAGGGATTTGCGGCGCGCGTCGGCCCGGCTCCGCGAGATGTTTCCCGGGGTAATCGTCGAGACGTACTTCGCACGCCTCGGGCAGACGCAGCCGGAGACGGTGGTCTTCGACAGTGTCTAGAAGCTGAAGAACTCGTCAACTCCCAACCTCCAAACACCAACTCCCACGTGAGCGTGGGAATTGGAAGTTGGGAATTGGGGAGTTAACCTCTCTGGTTGTAGAATCTTCAATTAGGCCGAGTCCACGAGTCCGACTCGTGGAGCGGGGGACCCACCGAGCGCCTCAGGCGCTCCGGGGCGAATTCATCGCCGTGATCGCGGGGATGAAGGAGGACTTCCAACCTCCAGCCCGACAGCTAACCTCGCAGGCCGTTGGGAGTGTCCGTTGTCTATTCATCCCCTGACGGGGCTCAAGCGGCTGCTGGTCGGCAGCCCCATCTCCACCGCGCACGCCGAAAACGAACGTCTTTCGCGGGTCACGGGACTCGCGGTGCTCTCCTCCGACGCGCTGTCGTCGGTCGCATACGCCACCGAGGAAATCCTGCGCGTCGTGATGGTCGGCGGCGCGGCGGCGCTGGCCCTCGCCACACCGGTCGGCGTCGTCATCTCGCTGCTGCTGCTGATCGTCGCCTTCTCGTACCGGCAGACGATCTTCGCGTATCCGAGCGGCGGCGGCGCGTACCTCGTCGCCAAGGACAATCTCGGCGACACTCCGGCGCTCGTCGCGGCGGCGGCGCTGCTCATCGACTACACGCTGACGGTGGCAGTGAGCATCGCGGCGGGCGTGGCGGCGCTCACGTCAGCGTTTCCGTCGCTGCACGTCAGCCGTGTCGAGCTGTCGCTCGTCTTCATGGGACTTCTGGCCGTCGGCAATCTGCGCGGCATCCGCGAGTCCGGGCGCATTTTCTCCGTCCCGACGTACTTCTTCATCGCCGGGATCCTGATGCTGCTGAGCGTAGGCGCGTGGCGCTACGCCACCGGTGGTCTCGTGCCTGTTGCCGACCACGCGGACGCGCTGTCGGTCCACCAGCTCGGCCTGTTCGCGATTCTCACAGCCTTCGCCAACGGGTGCACCGCGATGACCGGCGTGGAGGCCGTTTCGAACGGCGTACCGGCATTTCGCAAGCCAGAGAGTCGCAACGCCGCGTACACGCTGGTCGTCATGGCCGCGCTCGGCGTGACGATGTTCATGGGCATCACGCTGCTGGCTCACGCGTACCAGGTAGTGCCGAACGACACCGAGACCGTCGTCTCGCAGATCGCGCGCGCGGTGTTTGGCGGCCGCGGCTGGGCCTACTACGTCGTGCAGGCCGGGACCATGCTGATCCTGGTCCTGGCGGCGAACACGGCCTACGCGGACTTCCCGCGGCTCGCGTCGATTGTCTCGCGCGACCGGTATCTTCCGCGCCAGTTCATGAACCAGGGCGACCGCCTCGCCTTCTCGAACGGCATCGTCGTGCTCAGCACGTGCGCCGGAGTCCTCCTCGTGCTGTTTGGCGGCGATACGCACGCCCTCATCCCGCTCTACATGATCGGCGTCTTCGTGTCGTTCACACTCTCGCAGTTCGGGATGGTCATCCACTGGCGGAGGACGCGCGAGGCCGGCTGGCGCACCAGCGCCGCCATCAACGGATTCGGCGCGATCGTCACGGCGATCGTCCTTGTCATCGTCGCGACGACGAAGGCCGCCGAGGGCGCGTGGATCATCATCCTGCTGATCCCGGCGCTGGTCGTCCTGTTCCGCGCCATGCGACAGCACTACGACCACGTCGCCTCGCAACTGAGCCTGCGCGAGTTCACGCCGCTGCCCAAGCTGAAGAACATCGTGTTGCTCCCTCTGAGCGGCGTGCACCGCGCGGTGGTGCAGGCGCTCCACTACGCGCACACGCTCTCTGACGACGTGCGGGCGCTTTACGTGGCGACAGACCCGCAGTCGCTGGCGATCGTCAGGGCCGACTGGGAACAGTGGGGCGAAGGCGTGCCGCTCGTCGTGCTCGACTCACCGTACCGGTCCGTGCTCGAGCCGCTCATCAACTACGTCAACGACCTCGAGGCGCGCGAGCCCGAGGCCTACGTGACGATCGTCCTGCCGGAGTTCGTGCCGGCGCGCTGGTGGCAGCACCTGCTTCACAACCAGCGCGCGCTGATCCTGAAAGGCACGCTGCTGTTCCGCCCGAACACGGTCGTGACGAACGTCCCCTTCCACCTCACGCGTTGACGGCCCCGACGCACAGGACTAAAGTCCGTGACGCACAGGACTGAAGTCCTGTGCCACTGGTGTCGGTGACTCTACACCAGTGGAGCAGAACTTCAGTTCTGCTCGTGAGCGATCCCAGGAGGATCCATGACACGAGCGATGAGCCTGGGTTCCGTGTGGCTGCTGTCGCAGGCGTATTTGAGCGCTCAGCGGCCCGGAGACGATGCGGCGAACGCCGCGGCGGGAGTCCTGGGCTGCCTGGGATGCGGGACCTTCATGCTGATCCCGCTCGTGCTCTTCGTCGTCCAGATCGCGATCCTGATCTGGGTGGTGAAGGACTCGAAGGCCCGTGGGATGGACGGCGCGGTGATCTGGATGATCTTCGTGTTCCTCGTCCCGGTCATCGGCCTCGTCATCTACTTCTTCTCGCGGCCGCAGGGCGCCCTCGTGAAGTGCGCGTCATGCGGCAACATGCGCCTGCAGGCATCGGCGAAATGCCCGCACTGCGGCAATCCGTAGACGGCTATGGCGCCAGGACCTTGATCCGAATCCTGCGGTATTCCATCTGACCGCGGTCGCCCTCGAGGCCAATCGGTCCCGAGGGCGGCACCTTCATCTCCGCCTCCAGCAGCTCGCCGTTTGCGGTCGCGCGCGCCACGCCGCCGTGGACCGTGACCTCGAGCTCGTTCCAGTCCTGCGGCTTGTACAGCTTCAAGTCCTTGTATGGCCCCGCGAGGCGATAATCACGGCACTGGAGCTGCGGGCCGCGGATGTACACACCGCTGTCGGCGTTGGGCGTCGCGCGGAACTCGAGCCTCAGGATGAAGTCCTGGCCGAACTCCTTCGTCGTGTAGAGCTGTTGGATCTTTCTTCCTTCGGGCGGCGTCGTCACGACGAGGCGCCCGTTGATGGCGCGGAAGCGGTGATCGGGCGTTTCGCTCTTGCCGTCGAAGGTTGACGGTTGGTCGACGAAGGGCCATGCGGCTGCGTTCGGATCGGCGGCCTGCCACTTCCGTGCGTTCTCTCTGTCGGCCGCCGTCGTCGGCCGGTAGCCCCAGCCCGTCAAGTCGTGGCCGTTGAACAGGCTCTCAAACCCTTCTTCCGGCGTGAACGTGTCAGACGAGGTGTCGGTCATGCCGAGCGTCGCGAAGATCGGGTTGAGTGCGGCTGCCCATTTCGCGTATCCGACCTCGTTCGGGTGAAGGAGATCGGGGAACTCACCGATGGTCGCGTCGCCATTCGCGTCGGCAAACAGGAGCCACGTGTCCAGAGGAATGATCTGGGGATCGTTCTTCACCGCCGCAAGATAGAGCTCGTTCACCTTCTTGATCTTCTCCGCCGGCCGATTCTTCGACGGTGAGCTGGGCATGACCTGGCACAGGATCACGGGCGTCTTCGGATCGTGCGCCTTGATCGCAGCGAGGATCAGTTTCGTGTTGCTCGCAATCATCTCCGGCGTAGCCGCCTCGTCGAGATCGTTGGTGCCAATGAGCAAGACGATCGCCACTGGATTCAGTGCGAGGACGTCCTCCTGCATTCGGATGAGCACTCCGCGGGTCGTGTCGCCGCTGATGCCGCGGTTGGCGATCTTCAGGCCCGGAAATGCCGCCGGGAGCCCACTCTCCCACTGCTGGGTGATCGAATCGCCCAGAAAGATCACCGCGCCGGTGTCCTTCTCGCGCGACGATTCCCACGCCGCGCGCCGGTCATGCCAGAGCTTCTGGAACCAGTCGTACCGGCGGATCGGTCCGACCCCCGGCAGCCCGTCATCGGTCGCAGGGATGGAAAACCGGTCCGTGCCCTGAACGGCTGTGGCCTGCCTCGCGGCCACGCGCTCGACGGGTTGCGTGAGGACCGAGGCTGCAACGAACAGGAGGAACAGTCGCGTAGCGGTCTGACGCATGCGCTGGAGGATATCGCAGCTTCGCCTACTCGGAACGCAGCGCCCGAGATGGCTCGATCGATGCGGCCCGTCTCGCGGGCGCCAGCGACGCCAGCAGCACCACCACCGCCAGCGCGACGGGCATGCCGACGTACAACTGCCAGCTATTTGGTGTGACGCCGACGAGAAAACCCTTGAGTGCCTGGCCAAGGAGCCACGCCAGCACGAGCCCTGGGACCAGGCCCCACAGCAGGAATGACCTGACCTGCGCCAGGACGAGCCCGAGGACATCTGCGCGGTCGGCGCCAAGCGCCATTCGGATTCCGATTTCCCGCGTGCGCTGTGCAAAGGAGAACGAAACCACGCCGTAGACGCCCACGCCGGCAAGCAGCAGAGTGAGACCGCCAAACAGCGAGACGAACACGCCGGTCGTCCGATAGGGCGCCACGACGTGGCCAATAAGCGCATCCATGGTGAAGACACGCGACACTGGCTCTGCCGGGTCGATTTCGGCTACTGCGCTGGCTGCCACGCCAGCAATCGAGGCCGGATCGTTCGGCGGCCTCACGACCAGCGTCATCTCGCGCGCGGGCAGCTGGTCAAATGGCACGTAGATCTGCGGCTCCGCGGCGCCGACGGTCTGGTAGTTCTTCACGTCCGCGACGACGCCGACGATGGTCCAGAGATCGCGCGAGTCGCGTCCGAGCCTGAGGCGCCGGCCGATGGAGTCGGCCGCGCCGAAGTAACGCCGGGAGAGTGTGTCGTTGATGACGGCGACCCGTGTGGCGCCGGCGCCGTCCGCCTCGCCGATCAGGCGGCCACGGATCGCTCTGAGCCGCATTGTCGAGGCATAGCCGGCTGTGCACTGGTTCAGCGACGCTGACGGCGTGTCGATAGGCCTCGGATCTGGCTGCCCATCGATGAAAAAGTCCGTCTGCCGCCCGGTCTCGCTAAACGGGACCAGCGACCCAGCCGCCGCCCCGGTCCCGCTGCGCGCCGTCAGGCTTGAGATCAGGCGCGCGTAGAAGGCGCGAATCGCCTCGTCTGTTCGGTACTGCTGATCGTCGAGCGACACCTCGAAGGTCAGCAGACCGTGCGGCGTGAACCCCACATCGACTCCAGATATGTTGCGAGCGGTCTGCACCAGCAGGCCTGCGCTGATCAGCAGCCCGAGTGCGAGCGCCACCTGGCCCACGACCAGCCAGCGGCGGACGCGAGCGCCCCGTGCGGTAGTGGCCGTACGGTCGGCGGCGTCGCGCAGATCGGCGTTCACGTCGTTTCTGGCCCCGGCCCACGCTGTCAGAAATCCAATCAGAAGACCGCATGAGACGCCGGTGCCGATCGCGAATGCAAGGACGGTCCAATCGATCGCAATCTCGCCGTAGTTGCGAAGATACCCGCGGTTCTCGAACGGGATCGAGTTGGTGACCCAATGATTCAAGTAGAGGGCCAGCGCGGCGCCGAGCGCCCCGGCGCTAACGAAGAGAGCGAGATGTTCGACCAGCCATTGTCGGGCCAGTCGCGATCGCGACGCGCCGAGCGCAACCCGTACAGCCATCTCGTGTCGTCTGGCGCTCGAGCGCGCGAGCATGACGTTGGTGACGTTGACGGCCGCCACGAGCAGCACGCAGACCACCATCGCGAAGATCACCGGCAGCAGGAAACCGGCGTCGTGATGCCGGCGAATTTCATCGGCGAGCGCCAGCACCCGGACGCCGCGCGACGAGTTGGTGTCGGGGTACGCGACGGCGAGCTGTCTCGCCACGCGCACGAGCTCGTCGCGGGCGACCTCGATCGTCCGGTCCTGACGCAGGCGGCCGAGGCCGGCAACAGAGCGCGTTCGGCGGTTGGCGGCGTCCTCCGCCGTGAAGCTGAGCGGCGTCCAGACGTTCGTCCGCCCAAGCAGCGTGAAGTGAAACGACTCGGGCAGCACACCAATTACCACGTGGGGCGTGCCATCGAGCCCGATGAGTCGCCCGATGATCGACGGATCGCTCTGGAAGCGTTCGTGCCACAAGCCGTGGGTGATGATCGCCACGGCGTGCTCGCCCGCCGTCTGCTCGTCGCGCCCGAAGACACGGCCGAGTTCCGCCTGGGTGCCCAGCAGCGCGAAGAAATTTGGTGTGACGCGGGCGCCCGCGAGACGTTCCGCCCGATCCTTGCCCGTCAGCCGGATGTCCTCCGCGTGATAGCCGGCCAGGTCTTCGAGCGAGGTTGCGGATCGTTTCAGGTCCAGGAAGTCGGCCGCGCTCAACCGGCCAAAGGAGCCGGTCTCGAGGTCGAGGCGGCGGACGTCGATCAACGTCTCCGGCCGGCTGAAGGGCAGGGGCTCCAGGATCCACGCCCGAATCATGCTGAACATCGTCGTGGGTCCGGCGATGCCGGCGGCGAGGGTAATCACCGTCACCACGCTGAGACCGGGGTTCCTGGCGAGGGAGCGAAGCCCGTAACGGAAATCCTGAAGGGCGTGCTCGAGCAGCGGGACGCCGCGCTGGTCGCGATACTGCTCCTTCAGCGAGTCAACGCTGCCCAGCTTCAGCAGCGCGTCCCGCCGTGCCGCATCGGGCGCCATGCCCCGCCGGATGTTCTCGTCCGTGTGAATGGCAAGATGGCTGTCGATCTCGTCGGCCAGCTCGCGCTCGCGCCGATGCGAGGCGAATAGACCCGAGAAGCGACGCGCCCACGCACGTAGACGTCCCATGCAGCCTCCCGTTCCTATTGTTAACCAATAGGAGACTGCCACAACTGGGGCCAGACTACAAGCGGGCTCTTGGGAAAAACATCCGCACCGTGGTGCCGTGATCAGCTTCGGGCTGGACAGCCATCTGCCGTACGGAGGATAGGCGCTATGATGACCGCCTTACAAATGGACCCGGAGACGCCATGCCTTCCCCGCTGCGACGAACAATCGGACTCGCGTGCTGCCTGTGCCTCCTCGTGCTCGCCACGCCGAAGTCTGCGACGCCGGACGGTGGGCCGCGCTTCTCCATCACGATCCCGCCCGATCGCAGCGAGCCGTCGATAGAGGGCCGGCTGCTGCTGCTGTTGTCGACGGATCCGGCCGCCGAGCCGCGCATGCAGATCAACGACTCACCGGGCACGCAGCTGGTGTTCGGCATGGACGTCGACGCGATGACGCCTGGCCAGCCCGTCACGCTCGACGCCAGCGCGTTTGGCTTCCCGATCCGTAACCTGAACGACGTGCCCGCGGGCGAGTACTTCGTGCAGGCCGTCCTGCACCGGTACGAGACGTTCCACCGCGCCGACGGCCGCACCCTGAAGCTCCCGATGGATCGCGGCGAGGGCCAGCATTGGAACCTGGCGCCCGGCAACTTGTACTCGACACCGCGGAAGGTGTCGCTTGGCCCCGCCGGCGATCCCGTGGCGATCGCACTTGACAAGGAGATCCCGCCGATTCCGGAACCGAAGGACACGAAGTACATCCGCCACCTGAAGATCCAGAGTGCCCTGCTGACGAAGTTCTGGGGACGTCCGATGTTCCTCAGCGCGAACGTGCTCGTGCCCGAGGGATTCGATACGCATACGAACGTCAGGTATCCGCTGATGATTTCAGAGGACCACTTCAACGCGGACTTCGGTGGCTTCCGGACGGAACCTCCGGATGCGAACCTCGCGCCCGACTACAGCGAGCGCTTCCACCTGTCGGGATACAACCGCATCCAGCAGGAGGAGGCCTACAAGTTCTACCGGCAATGGTCGGGTCCGAAGTTTCCACGCATCCTGATCGCCGAGATCAACCACGCCAATCCGTATTACGACGACTCGTATGCGGTGAACTCGGCGAATCTCGGGCCATACGGCGACGCGATCGAGTCGGAGCTGATTCCGGCGATCGAGAAGCAGTTCCGCGGCATCGGCCAGGGCTGGGCGCGCTTCGTCTACGGAGGATCCACCGGCGGCTGGGAAGCGATGGCCGTCCAGGTGTTCTACCCCGATCACTACAACGGCGCTTTCATCGCCTGCCCGGATCCCGTCGACTTCCGCGCCTACACCACGGTCAACATCTACGAGGACGCCAACGCGTTCTACCTGGAGGGGACGCACACGCGGTATCTCCGGCCTGCGGCACGCAACTACCTGGGTCAGACGCTGGGAACGGTGCAGAGCACGAACCAGTACGAGCTCGCGCTCGGCTCGCACGCGCGCTCGGGTGAGCAGTTCGACATCTGGCAGGCGGTCTTCGGACCGGTGGGCGAGGATGGCTATCCGAAGCCTATTTTCGACAAGCAGACCGGCGTCATCGATCGATCGGTGGCCGCGTACTGGAAAGAGCACTACGACCTCAGCGCGATCCTGCAGCGCGACTGGGCAACGCTGGGGCCAAAGCTCAAAGGCAAGCTCCGCGTGTACGTCGGCAGCGCCGACACCTACTTCCTGAACAACGCCGTGTACTATCTCGAGGACGTCCTGAAAGCGACGAAGGACCCGTACTACGAAGGCGAAGTGAAATACGGCGAGCGCGCGGAGCATTGCTGGAACGGCGATCCGACCCTGCCGAACGACCTCTCGCGGCTGCACTACCACACGATGTACCTGCCAACGATCCTGGATCGCATCGAGAAGACCGCACCCAAGGGTGCGGACCTGAAGTCGTGGAGGTACTGAAGCGCATGCGCCAACGCTCGCTCCAGTGGCGAAGGGCTTCAGTCCTGTGCGTCAGGGCGAAAAGCACGCCGGGTTGTTTCGAGAGCCCAGCGAACTAAACCGAGTCCCGATCGGCTGAGCAAATTCCACGCGTACGAAGCACAGATTTGGGCTGACGCAGAGTTCCTGGCCTTCGAATCTGTGGAATCTGTGTAATCTGTGGACTATGCAGCGCTGGTGACACGGTCGATCGAAACGACTTGCGCCCGGTTCACCAGGATGCGGATGTTGTTGCTCTTCAGATCGACGGGGACCAGGAAGAAGAATGCCCCCAGCGGCGGGAAGCGATTGGCGAAGGCAACCAGACGTTCACCGTCGGTGAAGCGGAGTTCCACCAGGATCGACCCGCGAGCGCGCAGATCCGTGGCCTCGGCCGCCATCGCCTCGTTGTGCGCGGAATCTCCGTCAAGGCTCTTCACGAAGAAGAGCGCCTTCAGATCCGGCAGCCGGACCTCTTCCATCTTGCCGTCGGACGTGCGGACGTGACACGCCGGCTTCGTGATGTCGACGTTCATCGACACGCCCTTGACGATGCGACCGTCTGCGAACCGAGCGACGACTTTGTTCATGAAAGTGGCCCTGCCCGGCTGGTAACCGCCCCCTGCGTGCACACCACTGCACGACAGCCTGCCAGCCGTCAACCGGACTATCGGCCGGAAGCCTGACGGAGTTAAATGCGCTGCGCCGGGAGCGGGGCGCGGGCTCCTGGAGAGGGCTTTCCGGACGGGATGG
>UEXX01000272.1_pt1 | contig 10821 bp, 8 predicted proteins | sample 4301161 | NCBI WGS metagenome assembly UEXX01 (sample SAMEA4773179, study PRJEB27434) | metagenome | biome: 2259; feature: agricultural soil; material: soil | place: USA | collected 2014-09 | depth 0.25 m
CTGAGCAACAACAAAGACGACGAGTACTTCCGCGATGGCATGACCGAAGACATCATCACGGAGCTCTCCAAGATCGGACGGCTTCGGGTGTTTCCGCGGTCCGAGGTGCTCAACTTCAGGAACAAGCCGGTCACGGCTCCCGAGGTCGGCCAGCAGCTGCATGCCGCGTACGTGCTCGAAGGCAGCATCCGGCGCGCGGGTAACCGGCTGCGCATCACGGCGCAGCTGGTCGAGACGAAGACGCGGCACTCGGCGTGGGCCGAGCGGTACGATCGCGAGATTGAGGACGTCTTCGCGATTCAGGACGAGATCGCGCGCAGCATCGCCCAGGCGCTCCGCGTCACGCTGACGCCGCAGGAAGACAAGGACATCGGCAAGAAGGGCACCGAGAACCTGCAGGCCTACGACTACTACCTGCGGGGCCGCAGCTACACGCGGCGGGAGAACTTCGACTTCGCCCTGCAGATGTACGAGCAGGCCATCAAGCTGGACCCCGAGTTCGCCCTCGCGCATGCCGGCGTCGGCAACATCTGCGGCCTCATCTTCGAGCTGCGCGACCAGAACACGAAGTGGATCGAGCGAGGCCTGACGGCCTGCGACCGCGCCCTGTCGCTCGATGACCAGGCGCCCGAAGTGCTCGTTGCCCGAGCGCGGGTGTACTACGCGCAGAAGAACTACGACGACGCGATCCGCTACGCGAGGCGAGCGATCGAGCGGAAGCCGGATTGCGAGGGCGCGTACAACATCCTCGGCCGCGCGCTCTTCTCTTCCGATCGTTCCGAGCAGGCAGCCGCCATCGTGGAGCGAGCCATCGAGGCCAATGGCGACGACTACAACACATACATCCCGTACACCAACTCGCTCAAGTCGCTCGGACGCCTCGAGGAAGCGCGGCGCGTCGACGCGCGGCTGATCGCGGCGCTCGAACGGCAACTCGAGCTGGTGCCGGACGACGTGCGGGCCAGGATCCTGCTCGCCGGGCAGTATGCGACCCAGAACCGTGCCGACGATGCCATCCGCCATCTGGAGACGGCAGTCGCGCTCCGGCCCGGCGACAGCAACGTGCTCTACAACGCCGCGTGCACGTACGGGCTTCTGGGAAAGAAATTGGAGGCGCTCGACACCTTCCGCAAGGCAGTCGAGGTCGGCTACGGCAATAAGGAATGGGCCGCCCGCGACACTGATCTCGCCTGCCTCCACGACATGCCCGAGTTCCGATCGCTGGTGGGCCTGCCCGCCACGACGTAGGTCCACAGATTACACAGATTACGCAGATTAGGATTCTGTGTTTCGACCGGCCCGGCCGCGTAGCGGCCGAACCGTGTGGCGAGTGAAGCGGAGGAGATGAGTCGCCATTACCTCACACGCGATTCATCTCCTCCACTTCACTCGCCACACGCGCGGCTTCGCCGCGCAGCCGGTCGAGCTGTTCACCGACTACGGCAAGCTTTTTCCAATCTGTGGAATCTGTGTAATCTGTGGACCTACTCGTGCCTAAGCACGTCAACCGGGTTGACGCGGATCGCGCGCCGTGCGGGCACGTAGCACGCGACGAGCGAGGTCGCGACGAGCAGGCCTGACACCGCGCCGAAAGTGATCGGATCGGCCGGCGGAACCCCGAAGAGCAGATCGATCATCAGTCGCGTCAGCAGCAGCGCCGCGACGAGCCCGACGCCAATCCCCACCATCGCCAGGCGCGCGCCGCCGCCCACGACAAGCCGCATCACGTCAGCCGGCTGCGCGCCAAGCGCCACACGCACGCCGAACTCGCGACGCCGCTGCCCGACGGAATACGAGAGCACGCTGTAGATCCCGAGCGCCGCGAGCACGAGCGCGACGCCGGCGAAGCCACCCAGCAGCGCCATGACCATCCGCTGCTGCCCCATCGGCTCCGCCGCAATCTCCTCCATCGTCCGGATGTCCGACGCCGGCAGATCCCGATCGAGCCGCTCGATCTCGGCGACGATGGAGCGCGTGAGGCTGGCGGGCGCGGTGCCCGGGCTCGAGCGGACAACCAGGTGCTGCGGTACCAGCAGCCACGGGTACTGCTGATACGGGACGTAGACTTCCGCGCGCACGCCGTTCTGCGGGCCCATGCTCATGGCACTTGCGGACACGCCCACCACCGTCAGCCACGGCCAATGCGTGTCCGAAGGACCTCCCATCTTGATGCGCTTGCCGATGGCGCTCTGCCCCGGCCACTGCGTGCGCGCCAGTTCATCGTTCACGATCACAACCGGCAGGCCGCCCGCTTTGTCGTGGTCGTCGAAGGGACGACCCGCCCGCAGCTGGATCTGCATCGTCTCGAAGTACCGCGGGCCGACGACGACGTAGTTGGCGTCGGGGACGTGGCCGGCAGGTGGGTCCGGATGGTCCTGGTTGACGAAGTACTGGCCGCTCCAGCTCTCGATCGGCAGGCCGCGCGCAACGCTGGCCGAGCGCACGCCTGGAAGCGCCTCGACCGACTTCACCAGATCGCGCCAGAACGCGGCGACACGTGGCTCTGATCGGCTGCCTTCGAGCGGGACGCGGAGCGTGAGCACGCCCACGGGGTTGAAGCCCAGGTTCACGGCGTTCATGGCTGACAGGGTGCGGATCATGAGGCCGGCGCCGACGAGCAGCACCATGGCGAGCGCCACCTGCGCCACCAGCAGCGCGCTGCGGAAGCGGTGGCTCCGCGGGTGCATCGCGCCTCGCGCGGTTTCCTTCAACGTGTCGGCGACGTCGGGCCGCGCGTTGAGCCAGGCCGGCGCGAGACCGAAGAGCACGGTCGTTGCAATCGAGGTCCCGACCGCGAGGATGAGGATCCGGACGTCCAGCTCACCGGAAAGGCCGCGCGCCGAGTTCACCAGGTACGAGGGCGCCAGCGCGATCAGCCCTCTGATCCCCCACGAGGCGACAACGACGCCCAGCGCGCCGCCCGCGAGCGCGAGCACCGCACTTTCCGTCAGCAGCTGCCGGACGACGCGCCAGCGGCCGGCGCCGAGCGCCTTGCGCACGGCCATCTCGCTTGCGCGGGCGGTTCCTCGGGCCAGCAGCAGGTTCGCGACGTTGGCGCACGCAATCAGCAGCACGAAGACGACGGCGCCGACGAGGACAAGGAGCGCCGGCGCCGTGTCGCCGGCGTTGACGTCGCGCAGCGGAGTGAACTCCGCGCGCCAGCCCTTCAGGTCCGGATGCGCCTGCTCCACCTGCTCCGACACCGCGTCGAGTGGCGCTTGGGCGGATTCCGGCGCAACGCCCGGCTTGAGGCGCCCCACCGCCATGTAGTCGTTCCATTCATTGGTGACCTGCAGGCCAATACCCGAGATCCACAACTGCGGCACTGACGCGTAGGGCGACGTATAGAGGTGCGAGAACCCCCGTGGCATCACGCCGACGATCGTGTGCACCTTGCCGTTGACCTCCATGGCCCGGCCGATCGCGGCCGGGTCGGCGCCGAATCTCCGCTGCCACAGCCCGTAGCTCAGGATTGCCGCGCGGGCGCCGTTGGCCTGATCCTCTTCAGCCGTGAAAGTGCGGCCGATGAACGGCGTCACGCCGAGCAGCGGGAACAGGCGGCTCTCGGCGACCTCGCAGGGATCCTCCTCGGGGCCGGCGCTGCCGGTGAGCACGCAGGAAGCGCCGGTGAACGCCGCCAGGCCGTCGAACACATTCGCCTGGCGCCACGTGATCAGTTCCACAGCCGAGATGGGGTTGTTCCGCCAGTCGCGCGGCGGGTTCTTCTTCAGGACTTCGACGAGGCGCTGAGGGTCGCGGTACGGCAGTGGCTGCAGCAGTACCGCGTACACCGTCGAGAAGATGGCGGTCGTGGCGCCGATCCCGAGCGCGAGCGTGAGGACGGAGGCGGTCGTGAAGGCGCGGTCCTTGACCAGCGAGCGCACGGCGAAGCGCATGTCCTGCCAGGCGTCCCGGAACCACGGCGCGATCCAGACGTCGCGGGCACGCTCCTGCGACAGCTCCACATTGCCGAGCGCGCGGCGCGCCGCGTAGCCGGCCTCGCGCCGGTCGAGACCCTCGTGCTCGAACTCCTGCTGCTTCATCGCGCGGTGGAACTCCAGCTCCTCGGCGAGATCCGCCTCGAAGCGTTTGCCCTTGAGCGCGTGCAGCAACCGGCGGACCAGCTCGCGCATGGAACTACGTGAAGTCGAGGACACGGTTGATCGCCAGGACCATCCGGTCGAACTCGCGGCGCTCGGCGGCGGCCTGGCGGCGGCCCGAGGGCGTGAGCGTGTAGAAGCGGGCCCGGCGGTTGTTCTCCGACGCGCCCCACTCCGCGGTGACCCAGCCCTTCAGCAGCAAGCGCTGCAGCGCCGGATAGAGCGAGCTCTCGCCCACGTGCAGCACGTCTTCCGACACGATCCGCAGGTGCTGCGCGATGCCGTAGCCGTGCATCGGCTGGCGCGCGAGTGCTTTCAGGATCAGCAGGTCGAGCGTGCCGGGGAGGAGTTCAGAGGATTCGGCGCTTCCCATCGTCTATCGATGGGAAGAATAGGCGATGTGGACAGCACTTGCAAGTGCTGAAGTGCTGGAGTGCCGAAGTGCCGGAGTTCCGTGCTGAAGTGCTGGAGTGCTGAAGCGGGGGCCGAAGTGCGGCTCCCCGGGGTGTTAGGAACCGGGTTCAGGAACGGCCGTCTGCTTCTTCTCCATCTCGCGCTGGGTCTGCCAGATGGCGCACCACTGCTTGTGCTGGTCCAGTGGCATCCCGCACTCGATGCAGACGCGCACGCGCGCCTTCGGTTCCTCGCTTCGGCCAAGCAGTCTGTTCAGCAGCGACATGGGCGTGTCTCCGGGTCGGGTACTGAGACGAATTTCGTCGCGAATTGGTTCGCTGCCCTTTCGTGGGCGCTTTCGGCGGAGGCGCTCACTGACAATCATGCGGCTGCTCGCTGCGCTCGCAGGGCGCGCGCTTCGCGCCGGGGAACTGTGTGCATTGACAATCTATCCAGTGTGGATATAGTTTGGGGGACAGTCCCCAACGATGTCCACAGACGAAATCGTCTCACTGCTGCCGCTGCCGCCAGCCACCTTTCATATCCTGCTCGCCGTCGCCCAGCACGACCGCCACGGCTACGCGATCATGCAGGACGTCGAAGAGCGCACCAACGGCGAGCTGCGCCTGAGCGCGGGCACGCTCTATCGATCGATTCAGCGCATGCTCGAGCAGGGACTCATCGCCGAGACCCGCGAGCGTCCGGCGCCGGACCTGGACGACGAGCGGCGGCGGTACTACCGGATGACGCCGTTCGGCGAGGCCGTGGCGCGCGCCGAGCTGCGGCGGATTGAAGGCCTGGTGCGCATCGCGCGGAAACAGGGCCTGACGCCGGAGCGTGCGTGATGCGCCTCTACAGAGCACTGTTGCACCTCTACCCCGCCTCGTTCCGCCGTGAATACGGCGCGGATATGACCGCGGACTTCGCCCGGCGCTCCCGCAGCGCCTCCACGCGCCCGGCCAGGCTGGCCCTGTGGGCCGAAACGATCGCCGACGTGGCCGTCAACGCGGGACGGCTGCACGCCGAGCTGCTCGTGCAGGACGTGCAGTACGCCCTTCGCACGCTCGGCCGCTCGCCCGGCTATGCGGCGACGGCCATTCTCGTCACGGCCCTCGGCATCGGCGCCACGACGGCCGCCTTCTCGGTGACGAGCTTCGTGTTCCTCCGGCCGCTGCCTTACGAAAACCCCGACCGGCTGGTGACCATCTGGCATCTCACGCCGGAGTACCGACTCGAGCTGTCGCCGCCGAACTATCGCGACTGGAAAGCCCAGCAGCGATCGTTCGAGGCGATGGGCGCCTACCATCCTCTCGAAACGAACTTCGTGGCCAACGGCGAGCCCGAGCGGCTGTCGGGCACCGCCGTCACCGCTGACCTGCTGCCCGAGCTCGGCGTCCAGCCCGCCACCGGCCGGCTGTTCACGCGCGAGGAAGAGGAGCACGAGTCAGGCGGCCGGATCATCCTCAGTCATGGCTTGTGGGAGCGGGCGTTCGGCGGCGACCGGGGAGTCATCGGACGCGCAGTGCGGCTCGACGGCACGCCGCACGTCATCGTCGGGATCATGCCGGCCACCTTCAGCTTCCCGACACGCGAGAGCGCCTTCTGGACGCTGATGCCAGGCGTCGAGCGGCTGAACGAGGAGCGCGACAACTATTGGTTCCGGTCGCTCGGCCGCCTCAAGCCCGGCGTCACGCTCGAGCAGGCGCGGGTGGACCTCGGCGTCATCGCGTCGCGGCTCGAGCGGGCGTATCCAGAGGTGAACCAGAAGATCGGTGGCACGGCGTACTACCTGCGCGACGAGTACTCGGACCGCTCGCGCGCGCTGCTGACGGCACTCTGCGGCGCTTCGCTCTCGGTGCTGCTGATCGCCTGCGCCAACCTGGCGAACCTGCTCATCGCGCGATCCTACGCGCGACGGCGCGAGCTGGAGCTGCGAGCCGCGCTCGGCGCCGGACGCGAGCGGCTCGTGCGCCAGCTTCTGACGGAGAGCCTGCTGGTCGCACTGGCAGGCGGCGCCGGCGGGGTGCTGATCGCGGTCGCGGCCGTGCCCGCGCTCGCACAGCTGATTCCCGCTACCATGCCGATTCCGGCCGCGCCGGCCGTCGATCTGCAGGCGCTCGCGGTCGCCGCCGTCCTGACTCTCCTCACCGGCATCGGCTTCGGAGTAGTCCCTGCGATGCGGTCGTCGGCGACGGGCACGTTCGACGCACTGCGCGAAGGCTCGCGCGGCGGTGTGCGCGGGCTCCGCATGCGCTCGGTGCTGGTCGCCGTCGAGGTCGCGGCGTCGGTGGCCCTGCTGGTCTGGGCGGGGCTGCTGCTGCGCGCGCTCGACCGGATTGACGGCACCGATCCGGGCTTCCGTCCCGAGAGCGTGCTGACGGCGCGCACGGCGCTGCCGCGCCCGAAATACATGCTCGCCGTGAAGCGTCAGGCCTATTTCACGCAGGTGCTCGAGCAGGTCCGTGCGCTGCCGGGCGTCAGCCATGCTGGCTTCGTCTCGTTTCTTCCCATGACGATGGGCGGCGGCATCTTCCCGGTGGCGCTGCCGGGCGAGCAGGCACAAATCAGCGGGCGGGTCGCCAGCATGCGCTTCGCGACCCCGGATTACTTCGCCGCGATGGGCATTCCGCTCAGGCGCGGCCGCGACATCCACGAGACCGACGACCTACGCGAGCCGCGGGTTGCCGTCGTCAGCCAGTCGTTCGTGGACCGCAACATGCCGGGGATGGATGCGATCGGCCAGCGGTTCACCTTCGCCTACGAGGAGCGCACGATCGTCGGCGTCGTTGGCGACGTCCGCGTGCGAGGCCCCGAGCGCGTCGCCGAGCCGCAGGTGTATCTGCCTTACCGCCAGGTCGACGATCAGTCGTTTCCGTTCTTCACGCCCAAGGACATCGCGATCCGCAGCACGATTACGCCAGGCGCACTCGTTCCCGAGCTTCGCCGGATCGTGCGTGCCGTCGATCCTGAACAACCCGTGTCCAACATCGAAACCATGGAAGCGATCGTCACGAAGCAGACCGAATCCCGTTCTGTTCAGGTGCGCGTGCTCGTGGCGTTCGCCGTCGCGGCGCTGATTCTCGCGGCCATCGGCATCCACGGCCTGCTCGCGTTCAGCGTCTCGCAGCGGCGCCACGAAATCGGTGTCCGCATGGCGCTCGGCGCCGAGCCGTCACGCATCGCGCGGAGCATCGTCGCACAGAGCGCAGTGCTGGGGCTGGCGGGCGTCCTGCCGGGCGCGGCACTGGGCTACGCGGGGGGCCGGGCGATGGAATCCCTGCTGCTCGGTATCGCGCCGACCGACGGGTTGACGTTTGGGATTGCCGCTGTGCTGTGCTCAGCCATGACGCTGGCTGGCAGCCTCATACCCGCCTTCCGGGCGGTTCAGGTAGCGCCGGCCGACGTCTTCCGGGCAGATTAGGCCGAATTTCGGCCAAAAGCTCAGCAGTACGACCGCGCCCCTTCCAGATAACCCCGTGGACCGAGTAAAATGGTCCCACCAACGGGCGACTCCCCGGCATCTAAACCCTAGAGGAGTCTGTTTTCATGTCCAAGCGTACTACCCCGGCCGTCGTGTGCCCCCGCTGTGGCGCCCCTGCTGCACGCATCATCGGACGTTCTGAGTCGTTGCCGGTGCTGTATCTGAAGTGCACGGACTGCGGGCGGACCTCGATCGCTCCTGAGTAACACGGGCGCTCTCGACTTCGGTCAGAGCGCTCCCCTCTTCAACTCATCGACGGCATACGCGCATGCGCGTGCCGTGAGAGCCATGTACGTCAGCGAAGGGTTCTGGCACGCCGTCGAGGCCATGCAGGCGCCGTCGGTGATGAACACGTTCGCGGCGTCGTGGCATTGGTTGAAGGCGTTGACGACGGATTGCTTCGGGTCCTTGCCCATGCGCGCCGTGCCCATCTCGTGGATCACCTCGCCGGGATGCGGCTGGTTGGCGAACCCGCTCACGCCCTGAAGATCCGCCGCCTTCAGGATCTCCACCGCAGACGCCTCCATATCCTTCCGCATCGTCATTTCGTTGGGACCGTACGTCATGTCGATGTCGAGCGTCGGCATGCCCCACTTGTCCTTCTTGTCGTAATTCAGCGAGACGTGGTTCTCATGCCGGGGCAGGCACTCGCCGTATGCCTCCATCCATACCCACCAGGGGCCGGGCTTCGTCAGGCTGTCCTTGAACGCGGCGCCGATGTCGGTGCCCTCCGTCCGCTGCTGCCAGCCCTGGCGTCCCGTGTAGACCTCATAGGCGAACCCGCGCGCGTAGTCGGGATGCTTCGTGGTGACGTTGCGGAAGCGCGGGATGTAGACGCTCGTGCTGCGGCGGCCTGAGTAGTACTTGTCCAGATAGCCGTCGTAGCCGCCCGCGGCGCCGACAGCCGCGTGGTGATCCATCAGGTAGTGGCCGAGGACGCCACTGGAGTTGGCGAAGCCGGCCGGATGCTGCGAGCTCGACGAGTTGAGCAGGATCGCGGTGGTGTTCAGCGCCGAGGCGTTGAGGAAGACCACCTTCGCGGTGTACTCGATCGTCGCGTGCGTTTCGGCGTCGATCACACGAACGCCCTTCGCGCGGCCCGTGTTGGCGTCGGTGATGACGCTGTGGACGATCGAGTGCGGCCGGAGCGTCATGCGGCCGGTGGCCGCGGCCGCCGGCAGCGTCGACGAGTTGCTCGAGAAGTAGGCGCCGTACGGGCACCCGCGGTGGCACAGGTTGCGCGCCTGGCACTTGCCGCGCCCGTTGTGCGGCTGGCTCAGCACGGCGACGCGGCTGGAGATCAGGCGGCGATCGGTGAATTTCGACGCCATCCGATCGCGGAGGTGCTGCTCGATGCAGTTCATCTCGAAGGCCGGAAGCAGCTTCCCGTCGGGCAGCTGCGGCAGGCCGGCGTTCTCGCCGCTCACGCCGATGAATGACTCCACGTGGTCGTACCACCGCTCGACGTCCTTGTAGCGGATCGGCCAGTCGACGCCGACGCCTTCTTTGGCGTTGGCCTCGAAGTCCAGGTCGCTCCACCGGAAACAGTGGCGCGCCCAGAGCAGCGATCGGCCGCCCACCTGATACCCGCGATACCAGCGGAACTCCTTCACCGCGTTGTACGGATGGTCGACGTCCTTGACCAGGAAGTGTTTCGAGTCCTGGCCGAACAGATAGAGGTCCTTCTGCACCGGATAGTCGGCCAGGTCCTGCTGCGTTGGCCGGTTGCCGTGCGGCAGTTGCCAGGGATCGAGGTTGGCCGTCGGGTAGTCCTTCACGTGCTCGACCATGCGCCCGCGCTCGAGCACGAGCGTCCGCAGCCCTGCCTCGGTCAGCTCCTTGGCAGCCCAGCCGCCGCTGATTCCTGAGCCGACGACGATGGCATCGAAGTCGGTCGTCACATCGCCCACGCTTTCTGTCCCGGCTTCAGATCGGTGCAACCGTGGTACTCGCCGGGCACCGCGACGTACGCCAGCGCCTGGGTGGCGCCGACTTGCGAGGTGAAGTAACCGACGAGCGTCAGGTCGCGCAGCAGCGCGAAGGTGGGCCCATCGATGGCCTTGAGCCGCGCCTCGCGCTCCGCGGATGGCAGCGCCGCGAAGCCCGCGCCCAGACCGTCGAGCGCGGCAACGGCGGCGCGCTGCTGATCCGCTGTGGCGCAGCGCTTCAGCGCCGAGTCGACGAAGACGTGGGCACGCGCGTCCTTCGCGCCCGGCGTCGAGGTCTTCGGCACGATGGTCTCTGCCACCTCGGCGAGCACCGCGCCCTGCGCCGCGGAAACCAGTTCCGGCGTCCACGCGTCAGGGCTGGCTTCGTACGGGAGCCGCGCGAAGCTCTCGAGCACGTCGGGAAACAGCGCGTGCCCCGCCAGCGCCGAGAGGCCGAAGAGGGTCTGCCGTCGAGTCAACTCCATCCGAGCGTGTCTCCCTGGCTACTGCACCGTCAGCGTCACGGATCCCGCCTTCACCAGGGTCCCCGACGCACCGGAGACGCCGATGTTGTAGGTGCCCGGCGGGGTCGTCCCCACCTGGCCCGTGCCGGTCAACGGCACCGTTCGCGGGCTTCCCGCGCCGCTGTCGGTGATCACGATCGAGCCACTGCGCGCGCCGCCGGCCGTCGGCGTAAAGGTGACGCTGATGCTGCAGCTCGCGTTTGCGGCCACCGACGCGGCGCACGTGTTCGTCTGCGCGAAGTCGCCGCTCGGGACGATGCTCGTGATGGCGAGCGCAGCGCTCGTGCTGTTGGTCAGCGTCACGTTCTGCGCCGCGCTGGTCTCGTGCAGGTTCGTCGTCCCGAACGTCAGGCTCGACGGCGACAGCGTGACGCTGCTACCCCCGCCGCCACCCC
>UEXX01000358.1_pt1 | contig 10815 bp, 7 predicted proteins | sample 4301161 | NCBI WGS metagenome assembly UEXX01 (sample SAMEA4773179, study PRJEB27434) | metagenome | biome: 2259; feature: agricultural soil; material: soil | place: USA | collected 2014-09 | depth 0.25 m
CCAACGATCCCCGAACGATCCCCAACGTCCCCAACGTCCCCAACGCTCCCAACGGGTCCAACGCCCCCAACGTCTACACCCTCGTTCTTCCTCCAACCGCCGAAGCAGACCGTGCCGCGATTTCGGGTGTGATCGATCGCGCACTGGCGGACGTCACGAAGGCTGCGGGGCGCGGTGCGCCTGCGGAGCTCCGCATCGTGTTTCATCCATCGGCGGCGAGCTTTCAACGCGAGACGGGGGAGAGCTGGTGGTCGGCGGCGCGGACGCGCGGCAGCCGCATCGACCTGCTGCCCCCCGAGGTATTGCGCGACCGGGGTACCTTCGACGCTACCGTGCGCCACGAGATCGCGCACGCGGTCACGGGGCCTGTCCTCGACGGGCGGCCGATGTGGGTGCAGGAAGGCGCGGCCATGCACTTCGCCGGCGAGCCGCCGCCGCAGTCGCTCGTCGAGGCCGACGGCAGCATCCGGCGCGTCACCTGCCCGTCCGATCTGGATCTGCGGCAGCCCGCGTCGGCAGCCATGGCACGCCAGGCGTATGGCCTCGCAGCGGCGTGCTTCGAGCGCGCGTTCGCCGGCACGGGCGATTGGACGCGGGTCGGACGATGACGGCGCAGCCAGAACTGCGCCCTACGTACATAGCGAGGCGTGCAGTCGTAGGGCCGAACTTTAGTTCGGCCATTACTCCCGCGGTGTGCCGAGCCTGACCATCAGGGTGGCGCCAGCCGCATGTACTAGAGCCATCGCCGTCAGCTTCGCGCCGACAAACCAGGGCTCCAACCCGAGGCTCATCCGCTGGGGCCGCCAGCTCACGTAGTGCCAGGGCAGCAACTGTGTCAGTCCGACGAGCAACGCCACCGACAGCCAGCGCTTCGGATGAAAGGCCCGGCCGACCCACCGGGCCTGGCCGAGCGCCGGCCAGCCATTGGCGACCAGGTCGGCGACCAGCGAGAGCGCGAGCGTGAGGCCGATGCCCCACCGCAACGCCCAGATGAACCACTCGATGCCGTCGTGCAGCAGCTTCGTCTGGGATCGGCCGCTCTTCGCGATGATCCACGCGTCGATTTGGCCGGCGTAGGACTGATGCCAGGCGATCGCGCGCGCGGTCGCCCACCAGACGACGAAAAACAGGAGTGCGCCGGCCGCTACGTAAATCGCATAGCGGAGCGCGCCGAGAACTGCCATGACGATTGGCGCCTCGGGCCGACGCCACAGCGCGAACACACCTCCGATCGTCCACAGCACGGCCGCCAGGGTCAGCAGCGACAGGAGCAGCGAGAAACCGAGCATCCACACGGACGACTCAGGCACGCCGAGCAGCGTCCAGAACACCGCACCCGCGACCGTCTCTCCAAGAAGGAGCCACACCACCGCGACAGCCAGCCGGCGAGTCACCGGGCACCTCCTTGACCGGTCCGACCCTTCGTGCTTTCCGTGGCGTCCGGCGCCGTCACGGTGACGACTTGCACCGTCGTCGAGGCTGACACGCCAGGCACATACATCGGTGTCACTTGCGCGGGCATCGCGCGGAACACGCCCGGCGTCACCACCTTGAGCAGATACCAGAAGTCCACGCGACCGCCTGGCAGGCCGTCCTGGAAAAACACCGCGCGGTCGTCGCGGAACTCATTGCGTCCTCCCCACGGACGCGGCCGGCGCTTCTCCAGCGGATACAGCCCATCGTCGGCAATCGTCTCCGCGCCGGCTGGCAGCATGTCCTCGATGAGCAGATACCGCCAGTCGGTCGCGCCGGCCACCGCCAGGTGCACCAGCAGCACGTCCCCGGGCTTCGCATTCCCGGCGAATGGCGTCTCGCGATAGGTGATCGTCTTCTTCGTTGTCTGGACAGGAGAAAGCATGAAGTAGTCGCGCGCGATGGCGAGCTTGCGATCGCCCGTGCGCTCGATCGGCGTTCGCGTGTCGAAGTAGCGGGCCGTCGCCGCCCAATACACCGTGCCCGCGCCGCGGGTCGAGACGCGGACGTCGTTGTCGCCCTCGCGTCCGGGCGCCGTGATCTGCACCGGATCGGGAGCCGTCAGCGACTGCTGGTCGAAGCTCACGTTCCTGAGCGGCGTGCCGTTCACCGCGACGTCCACGGTGACGGGCGATCCCGATTCGCCGCGGGCCTGCATGTAGGCCGTGAGGCCGTAGACCACCATCGCCGTCTGCTTGGTGCTCACCCAGTACGTGCCCGACTGACGGCTGACCAGCAGATAGCGCACCGCGCCCTCGAGCACGGCGCTCGACGGATCGTGGGCCACGAGCGCCCGGACCGCGGTCGCCGTCGCCTCGACGCTGGTGTCCGCCCAGTCGTCGAGCAACGGGTCCGTCGGTGTGTCCCACCAGGCGAGATCGCCCGTCTGCCTGGCTTCGCCCAGCAGGTCGTGCGCCAGCCCTCCTGCGCGCGGGTCCTTGCGCGCGTCCAGTGCGAGCAGGAGCAGCGCGCGTCCGTACGGCGTCAGCTCGCGGCGCGACGTCCACACCTCCTCGAGCGCGGCGGTTCGATCGAACGGGCCCGCGTCCAGGTAGCCGGGCTCCAGCTTGCTCGCGGCGGCGCGCTCGAGGACGTAGACCATGTAGGCCTTCAGCGCCGGGATGGCACGCGGATACTTCCGGTAAAGCCGTGCGAGCGCGGTCAGGCCGCTGCGGATGCGATCCTCCGGCACCTTGTAGCCGGCCGCCTGCGTTTCGAGCAGGCCGTAGACGGCATACGCCGTCATGAACGGATGGTTCTCGTCGGTCTTCCACCAGCCCCAGCCGCCGTCCTCGTGCTGGTACTCGAGCAGCCGCTGCATGCCGGCCGTCGCGTAGCGGTCCACCTGGGACAACCGCTCGGTCGGCTTCAGCTTCAGCTGGGCGAGCGTGCGGGCGACCGTCACGCTCGGCAGATACGACGACAGCGTCTGCTCCGTGCAGCCGTATGGGTAGTCCGTCAGGAAGTCGAGTGCGCCAAGAAGCGATCCGGCGAGTGAGGGCGCAAGCGAGATCTGGATCGTGCGTGCCGCCGGATTCGAGGCCGTCGGAATATTCAGCGTGGCGTTACCCGAGGCTCCGCGTGCCAGCACGCCCGACTTTGCCGCTTCGCGCCGCAGGCCCGAGGGCAGCACCGGTACCGAGAGCTCGACGGCGTCGCTGTCGGTGTCGGCGATGGCCTTGCCGGTCACCGTGGCAAGCCCGACCTTGTCGGCCGTGAAGCGCCAGTCGATACGCTGTTCGCCGGCCGAAGGAATCGTGAGCCGATCGACCGCGCCAGCCGCGCTGCCGTTCGGGCCGGCCTTTGGCGTCAGGTTCTTCGCTGACAGGCTGACGGCGACGGCCTTGGTGTCGGGCAGGTAGTTGTGGGTGATGACGGGCACGCTCACCTCGTCGCCTTGCGCCAGGAATCGCGGCGTCACCACGCGCACGATCAGATCCTTGGTGACCGTCGTTCGCGCCAGCGTCGAGCCGACACGCGTGTCTTCGGTGACACCGCGCGCCGTCAACCGCCATGTCGTCAACGCATCGGGGTAGGTGATCTCGACGTGCGCTTCGCCCTTCGCGTCCGTCACCACGTCGCCGTTCCAGTAGATCGCGTCGGGGAAGTCCTTCCGGACCGTCGGCTGCGCGGGCTTGTCGGCCTTGAAGTCGGCGAGCGAGTACGGCCGGCGGCGCATCGCGAGCATCAGCTGCTGATTGCCTGAGTAGCCGACGAAGTAGTAGGAACGCGAGAACTGCGTGCCGACGCGGCTGTAGGTTCGCTGGTAGAAGTACCGCAGCGGGTCGGGCGTGTCATCGGCCTTCACCCCGTAGACGGCCTCGTCCACGACCGACAGGCTGAACTGCCCGCGCACTGGAGCGCCGGCGGCATCCACGACCTTCAGCAGGAACTTCCCGGGCGTGCGCGGCTTCGACACGGCCTGTTCGGCGGTGAGGCTCACCTGGAGTTGACGCGACACCGCCGGCACCTTCACGCGTCGCTCCGCGCGGTAGAGGCGATCCTTCGAGAGGAACGCCACGTTGACCCACGTGTCGCCGATGTCCCCGTCGCCGATCGGAACCTCGATCGTCTCGTTGCCTTTCGCATGGACAACCTGGTGCCAGGAGACGTCCTGCGCTTCCTTCGTGACGAGCACGTCGGAATCGAACTCCGCGCCCTGGATCAGGAAGCGGGCAGTTTCGCCAGGCGCGACCGTCTTCTTCTCGGGGATGAGCTCGAGATAGCGATCGGGCCCGTAGTCGTCGGTCGTGAACGTCGAGCCAGGCACCCACACGAACGTGTCGTCGTGGATTGTCCGGTCGTCGCTCTGCGCGGACACACGGATCCGATACTCGCCGGCTGCCGCCGCCTTGAACGTCCACGCCGCCCGGCCATCGGCGTCCGTCGTGACGTCGGCCGTCGTCACTACCTGAGTGCCGTTGTCGTCGGTCCAGTAGCGTCCGGGAACGCGAGTGGTCACCATCACCTTCACCGGCTGGCCCGGTTGCGGCGCGCCCAGGTAGTCGACGGCGCGGATGCGAAGCACGGTGGATGCGCCCGTGCCGATGACGTACTGCTCCGGGTTCGCCACCAGCAGGAACGCGCCGTACGTCGCGTTCACCACGGTCGAGCCGCTGACCTCGCGGCTGCTGACGTCGGCCACGCGCGCCTCGATGCGCAGGCTGTAGTCGTTGCCTTTCTCGTCGAGCGCGACCGGCACGGTGATCTCGGCCGTGCCGTTGGCGTCGAGCCGCGCGCTGCCCTGGAGCGCCTCCTCATCGCCATACCAGTACCCGCCCCCGCCCTCTTCGTCCTCTCCGTCTTCCTCCATCCACCGGTACGGCGAGTAGTACGGCTGACGATGCGCGACCCAGGCGATGCGGCCGCCGGCCACCGGCTGGCCGAAGTAATAGCGCGCGTTGATCGTGACGTGCACCTCGTCATCCTGGACGATGAAGCGCGTCGCCGGCGTGACGCGAACCTCGAACTCTGGCTTGCGATACTCCTGAACCTCGAAGCTGCCTGATGCGCTGTCGTCGCCGTGGAGGATCGCGATCGAATAGTTGCCGAGCGCGGCGCCCGCCGGCAGCGGCACGTCGGCCGTGACGCTGCCGAAACCATCGACCTTCCGGCGCTGGCGGGAGATCACCTTGTCGGTGATGTCGGACACGCGCACCTCGACCTCAGTCGCGTCGAACATCTGGAGCGCACCGTGCGATCGCCAGCGGAGTACCCCCTTCAGATGAACGACGTGTCCCGGCCGGTAGATTGGCTTGTCGGTGTAGACGTACCCGACCAATTCCCGCGAGGACTCGTGCAGGTACCAGCTTCCCGGATCGACCGCAGTGACCTGCGATCCACACTGCGCCACTGAAATCACATCGTCGGAAGCCGTCTCGGTGAAGCGCGCGTCGAAGACGCCGTCGCTGCCCGTGGTGCCCGAGGCAATCGCTTTCTGGTTGTGCAGGATCCGCGTGTCACATCCCGCGACGGGCTTGCCCGTCAGGCGATCGGCCGCGAAGAGCACGATCTGGCCCGGAGCTGCCTTGCTCACCAGACCGACGTCGGAAACAACGACCACCGTGTACGCGCGGTGAGGCGGGAGCACGGCCTCGACGACATACATGCCGGGCTCCTGGACGTCGATCGGAATGCGGCGCACGTCGATGTCGCGCAGCGGCGGCAGAATTTCGCGCCACGAAGTCACCAGTTGCGACGCGTTCAGCAACGGCACCTGCGCGAACGAGTTCACGTTCACCGTCCGGCGGAGGACGACGGTCTGCTTGTCCATCGCGATCCGGCGCTGATGACGGTAGTCGTAACTGAACTGCCCCCGCCAGAAACTGCGGATCCGTACGCGCCACTCGGCCTTCCAGTCCGCGATGCGCTCGAGCAGCGTCGGCGTCTGCGCGACGAGCGGCTCCTCGCTGCCGAGCTGATGCGGATCCTTGAGTCCCGAGAGGAACGCGACCGGGTCCTTCACGCGATATACGCGGAAGTCGAGATGATCGAGCTGGCGGAACGTCAGGTAGATCGCCGGCTTCTCGCGCGACGTCGCGATGGTGCCCGACGAGACCGAGAACGAGGGCCGAGTGTCAGGCGCCTGGTCGCCATTCTGTGCCCGTGCGGCCGCCGCGCGGGTCAGCAGGAGCGCACACAGTACACCCGTAACGCGAATCTGCCTGGAGACGTGAGTCATGGCCTGGAAAGGAGGAGTCGGTGAAGGCGAATGCTAACACCGCAAGGGAGGGGAGCCCGTTAACTGATTGGACACCGGATCTCAGAGATCGACGCAGCTGGCAACTCCCAACGCCCAACTTCCAACTCCCAATTTCATGTCCGCGGGTGACGGGCAATTGGGATTTGGGAGTTGGAGGTTGGGAATTGACGCTTGCATGGGACAAGTCATCTCTCCTTCAGGAAATCAGTTTGAGCCGAAACACCCCGACGAACTGCCGGTTCGCGGCGAGCGGACGCCACCGCGGCGACGGATGGCGCATTAGATCAGCGAGACGGACCTTGCGCATCTCTCCGGGCCCGTGCTCGTCGGGTCCGGTGTGGTAGACGACGAAATCGTCAGCGCCCGGATCGAAGCGCGACGGCCCGATGAAGATCATGAGGTGATCCGGTTCGCGCTGCGACGGCTGCCGATAGTAGAGCAGGTCGCCGGGCCGCGCGGCGGCGGCCTCGCGCGCGATGAGGTGCGCGTTGAGACGGATCAGCGTCTTCGCGTCGGCGAACTCCGCGAGCGGCGCCTGCGGATCGGATGACACCCGGAACAGCGGCATGTGATCGCCGCCCGAGGGACGCTGCGATACGTCCGGCAGACCGGGCTCCAGCGGGAGCCTGGCCAGGCGGAGCCACTCGGGCGTGTGCGGCCGCAACGACTCGCGCACCGCATACCGGATCAACGCTGCGCAGTCCGTGACGCCGGCGACGGGTTGATAGAACGCGGCGTCGGCGAGCAGGACGAACCAGCCGCGAAAGGCCGCGCGGTCGCCTTCGTCGGTCAGGCGGAGTTGGGCGGGGGAACTGGGGACAGTCCCCAATACCGACAGGACGAGCGGCACGAGGAGGGCGCGCGCCACGGGGGCACTCCTAGTCGCGCTTCCAGCCCGTCAGCGTTCCGCCGAGCACGCCGGCGAAGGCGTGCACGCCGTCGCGATCCGCGCGCAGGGCGCTTGCGGTCACGCGAAGGCTCATGCCCGTGACCATCAGCGCCTTCACCGTGGCGGCGGCCAGGCGTCCGTGATGCTTGCGGATGTAGCGCTCGAGATTGCGGTAGTAGATGCGCCGCTGTCGCGCGCGCCCGAGACCGGCCACCGAGACGCCGCCGATGTGGCGGAACACGGCGCCCGGCACCGAGTAGGTCTCCCAGCCGCGCTCTTGAAGGCGCTTGCACAGATCGACGTCCTCGAACCACGCCGGCGAGAACTGTTCGTCCATTCCCTCGACGTCCTCGAACGCGCGGCGGCGCACCATCAGGCACGAAGATGGCGAGCGCTCGACCGGCGCGGACGCCGACTGGTCGAGATCGGTGCCCTCGGCCCGTCGGGTCACCGGGTTGCCTGGCCAGATCCGGCTCACGAGCAGCAGGTCGAGCGCGACGCTGCCGACGGTGGGAAACCGACGCGGGCGGAACTGCTGCTGCGGCTCCTCGGTCATCGAGATCATCCGGCCCGACGCCGCGCCGCACGTCGGGTGCTCATCGAGACACGCGACCAGGCGATCGATCGCCTGCGGCGTGGCCTCGGCGTCGGGATTGAGCAGCAGCAGGTAGTCGCCCGTCGCTATCGCTGCGGCCTGATTGACGCCCCCGGCGAAGCCTGTGTTCTGCGACAGGCGGATCAGGCGTGCGGAGGGAAACGAGGAGACGACCAGATCGGCGGTGCCGTCGGTAGACGCGTTGTCGACGACGATGAGTTCAGATCCGGCGGGCACCGATTCGAGCGAGCGCCTGAGGAACTCACGATTGTTCCAGCAGACAACCAGTGTCGAGACGGTAGAAGACACCAAGGCCCATAGTAGCACCACCTCAACTATTGAAATGCGCATTTGCAAGCAGTGGCACGAAGAAGTGTGCAAGGTTTACAGCGGCCACGCGCCCGTGGCACAGTCGGCTCCATGCGCACTTGCGCGGCGCTCATCCTCCTCACGCTGACTTCGGTCCCTGGCATCGCGGGACAAACGCCGGCACCCAACGCCCCCAACGCACGCAACGTTCCCAACGTCCCCAACGCACGCAACGTCCCCAACGTCCCCAACGCTCCCAACGTCCCCAACGGCGCAGTACTTATAGAGACACCGAACGACGCGGCTCGGATTGAGTGGGAGAAGCGGGTCGCGCAGATGATCCGCCATGGACAGTTGAAGCTGCGCGAAGAGCAGATCTCCCCAGACCACACGAAGCGCGACCAGTGGTTCGTGCAGCTCTACAAAGGCGTGCCGGTCATCGGCGCGGAAGTGTGGCGGCAGCTGGAAGCCAGAAAGGCCGTCGCGCTCGAAGGTACTTTCTACTCGGGGATCGATCTCAACCCCGTGCCGAAGCTCACGCGTCAGGAGGCGCAGGACGCGCTTGCCGCGCAGGCGCCCGATTCACCGGGGCCCAGCCTGCCGCCCACGCTTGGCATCCTGCCGCGCCCGGACGGGACGTTCGTGCTGGTCTATCAGGGTCGCGTCTTCGCCAACGGCACGGTAACGCTGTACTCGCTCGATGCGAAGACTGGTGCGGTCGTGCAATCGGATGTTGATCCCGGTGTTGGGCAGAACTGATGTTGGGCAGAACTGAAGTTCTGCCTCACAGGTATTGTGTTGCGACTATCGACGAGCGGGCAGCTCGACGCCGATGCCGGCGAGCCGCCCGCCGGCGTGATGCGACCACACGACGCCGCCCGCCGACTCGATGATGGCGCGCGCGAGCGGCAGGGAAAAGCCCAGGCCTCCCTGCCACTCGGCGTCGAAGCCGCTCCCAGGCGTGCTCGATCCTGTGTCGCCGATTGTCACTCTGACACCCGGCGTTCCACCATCGGTTGCCTGCGCGTGCACGGCCACGCGCGTGCCGTCCGCCGCGGCGCGCAGCACCGCCGCGGCCAGCGCGTGCAGCGCCTCGCCGAGCGGACGCGGCGCGATGGGCACGCGAGCGTCGGCGTCGATTGAGATCGGCGCGTCGAGCCCGCGCCCGCTTCGCTCGATTGCCTGCTGCACGGCCTCGGTGATCGCAGGCCCCAGCGGCGTGTCCGGGCCCGGCGGCCCTTCGACCAGCTCGGTCCAGTCGCGCAGCTGCCGTACGACGAGCTCGAGGCTGGCGCACGCCCGCCGCGCCCGTTCGAGATGCGTCCGCTGCGCCGCCGACAGCGCGCTACTACGCTCATCCATCGCCTGGGCAATGGACCCGGACGCCACGTTCAGCGGCGTGCGGAGCTCGTGGAGAATCAACTCCACCATGGCCCGATCCCGCGACGAGGTGCCCATACTGTCAGCGTAGCCTAACCCGCGACCGCCGGTCGGTACCGGCCGGTCCCGCGCGGCCCGGCGCCTCCCACAAGGCGCCGGGCTGTCGTGTTCTTCGACGCGCACCTCAGCACTCCGGCACTGTTCGGGCCGGATCCCTCCACCGGCATCTAAGCTCATAATTAAGACGTAGTACCTCCTGGAGGGTCTTATGCTGGTTCGCCGGGCTCCTGATCTGAAGTGGCGCGACGTCACGCCGGAGCCGTTGTACCTTCGCCGTCGCGAGTTCCTCGCCGCGGTGCCGTTCGCCCTGGGCGCAGCCGGCGCGGTGCTCTCGGGCGGCGACGAAGCGCTGGCGCAGGGCAGCGGAGAGAAGCTCGAGGCCGCCAAGAGCCAATACAGCACCACCGAGACGCCGACGCCCTTCAAGGACGTCACCACCTACAACAACTTCTACGAGTTCGGCACCGATAAAGCGGACCCGGCACGGAACGCGAACACACTGCGTCCGCGGCCGTGGACCGTCACGATTGACGGCGCGGTGGCGAAGGGCGGCAAGTTCGCAATCGACGACTTGCTCAAGCCGTACAAGCTCGAAGAGCGGATCTACCGGCACCGCTGCGTGGAAGGCTGGTCGATCGTCGTGCCGTGGATCGGGTTTCCGCTCGGTGATTTGGTAAAGGCCGTCGAGCCGACCGAGAAGGCGAAGTTCATCGAATTCACCACGCTGATGGATCAGCGGCAGATGCCGGGCCTGCGCTCGCCCGTTCTCGACTGGCCCTACACCGAAGGCCTGCGGCTGGACGAGGCGAAGAACCCCCTGACGATCCTCTGCGTCGGCCTCTACGGCCAGGTGCTGCCGAACCAGAACGGCGCGCCGCTCCGCCTCGTGGTCCCCTGGAAGTACGGCTTCAAGAGCATCAAGTCCATCGTCCGGATCCGGTTCGTCGAACATCAGCCCGCGACGGCGTGGAACAAGTCCGCGCCCAACGAGTACGGGTTCTACTCGAACGTGAACCCGAACGTCGATCATCCGCGGTGGAGTCAGGCCAGGGAACGGCGGCTGGGTGAGTTCCTCAAGCGCCCGACGCTGATGTTCAACGGCTACGGCGATCAGGTCGCTTCGATGTACACGGGGATGGATTTGAAGAAGTACTACTGACGATTGACGATTGACGAATGGGGGGACTGTCCCCCTCAAGCAACGCGGGGGACTGTCCCCCTGAGCACTGTCCCCCTCATGTAACGCCGGGGGACTGTCCCCATCTTGATGAACAAGCTGGTCAAACCCCTCGTGTTCGTGGCCTGCCTCGGGCCGCTCGCGTACCTGGCGTGGGCCGCGCTGCACGATCAGCTCGGCGCGAACCCGATCGAGGAGATCACCCACGAGACCGGCGTCTGGACGCTGCG
>UEXX01000189.1_pt1 | contig 10770 bp, 7 predicted proteins | sample 4301161 | NCBI WGS metagenome assembly UEXX01 (sample SAMEA4773179, study PRJEB27434) | metagenome | biome: 2259; feature: agricultural soil; material: soil | place: USA | collected 2014-09 | depth 0.25 m
CCACAGGATCGCGACGCCCGCCCAGACCTGGTCGGATCGCCACAAGCGCCGGTCCGCCATCTCGTACAAGCAGTAGAGCGCGACGAACGGCGTGAAGTAGATCAGGTAGTAACCGCACGACAGGTTCTGCGCACAGAGCGCGACGGTCGCGCCCGCAACCGGTCCGATGCGCCGCGTCACGAAGAAGCGGCGCAATCCGTAGAACACGAACGGCAGCCACTGCGACGACAGCACCTGCAGGTGCGGGAACTGCGCGAGCCGGTACAGCGCGAAGGCATAGCAGAGGCCGGCGACCCACGCGGCGTCCGCGTCACCCGTCAGTTCTCGGACCAGCAAGTACATGCCGAGCCCCGACAGGACGAACGTCGAGAGGAACAGCACGTTATAGCAGAGCAGGATGTTGCCAGTCAGCGCGTAGAGCGGAGAAATCTGGATGGCCTGGGCGAACAGATGCTCCGAGTAGGCGAGCGCGAACGGCGAGGGATGGAAAATCGGCGCCTGCCAGTACCCGCGGAACGCGTCGAAGTGTCCCTGCAGCAGCGCCAGCACGTGATCGGCGCTCCACGACAGGATCCAGCAGTTGAGCAGCGAGTCACCAAGATCGACCGGCAGCGCCGTCGTCACGTGCAGCGCGAGCGGCCAGGTGCTGACGAGGGTGAGCAGCGCGTAGGACGCCGTTGCGCGCCAGGCGGAGTCAGCGACTATAGAGAAACCGGCGACACGTGGTGCGGCAGGCACGGCTGGACCGCCGAGGAGACCGGGACGGCTCAGGCCCCGAGAAACTGACGCGTGAAGCTCCCGACATCCGCGTAGATTGCCGCCAGCTCGCTCGGCGACGCCAGGAATACCACGCGGAAGTACCCGTCTTCCGGCCTCGTCCCGAACCCCGATCCGTAGACGCAGAGCACGCCGGTCGCGCGCAGCAGGCCCACGATGAACTGCTCATCGGTGACACCGGGCGGGAGCGTCACCTTGGGCATCGCGTAGAAGGCTGCCTGAGGCTCCACACACGAGAAGCCGGGAATCGCGTTCAACGTCCTGGTCGTCAGCACCGCACGCTCGCGCAGGGCCGCGCGAAACGCCACCTGGTGGGATCGATCGCCGAGCAGCGCCGGCGCAATCGCGAACTGCGTCGGCCCATTGCTGCACAAACGGCCATCCGCGAGCTTCTTCATAGCCGCCAGCAGATCGTCGAGACGGGGATTGCGACCGACGGCGAGCCAGCCCGTGCGCCAGCCCGGCGCGAGATACGCCTTCGAGAGGCTGGAGAACGCGACGATTGGGCCATCGGGCGCGAGGCTGCCGAGCGGCGGCACCGCGCCGTCGTAGGCCACGTCGCCGTAGACCTCGTCGGCGAGGATCACCAGGCCGTGGCGCTCGGCGATGTCGAGTAGCGCGCGCCGGATTGGCGTCGGATACACCGCGCCCGTCGGGTTGTTCGGATCTATCAGCACGAGCGCCCGCGTTCTGGGGGTGATCAGGCTCTCGAGGTGCTCGAGGTCGGGGATCCAGCCGCGGGCAGGGTCGGTCCGGTAGAAGGCCGGATCGGCGCCTATTTTGGCCAGCACCGCCGTGTACAGGGGGTACGTCGGCATCGGCACCAGGACGCGGTCGCCCGGGTTCGCCAGGGCCGTCAGCGCCAGCTCGATGCCTTCGGAGGTGCCGGCCGTGATCAGGACGCGGTCGGGCGAGACCGGAAAGCCGCGGCCGCTCCATTCCTGGGCGACGGCGTCGCGCGCGGGCTGGATGCCTGGCGACGGCACATAGCCGTTGGCGCCGTCCCGCATGGCCTTCATGACGATCTCAACAAGCACGGGCGGCGTCGGAAACCCGAAGGGAATCGGGTCACCGATATTCAGGTATCGGACCGTCTTCCCGGCCGCCTCGACAGCTTTGGCCTCGGCGACGATGTTCCGGATGGCGTAGGTGAAGTTGTGCACCCGGTCGGCCACCGGAATGCTGGTGGGGCTTGTCGTGGCCATGGCGAGCATCTTACCCTCCGCCTCAAGCTCAGCAATTGCACGTATTATTTACATTGTGCTCGAGGCTCATGTAGAAGTTACTGGAGTTTCTGGGGCAGCCGCCTTGGCCACTAAGGGTTTTCCCTAGAAAACCCGAGAATTTGGCTCGTATGGTTTTTGGCAGGGAGCTTGATGTAGTCCACCGCGTCATGGGTTCGAGACGGCTCCCCGGCGCGATGCTGCTGATGGCGGCGATGCTCTGCATCACGCGTCTTGCGGCCCAGGCAGCCCAGACACCGGCAACCCCTCAGGTTCCGGCGCCCCAGGTCCAGGACGGCCAGCCCATCTTCCGTGGCGGCATCGACCTGGTCACCATCCGGGCTGTCGTCCGCGACGGCAAGGGCCGGCCCGTCGCCGGACTCACGCCGAAGGATTTCCTCCTGGTCGATAACGGCGTTGCGCGCCGGCCGAACGCCGTCGAGCACGACAACGGCCCCATCGGCCTCGCGCTGATGTTCGACATCAGCGGCAGCATGGACATCGACGAGCGGTTCGCGCGGGCGCGCGAGACCGGCTACTTCCTGCTGAGCGGCCTCAGGACCGGCGAAGACGAGGCGGCGATCTTCGCGTTCGACTCGGCGCTGCACGTGGTGCAGCCCTTCACGACCGACCTCGATCGCTTGAAGGGTTCGGTCACCAACTTCAGCCCGTGGGGCATGACGTCGATCCACGACGCGATCGCGTCGGCGAGCCGCTCGATGGATTCGCGCGCGACGAAGCGCCGGGCGCTCGTGGTCCTGACCGACGGGTTCGACACTGCGAGCAAGCTCGATGCGGCCGAAGTGTCGCGCATCGCGTCGAGCATCGACCTGCCGGTCTACGTGCTGGCGGTGGTGCCGTCGATCGACGACCCGCGGAATCAGGAAGGCGGCAACCGCGCGCTGAACGGCGACCTGGCCGATCTGGCGCGCTGGACGGGCGGGGAGCTGTTCATCGCGACGAGCACGCCGGAAGCGAGCAACGTGGCGCGCGCGCTGGTTGGCGAGCTGCGGGAGCAGTACCTGATTGCACTCGAGCCCGGGGAGAAACCGGGGTGGCATTCGGTCGAAGTACGTGTCTCACGGAAGAACTGCACCGTGCAGGCACGCGGGGGATATGTCGCGGGGCCTCGCCGGCCCATCAGTTAACTCGGATCTTATTCCGGTCGATAGCAGGGAGGATCAGTCAATGCGTAAGCTATTGTTCGTCATTCCACTCGTGATGCTCGGGGCCGGCTCCACGGCGTGCGCGACAAAGAAGTTCGTTCGCGGCGAAGTGGGCCAGGTCAACACCAAGGTGCAGGGCCTCTCCACGCAGCTCGAAGAGACGCAGGAGCGGACCAAGAAGAACGAGGCGCGGATCGCTGAGGTGGATACGAAGGCTGATGAGGCCGGCAAGTCCGCCAGCGCCGCCCAGAGCGCGGCTGATGCCGCCAAGGCTGACGCCGCCAAGGCCGACGCCCACGCCGCGGCCGTCGAGTCCGCCAGCAAGAAGCTGATCTACGAGGTCGTACTGAACGAGGACGAGGGCAACTTCAAGTTCGGCAAGAAGGAGCTGCCCGACGAAGCCAAGCAGAAGATCGACGAGATGGTCAGCCACCTGAAGGCGGATCCGAAGAACGTCTTCATCGAGATCGAGGGCCACACCGACAACGTTGGCTCGAAGGTGTACAACGAGGAGCTCGGCCTCGAGCGTGCAGAAGCCGTGAAGCGCTACCTCTACGAGGCGCACCAGGTGCCGCTGCACAAGATCAACGTGATCAGCTACGGCGAAGACAAGCCCGTGTCGCCGAACAAGACCAGGGAAGGCCGCGCGCAGAATCGGCGCGTCGTCATCAAGGTGCTCGCGTAAGAACCGTTTGCTTGGCGTTTGGTGACGTTAGGCGGGGTTTGGTGGCGTTGAGATGAACGCCACCGAACGCCCCCAACGCCACCGAACGCCACTCAACGGTAAGGTCAGAACCCGAAGTTAATCCCCACCTCGATGCGCCTGGCGGGTCCCGACGAGAGCGCGGTGAAGCGGTAGTCCGAGGTCAGGTTCCCCACGAAGTTCTGGAAGTTCGTGCGGTTGAGCAGGTTGAACGCCTGCACGTAGAACTCCATCTTGTAGCGGTTCGTCCCGCCATCCATCATCATCATCCCCGGGCCACCCGGACCCCCGCGACCGCCTCCCGGCGGGCCGCCGCGGAAGCGCGGCATGCCATCGCCCGTCGTCTGCTGCTGCGGGCCAAACGCGAACGTTTTGCTCAGGCGGAGATTCAGGTTGATGTTCGCGGCGCCACGCAGCGTGTTGCGCGTCACGCCGCCCGGACGGTCGTTGATCACGGTGTCGCCGTTGGTGTCGAACCCGGTTGTCAGGTTGTAGGGCAGCGCCGAGCTCCCCTGAACGAAGACCGCCACGCGCGTGTTCTTCGGCGTCCCGATGTTAGCCGTCGCGAAAAACCGATGCCGCGCATCCCTGGACGACGGGCCCCACTCGGCGGCCAGGTCGTAGCTGTCGGCCGGCAGCGAGAAGTCACTGTCCGTGTAGTTCAGGATGCGCGACAACTGGTAGTTGCCGCCGAAGAACAGGCGTCGCTGCGGGTTCGCGTAGTTGATGTTGATCATCAACCGGTCCAGATCCGACGAGCCGGTCGACTGCAACTCTGTAATGAGACCGTAGAGCGGATCCGGATACACGCCGCCGATCGGCGCGTTGATGTTCGACGACCGGAACTGATCGACGCCGCGCTGCATCATGTAGCTCGCCTGCAGCCGCAGCGCCTGCAGGACCGTACGCTCGATGCCGATCGACGCCTGGTGCACGTACGGTATCGAGAGGCCCGCTGCCTGCAGAATCTTGCTTGGCGGCAGCGGCGTCGAAATCACGCCGCCGCTGGGATCCGGATAGCCTGGGAACCGGATCACCTCGTCCTGCTGGTTGACGCCGTTCACCAGCAGCACCTGCTGGTAATCCGACGCGTCGTACCAGTCGTTGAAGATCCCGTAGCCGCCCCGCACGGTGTACTTGCTCACCTGCCACGTGAAGCCGAGGCGCGGCGCGAGGTTGGCAGAGTCGCCGATGTGCGACTGCAGCTCCTCGCGCAGGCCCATGCTGAGCGAGATGCGCTTGTTCGGGGTCCACGTGTCCTGGATGTAGAGCCCGAGCTGCGCGTAGGTGTAGTTGACGGCCGATGTGCCGAGCCGCTGCGAGTATGTGGTCGGCAGGCCGAGGTCGTATCGGTCGAGGCCGCCGAAGGTAAACGTGCCGTTGAAGTTGGTGAGGTCGGTCGTGTCGTACCAGTCCATCTCGCCGAGCAGTCCGGCCCGGAACGCGTGCTTTTTCGCAACGGTCCAGTCGATGTTGTCGGCGACTTCCAGCGTCTTCGCCTGGCGGTTGCTGTTCTTGCCGGCGCCGCCGGTGCTGAACGCGCCCTGGACGATGATCGTCGGGTCGCCGCTCGCTGACGACTGCTTCGCGTAGTTCGACTCGAAGCGGACCCGCAGCTCGTGGGCGACCTTCGGCAGGATCGTCCCGTTGAGCGCGAAGCGCACGGCGGTGTCGGCCGTTTCGCTCATGTATGCCCGCGATGGCAGGTCGAAGTCTCCGACGCCGAGGTTGTCCCGCTTGATGTAGTTGCGCTGCACCTCGAGCAGCATCTGCTGCGTCTTCGAGAGCGAGTGATCGAGGCGGACCGATCCGAACATCCGATCCTCGGGGGTCCGCACGCTGCCGTTCACCAGCCCGTCGGGCGTCGTCGCGTTGATCGTCTTCGAGTCGTACGAGTTGTTGCCGTCGAAGTTCAACGCGAGCGACGTGCGGCCCTTGACGATCGGCCCATCGGCGTTGAGCCCGAACCGGCGGTACTGCTCCGGCGCCAGCGTCGGCGCGAACGCGTTGCGCGCGTTCAGCGACTCGTCGCGGAAGCCGAAGTTGCTCATCCCCTTCCAGTCGTCCATGCCCGGCTTGGTGACGATGTCGATGCCGAAGCCGCCGCCTTCGTGATACTCCGCGTCGAAGGAGTTCATGCGGAAGCGGATCGACCGGATCTGCGACTTCGGGGGCAGCCGACCGCCCGTGAACCCGTTCACGCGCATCGTCGCGCCGGGGCCAGCCATCTGGTCGAGCACCTGCTGCAGCTCATCGGGGTCGTCTGGCAGCTCGGCGATCTCCTGCGGCGTGAGCTCGCTGGTAAAGGCGTTGCCGCGCACGTCGTCGGTGCTGTTGCGTACGATGACCTGCTCGTTCAGTCCGGCCAGCGGCAGCGTGAGCGTAATCTGGTTGGCGCCCTTCTTCAGCGTGATTGGACCGTCGTAGCTCCGGAACGACTCCGCGTCGGCCTTGAGCTGATACGTGCCCGTCGCGAGCGCGGTAAACGTGGCGATGCCGCGGTCGTCCACGGGCAGGGTGTGCGGTGTGCCGGCGGCATCGACGATCGTCACCGACGCGATGATCAGGGCCGCGCCGGTCTGATCCTGCACGGTCACCTTCAAGTCGGAGGTCGCCGCCGGCGGCGCGTCCGCGGCCAGGACGGGCCCGGCCGGAACGGCGACCAGCGACAGCAACACGAGTCCCCTCGAAAACATTCCCCTCATCGAGCCTTTGTGAAAGACGTATCCCGGGCGGGCGGCCATCAAGCCGCCGCCCGGGCCGGCGCACGTGACGCCGTTATGAAACTTATGAGCCCTTCTTGACGAACTGCTCGGGCTTGAGCGGTGAGTTCAGCTTGTATTTCTCGATCGTGAACTCTTCGGTCACTTTGCCGTTCACGCCCTGCGTGATCAGGTGGGGCAGCAGCACGCCGTCCACCTTCTTGTATTCGGAGAAGTGCACTTCGTAGGTCACCTGCTGCGGCGGTTCCTTGCGCATCTTCTCGATCTCTTCCGGTGTCGGGCGCTGCGCGTTCTGGCCGCCCGGCCCGCCGCCCCTGAAGAACATGCGCGGCAGCACGCCGTCGTAGGTGAGCATCAGCGGCTTGTGCGTTTCCTGATCGACGAACAGCTTCATCGGCGCCGCGCCCTCGGGCTTGATTTCGATGACGTCAGCCTTGCCCTCAGGCGCTTCGGCGACGCCGCTGTAGGTCATCGGCGCGTCCGACTTCAGGAACCAGATGAGCTCGTAGCGCGCCAGCTCGCCGCGCATGCGCTTGGCCTGCATGTCGCGAAAGCGCTGCCGGTCTTCTTCGGTGAACTGTCCCTGGCCCTGCCCTTGTCCCTGACCTTGTCCGGCGCCTGGACCACCCGGACCCCCGGGCCCGCCGACGCGGAACGCGCCGCCGCCGCGGTTGGTTGCATCGTCCCAGGTGTCGGCGCCGTTGACGGCGGACACACGCGTGAAGCTCGGACCGCCGGCGAAGCCCATGTCCTCGGTGCGCTTGTATTTGTCCGGCAGCAGCAGGTCGAGCGTGACGTCGCTGGTCATCTCGCGCTCGCCCATCACGCGGCGCGCCGAGCCGGTGACGGTGGCCGACTGCAGCTTCGCGAGTGCGGCCTCGCCGCCCATGGCTGTGCGCGCGGCCTTCAGGACCTCGTCGACTTTCGGATCGGTCTGCGACTGCGCGGCCATGTGCGCGACGACCGCCAGCGGCGCAAGCAGGGCAAACGGCAGCGACAGTCGGCTCGTGCGCATCGGGCTCCTCGGGGGAAGTCAGGGCCCGCGATGGCCCCGGGATCACACCATTAGACGGCGCCGGAACACCTGGAATCGTTAAGGCAGGGCAAAGAGATTGTTAAGTTTGTAAACGTGCGATTTTTCAGGGGAATATTCACGTTTCCGTGGTGCTAGACTGCTCGTCTGTGACACTCCGCTTCTGGCGTCCCTCGGGGCTGACGCTGCTGATCGGGGCCGCGCTGATCCTGCTCCCGATCCTGGCCATTCTGCAATACCGCTGGATCGGCCAGGTGAGCGATGCCGAGCGCGAGCGCCGGCAGCGCACGCTTCAGCACGCCACGAACGCGATCACGCAGGAACTGGACGTCGAGCTGGTCCGGGCCGTCATCGGCCTGCAGGTCGACGGCCTCACGCTGCGCAGCGACGACTGGACCGTGTACACCGAGCGCGTAGCCGGCTGGCACAAGGCTACCGCCGCGCCGGGCATCCTGCGCGATGTGTTGCTGGTCGATCGCGGGCCGGCTGGTCTGCGGTTACGCCAGTGGTCCGATGACACCCACCGTTTCGTCGACCGTAGCTGGCCGGACGACATGGCGAGCTACCGCACGCGGTTTGCCACTGAGCTTGCGGCGTGGGAGTCGCACAAGCCTGACGAGCCCCTGCGGCCCGCCGATCTGCTGAGCACCGATGGCGCGACGATCGTCGTGCCGATCGCGCCGATCCCGGTGCAGAACGAAGCTGGCCACGTCGGCCGGTACGAGCCGGTCTTCGGCTACACGTTGATACGGCTCGACATGCCGTACGTGAAAGACGAGTTCCTGGCGTCGCTGGTAGACAAGCACTTCCGTCTCGAGGCCGGCGACGAGTATCGGATCGCGGTCGTCGCGCGGCAGGATCGGTCGAAGGCCATCTACCAGGCCAACGTCGACGACCTGGGGGCCCTCGTCGCCAAACATGACGCCGAGGTCGACTTCTTCGCGTTCCATCCGGATCAGTTCCAGCTCGTCCGCTTGGCAGCTGACTCCCTCGGCAACGCGATGCCGACCGGCGCCGATCGCCGGCGCAGCCTGTTCATCAGCATGTCGCGCCGGCCGGCGACAGACCCCAGCGGCAAGCCTCTGCCGTTCGACAATCAGTCGCGGTGGACCCTGGTCGCGCGGCACCGGGCCGGATCGCTCGAGGCGGCCGTCGAAGCCGCCCGGATGCGCAACCTGATCCTCGGCTTCGGCGTCCTGCTGCTGATGTTCGCGAGCGTCGCGGTGCTCGCGCGGACCGCCGATCGCGCCGCGCGTCTCATGCGGCAGCAGATGGAGTTCGTCGCGGCCGTCTCGCACGAGCTGCGCACGCCGGTCTCGGTCATCGGGTCGGCGGCGGAGAACCTCGCCGACGGCCTGGTTGCCGATCCCTCGCGCGTGAAGCAGTACGGGTCCCGCATCCAGACCGAAGCTCGCCGGCTTGGCGATACCGTCGAGCGCGTACTGCTCTACGCTGGCATCGAATCCGGCCGGGGTATCGGCCATCGGACGCCGATTGCGGTGTCGACGCTCGTCGGCGACGCGCTCGCCGCATCTTCGGACGCGATCGAAGAAGCGAAGGCGACGGTGGAAACCGACATCGCGCCGGACCTGCCGCCGATCCTCGCCGATGCCATGGGGCTGCGATCGAGCCTGCAGAACCTGATCGCCAACGCGTTGAAGTACGGCGGAACCGGTCGGTGGGTTCGCGTGGCTGCCTCGAAGGTCAGCGCGCACCGTGGCCCCGCCGTTCGGATCGCCGTCAGCGACCGCGGCTTCGGCATCCCGCCATCCGACCTGCCGCACATCTTCGAGCCCTTCTATCGCGGCGCCGAAGCGCAGTCCCGTCAGATCCGCGGCAACGGGCTCGGCCTGAGCATCGTCAAGGGCATCGTCGAGGCGCATGGCGGGCGTGTCAGTGTCGAGAGCGCTCCCGGGCAGGGCAGCACCTTCGTCATGACGCTGCCCGCGCATCTCACCGCGGCCTCGCCGGCCAGCGCGGTGGTCACGCACGCGGGCGCCTCGGCGCGGGGCGCGTAGGCGGAGTGAGCACTCGACTGCTGCTCGTCGAGGACGAGCCCGGCCTGGTGATGACGCTCACCGACCGGCTGATCGCCGAGGGGTACGACGTCGAGACGGCGACCGATGGCGAGACCGGACTGGCCCGCGGCTCGGCCGAATCCTTCGGCCTCATCATCCTGGACGGCATGCTGCCGGGGCGCGACGGCTTCGACGTGTGCCGCACGATCCGCCAGCGCGGCGTCCAGACCCCCATCCTCATGCTCACCGCCCGTGGCCAGGTCGTCGACCGCGTCGTCGGGCTGAAGCTGGGTGCCGATGACTACTTGACCAAGCCGTTCGAGATGGCGGAGCTGCTGGCGCGGTTGGAGGCGCTGCTGCGCCGGGCGCCGCACGCGGCCGCGCCGCCCAGCGATTCCTACCAGTTCGGCGACGTGAGCGTCGACTTCAGGAAGGCCGAGGTTACGCGAGCCGGGCAGCCGCTGGAACTCTCCGCGCGGGAATTCAAGCTGCTCAAGTACTTCATCGAGCATCGCGGCGCCACGTTGTCGCGCGACGAACTGCTCAACGAAGTGTGGGGCTACAACGCGATGCCGAACACGCGGACAGTAGACGTCCACGTCGCGTGGCTGCGGCAGAAGCTGGAAGCCCACCCGCGCCGACCTCAGTACATCCACACCATCCACGGTTTGGGGTACAAGTTCACGGCCTAGGTGCGTAGGGTGCGTAGGGTGCGTAGGGTGCGCGGGGTGCGCGGGGTGCGCGGGGTCCTTCGTGAGGAGCGCCCGGTTCGAGCAGGTGACGAGGGTCGGGGCCGACGGCAGATACCTGGCACCCTCTTCCCCCGGTTTGCCGTGAAGCCGCCGCCGACGACCCGGCCCTCGTCCCCCGCTCGTACGGGACGCCATTCCTGACTGCACAAACGGGGCCGAGTTTCAGAGGGAGATGATCGCGGAAATTCTCAAGACAAACGCGGTGGGACGAATGGAGCTTTCGCGGCGCGAAATCCGGAAACACCTCTCGTAATCCAAGAATCTGGTCAGCGCACCTCGCGCACCTCGCGCACCTCGCGCACCTCGCGCACCTCGCGCACCTCGCGCACCTCGCGCACCTCGCGCACCCTACGCACCTCGCGCACCCTACGCACC
>UEXX01000423.1_pt1 | contig 10757 bp, 6 predicted proteins | sample 4301161 | NCBI WGS metagenome assembly UEXX01 (sample SAMEA4773179, study PRJEB27434) | metagenome | biome: 2259; feature: agricultural soil; material: soil | place: USA | collected 2014-09 | depth 0.25 m
GCGCGGGCGCCAGGGCGATGCTCAAGGCGGTGGGCTTCGATGACGAGGCGCTGAAGAAGCCGATCGTCGGCGTGGCCAACACGTGGATCGAAATCGGCCCGTGCAACTACCACCTGCGCGAGCTGGCCGCCTCCGTGAAGGAAGGCATTCGCGAGGCCGGCGGCACGCCGATGGAGTTCAACACCGTTTCAATCTCCGACGGCATCACGATGGGCAGCCCCGGCATGCGGGCCTCGCTCATCAGCCGCGAGGTCATCGCGGACTCGATCGAGCTGGTCTCCCGCGGCAATTGCTTCGACGCGGTCATCGCGCTCTGCGGCTGCGACAAGACGATCCCCGGCACGACGATGGCCGTGGCGCGGCTTGGCGTGCCGGGCCTCGTGCTGTACGGCGGCTCGATCGCGCCGGGCCGCTTCGAGAATCACGACGTCACCCTTCAGGACGTGTTCGAGGGCATCGGCGCGCACGCGGCCGGGAAGATGACCGACGCGCAGCTGAAGGACCTCGAGGATCACGCGTGCCCTGGCGCGGGCGCGTGCGGCGGTCAGTTCACGGCGAACACGATGGCCACCGCGATCGAGTTCCTGGGCATCGCGCCGATGGGCAGCGGCTCGGTGCCCGCGGTGGATCCCGCGAAGACCGACGTGGGCCGCCAGGCTGGCCGCCTCGTGATGGACCTGCTCCACCGCAACCTGACGCCGTCCCAGATTCTCACGCGGCAGTCGATCGAGAACGCCATCGCGGCCGTCGTCGCGACGGGGGGCTCGACCAACGCCGTGCTGCACTTGCTGGCCATCGCGCGCGAATCGGGGATTCCCCTCACCATCGACGATTTCGATCGGATCAGCCGCCAAGTGCCGTTACTGGCCGACCTCAAGCCGGGCGGCCGGTTCGTCGCAACCGACTTGCACCACGCCGGCGGAATCCGCCTGGTGGCGCAGCGGTTGCTCGATGCAGGCCTGCTCCACGCCGACCAGATGACGGTCACGGGCAGGACCATCGGCGAGGAGGCGCGGTCGGCGAAGGAAACCGCCGGCCAGGAAGTCGTCCGGCCGCTCGATCGGCCGATAAAGCCAACAGGGGGCCTGGCCATCCTGAAGGGCAACCTGGCGCCGGAAGGGGCCGTGGTCAAGGTGGCCGGCTCGAACCTGGAGCACCATCGCGGCCCGGCGCGCGTGTTCGACGGCGAGCAGGGTGCGCTCGACGCGGTGCTCGCCAATCGGATCAACCCTGGCGACGTGGTCGTCATCCGGTGCGAGGGTCCCAAAGGCGCGCCGGGCATGCCTGAGATGCTCGCCGTCACTGCGGCCATTGTCGGCGCCGGGCTCGGTGAATCGGTGGTGATGTTGACCGACGGGCGGTTCTCCGGTGCGACGCGCGGTCTGATGGCCGGCCACGTGTCGCCTGAAGCGGTGGCGGGAGGACCGATTGCAGCGGTTCGCGAAGGCGACACGATCGTGTTCGACATCCCGAACCGGCGGATCGACATCGAGCTGCCGGATCTGGAGATCGCGGCGCGGTTGAAGGCCTGGAAGGCGCCGCCACCGCACTACACGAGCGGCGTGATGGCGAAATACGCGCGGCTGGTGAGTTCGGCCGCCGAAGGCGCGATCACGGGGTAGTTGCAAAGTTGCAGGGTTGCAGAGTTACAGAGTTGGTACGTAGGGCAGAGTTAGTACGTAGGGCCGAACTTTAGTTCGGCCAACGGATGTGGAGGCGGGGCTTCAGCCCCGCAATGAAACGCGATGAAGAAAACAGGCGCGCAAATCATCTGGGAATCGCTGATGCGGCAGGGCGTCAGCACCGTGTTCGGGTATCCGGGCGGCGCGATCCTGCCCGCCTACGACGCGATGACGCAGTTCCCGATTCGCCACGTGCTGGTCCGCCACGAGCAGGGCGCCACGCACATGGCCGACGGGTTCGCGCGCGCGACCGGGCAGGTCGGCGTCGCCGTCGCTACTTCCGGCCCCGGCGCCACGAACATGGTCACCGGCATCGCCACCGCGATGCTCGACTCCTCGCCCATCGTCTGCATCACGGGGCAGGTCGGCAGCAAGCTCATTGGCAGCGATGCCTTCCAGGAGACCGACATCACGGGCGTCACGCTGCCCATCACGAAGCACAACTACCTGGTGACGCGCGCGGAAGACGTCGCGCCGACGATCCGCGAAGCGTTCCACGTCGCGGCGTCCGGCCGTCCGGGCCCGGTGCTCATCGACATCACGAAGGATGCGCAGCAGAGCTCGTGTGAGTTCGACTGGGAGGCGGCCGAAGTCAAGCTGCGAGGCTACCGGCCCGATCATCGGCCGGCGCCGGCGGACTTCCAGAAGGCCATCGCGTTGATTCGCGAGGCGAAGCGGCCGCTGATCCTCGCGGGCCGCGGCATCATCCAGTCGGGCGCCACCGCGCAGGTCATTGCGTTCGCCGAGCAGACGCATACGCCGATCGCCATGACGCTGCTGGGCCTCGGCGGCATCCCGGCCAGTCACCCGCTGAATCTCGGCATGATGGGCATGCACGGCGAGGCCTGGGTCAACACCGCCATCCAGGAAGCGGACCTGCTGCTCGCCTTCGGCATGCGGTTCGACGACCGCGTCACGGGCAACCTGAAGACCTACGCGCTCAACGCGAAGAAAATCCACATCGAGATCGATCCGGCCGAAGTGAACAAGAACGTCCGGGTGGACGTGGCGCTGGTCGGTGACCTGCGCGAAGTGCTGACGGATCTGGTGCCACTGGCGCCGAAGTCCGAGCATCCCGAGTGGCACGGCCGCATCACGGAGCTCAAAGGCGATTCCGCCGTCCGCGACATCCAGAACCTGCCCGACAACGGGCACCTCTACGCGGCGCATGTCATCAACGATCTGTGGCGCGAGACCGACGGCAATGCCGTGGTCGTCACTGACGTCGGCCAGCACCAGATGTGGGAGGCGCAGTACTACAAGCACAACACGCCGCGCTCGCTCATCACGTCGGGCGGCCTCGGCACGATGGGCTTCGCGCTGCCCGCGGCGATCGGCGCCAAGATTGCCCGGCCCGACGCGGAGGTCTGGGTCGTCGTCGGCGACGGCGGCTTCCAGATGACGATGTGCGAGCTGGCGACGGTCGTGCAGGAGAACCTGGACATCAACGTTGCCATCATCAACAACGGCTACCTCGGCATGGTGCGGCAGTGGCAGGAGTTCTTCTACGAGAAGCGCTACGCCGCCACGCCGCTGGTGAACCCGAACTTCGCAAAGCTGGCCGAGGCGTTCGGCCTGACCGGCATCACCGTCACCAAGCGCAGCGAGGTCGTGCCGACTGTCAAGGCCGCACGCAACCATCGCGGCGGCGTCGTGGTCGACTTCCAGGTCGAGCAGGAAGATTCGGTGTATCCGATGGTGCCGGCCGGCGCGGATCTGCAGGCGATGATCCGGCGTCCGAGTCCGATTGTGGAGACGGCGGCTGACGCTTAACGAAGGACGAGTTACGAAGGACGAAGGACGAAGGGAAGCGCTCGGAGTTCTCCCTCGTCCTTCGTCCCTCGGCCCTGGTCCTTGAGAACAGACATGCTTCATACCCTTGTCGTATACGTCGAAGACAAGCCCGGAGTACTGAACCGGGTGGCGTCGCTGTTCCGGCGCCGGGCGTTCAACATCGACTCGCTCACGGTCGGCCACACCGAGACGGCCGGCGTCTCGCGCATGACGATCGTGTGCGATGTGGATCCGGCCAACGCGCGGCGCGTCGAGGCCAACATCTACAAGCTGGTGGACGTGCTGCGCGTGGACGACATCACCGAGCACCCGTCGGTCGAGCGCGAGCTGGCGATGATCAAGGTCGTGGCGACGCACGAGACACGGGCGCAGATCATCCAGCTCGCCGACGTCTTCCGCGCGCGTGTCATCGACGTGTCGGAGGACTCGCTGATCGTCGAGATCACCGGCAGCGGCGACAAGAGCGAGAAGCTGCTCGAAGTGCTGAAGCCGTACGGCGTCCTCGAAGTGGCGCGCACCGGCCGCATCGCCATGGCGCGAGGGCCGCGCCTCGCCGAGCGCCTCGCCGACCGCTTCGCCGGCGAGGAAACGTCCGACGAGCAGGCAGGCGTTTCTTACTCTGTCTAGGGACGAGGGACGAAGGTCGAGGGACCAGTACGGTGTCCCGTCTTCCCTTCGTCCTTCGTCCTTCGTCCTTCGTCCCTTTCACTGATCACCCATGGCCACCATCTACTACGACAACGACGCTGACCTCTCGATCATCCAGTCAAAGAAAGTCGCCATCATCGGCTACGGCTCGCAGGGCCACGCGCACGCGCTGAATCTCAAGGACAGCGGCGTGGACGTCGCCGTCGGGCTGAGCGCCGACAGCAAGTCGCGCGCAAAGGCCGCCGCGACGGGCCTCGCGGTGAAGACCGTCGCCGAGGCGGCGGCATGGGCCGACGTCATCATGATCCTCGTGCCGGACACGACGGCGCCGAAGGTGTACCGCGAGTCGATCGCCCCGCACCTGACCGCCGGCAAGACGCTGATGTTCGCGCACGGCTTCAACATCCGGTTCGGCACGGTGACGCCGCCGAAGGACGTCGACGTCTCGATGATTGCGCCCAAGTCGCCGGGCCACCGCGTCCGCGAGCTGTTCGTCGAGGGCGGCGGCACACCGGCGCTGGTCGCCATCGAGCAGGACGCGACGGGCAAGGCGCTGGCGCTCGCGTTGTCCTACGGCAAGGCCATCGGCACGACGCGCGCCGGCGTCCTGGTGACGACATTCAAGGAAGAGACCGAGACGGACCTCTTCGGCGAGCAGGCCGTGCTGTGCGGCGGCGTGAGCGCGCTCGTGAAGGCCGGCTTCAAGACGCTGATCGACGCCGGCTACCAGCCCGAGATCGCCTACTTCGAGTGCCTGCACGAGCTGAAGCTGATCGTCGACTTGATCTACCGCGGCGGGCTGAACTACATGCGGTACTCCGTCAGCGACACGGCCGAGTACGGCGACTACACCGCCGGGCCGCGCGTCATCGGGCCCGAAGCACAGGCCCAGATGAAGAAGCTGCTCGCCGAGGTCCAGGACGGCACCTTCGCGAAGAAGTGGATCAAGGAGAACGAGGACGGGCGTCCGTGGTTCAACAAGACGCGCGCCGCCGAGCAGACGCAGGTCCTCGAAGAAGTCGGCGCAGGCCTCCGCGCGCTGATGCCCTTCATCCAGCCGGTCACGATTCGGCCGGACGGACAGGGCGCGTAGGATTGACGATTGGTGGATCGACGATTGGTGGATTGACGATTGACGATTGACGATTGACGATTGCTGTCGTAGGGCCGAACTTCAGTTCGGCCTCGACTGCTACTGGACGGGCACAATGCGGAAGAGCCGGTCGTCTTCGGCGACGGGCGTGTTCCTCCCATCCCGGTTGCTCGTGCACAGGTAGAGAAACCCGTCGGGGCCGTTGACGACGTCGCGGAGGCGGCCGTATTTGTGCTCCAGCAGCCGCTCGACCGACGCGACATGACGCAGGCCGCTGCCGTCGATCGTGACGCGCAGCAGCGCCTGCGCCGCCAGCGTCGCCACGAACAGCTGATTCCTGAACGCGGGAATCGCAGTCCCCGAATAGAACGCTGCACCTGAGGGCGCCACCGACGGCGTGAAGAACGTCCGCGGCGTGATCATGTCCGGGCGCGTCGCGTCACCTTCGATGACCGGCCAGCCGTAGTTGTTGCCGCCGTCGAGCACGTTGATCTCGTCGTTGCCGACCTGACCGTGCTCGGTCTCCCACAGGTCGCCGGTCACCGGATGCCATGCAAGCCCCTGCGGATTGCGATGGCCGAACGTGAACACCGGCGACGAGAAGCGATTACCCGCCGCGCTCGTCCCGTCGTCGTTGAACCGCAGGACCTTGCCGTTGAGCGCGGCCGCATCCTGGGCGACTGACGGATTCGCCGCGTCGCCGTAGGTCACATACAGGAGGCGGTCCGGCCCGAACTTCACGCGCGAGCCGTTGTGAATCCCGGACGCGGCCACATCGTCGAGCAGGACGACGCCTTCGGCCAGCTTGTTGCCCGATTCACGGAACCGCATCAGCCGCCCGACCGGACCGCCCGGGCCGTTGGCGGTGTAGGTCAGGTAGACGAGGTGGTTGGTGGCGAAATCCGGGTGCAGCGCGAGGCCCAGGACACCACTCTCGCCGTTCGTGTAGACGTCGGATAGCTCGAGCGCCGGCTCGGTGAGGAGCTGCCCGTTCATGTAGACGCGGACCCGGCCCGGGCGCTCGGAGAGGAACAGCCGGCCATCGGGCGCAAACGCGAGCGCCCACGGGATCTGCAGCCCGGTGACCAGTACCTGGACGCCGAACTTCGTACCGTCGGCGGCGGTGAACCGTTCCACCGCGATCCCGCCCGGCGTGCCCGGCGGTTCCGGGAGCGACGAGCTGTTCTTCGACGATCCGCCGCACGCGACGAGCGAGGCCAGCATCGCGGCGGCAAGGGCCCTCGAAAGCAGTGGCCTCATAACGCCATGGTAATACGGTGCCGCAGTGCCGCAGTGCTACGGTGCTGCAGTCCGCGCAGTGCTGTAGTGCTGCGGTAGCGCTACAGTCCGGCACCGCACTGCAGGACCGCAGCACTGTAGCACTGCAGCACTGCATTCCCGCCGGCTCTTCCGTTATGCTCTTGGACATGCTTCCCCCTCGCCGCGGCGCGATCATCCTTTCTCTTCTACTGCTCGGCTCCAGTACGACCCGAGCACAGGGGCCCGCGTGGATCGAGGCCTATCGCGCACCGGTCGATCGCATCATCTCGGCGGCGACGGGGAACGACTTCGCGTGGCAGCGCCTGGCGTACCTGACGGATACCTTCGGCAACCGCCTCAGCGGATCGCAGTCGCTCGAGGACGCTATCAAATGGGCCGCCGCGGAGATGGAAAAGGACGGGCTCGACAACGTCCGCACGGATCCCGTGAAGGTGCCGCACTGGGTACGCGGCGCGGAGTCGCTCGAGCTGCTCTCGCCGCGGCATCAGTCGCTGCCGCTGCTGGGCCTTGGTCTCTCGATCGGCACACCCGCCGAAGGCATCGAGGCCGACCTGCTCGTCGTCGAGAGCTTCGTCGAGCTCGAGCGGCGCGCGGCGGAAGCGCGCGGCAAGATCGTGCTGTTCAACGCACCGTTCAAGGGCTACGGGCCGACGGTCGCCTATCGCGTGAACGGTCCCTCACAGGCGGCCGACGCCGGCGCGCTGGCGGTGCTCGTGCGATCCATAGGCCTCGACGGTCTCCGCACCCCGCACACCGGGATGCTGACCTATCGCGAAGGCGTGCCGAGGATTCCTGCCGCGGCGATCGCGGCCGAAGATGCTGCACGTCTCGCGCGCATGGCCGCGCGCGGCGAGAAGCTGCGCGTCCGGCTCAAGATGGGCGCCGAGATGCTGCCCGAGGCCGACTCGGCCAACGTCATCGCCGAGCTGCGAGGGCGCGAGAAGCCCGAGGAGGTCGTGGTCGTGTCAGGCCACTTCGACTCGTGGGACGTGGGCAACGGCGCGACCGACGATGGCGGCGGCGCGATTGCGGCGTGGGAGGTGGCCCGGCTGTTGAAGACGCTGGACCTGAGGCCGCGTCGTACGATCCGCGTCGTGCTGTTCACCAATGAGGAGAACGGACTCCGCGGCGGGCTCGACTACCGGGATCGGTATCGCGCGGAATTGGGGCGTCACGTGCTGATGATCGAATCTGACGCCGGCGTGTTCGCGCCGCAAGGGTTCGGTCTCAGCGCGAACGAGACCGCTCGCGCACAGGCCGTGGCGATAGTGTCGCTGTTGCACGGGATTGGCGTGAGCCACGTGGCGGCGTCCGGCGGCGGCGCCGACATCGGCCCCAGCGCGACCGCCGGCCGCATCCCCGCGATGTCGCTCGAAGTGGATGGCTCGAAGTACTTCCTGATCCACCACACCGAGGCCGACACGGTGGACAAGATCGATCCGTCGGACCTGTCGAAGTGCGTCGCCGCGATGACAGCGATGGCGTACGTCGTGGCCGACATGCCGCAGCGCTTCGGGGAGTCGCAGGGCACGCACTGACGTCCACAGATTTCACAGATTCTTCAGCGAATTGACCGGCGCCGGTCCAGTAGTCAGCCCCTGCTCAATCCGCGTAATCTGTGGAATCTGTGGAATCTGTGGAATCTGTGGTTCCAAGACAGAGAAGGAAGCGTGACCCGCGTGCACGATCCCTGCCGCTACGGCGTAATCATCCCTCGGCATTCGCCGAACCCGATCCGAACCCACCCTTCCTTCTCGCACCATCCGCGAAGGATCACCTCGTCGCCATCCTCGAGGAACGATCGCGTTTCGCCCGTCGGGAGCGTGATCGGCTGCGTCCCGCGCCAGGCCAGCTCCAGCAGGCACCCGCGCGACTCGCGCGTCGGGCCCGAGACCGTGCCGGTCGCAAGCAAGTCGCCGGGCCGCAGGTTGCAGCCGTTGCTCGTGTGATGCGTCAGCAACTGCGCGGGCGTCCAGTAGAGATGACGCAGGCCGTTGCGCGACAGGACGAACGGCGCGATGCCCGCCGACCGCATCTGCTCGCTCGAGATCGCCACCTCGAGTCGCACGTCGAAGGCGCCGTGCTCGCGGTTGCGGGCCGTGTCCAGATACGGCAGCGGATCGGGGTCGCCGGCGGGCCGGATGAACGCGGGCACGCGGAACGGCTCGAGCGCGTCGAGCGTCACGACCCACGGCGAGATCGACGTCGAGAAGCTCTTCGCGAGAAACGGACCGAGCGGCTGGTACTCCCACGCCTGGATGTCGCGTGCGGACCAGTCGTTCAGCAGGCAGGCGCCGAACATGTGCAGCTCCGCCTCATCGGCCGCGATCGGTGAGCCGATCGCGTTTCCGGGCCCGACGAAGAACCCCACCTCCAGCTCGTAGTCGAGCCTCCGGCTGGGACGGACGACCGGCTCGGACTCCGACTCCGGCTTCGACTGTCCCGCCGGGCGGCGCACCGGCGTGCCGCTCGAGACAACCGACGATGCGCGGCCGTGATACCCGATCGGCACGTATTTGTAGTTCGGCAGCAGCGGCTCGTCGGGCCGGAACATGCTGCCGACGTTGGTCGCATGGAAGATGGACGCGTAGAAATCCGTGTAATCGCCGATGGAGGCCGGCAACGCCATCACGGCTTCGGCCATTGGCACCAGGCACGGCTCGGTCGCCTTCTGCCACGAGCGCCGGCGATCCTCGCGCAGCAGCTCGCTGATGCGCCGCCGCAGGTTCGCCCAGGCGTTGGGCCCCATCGCCATCAGCCGGTTCAGCGAGCTCTCGGTGCACGCCTCACCCGCTGGCCCGAGATCGTTTTCGAAGAGACCCGCGCGATGGCAGCGGCGCAGATCGAGCACCATGTCGCCGATCGCGACGCCCACGCGCGGAGGCTCGGGCGTCAGGGCGCGATGGAACACGCCGAACGGCAGGTTCTGTATCGGAAAGTCAGTGCCCGGCGTGTTTGCCGAGTCCACCCAGCTTCGAAGGTGAGGATCGTGGGTGTCGTTGATCGGCGCCATGGCTGACGCGACTCATCTTACTCACGGACCGTGTCTGCGCCACCATCTCTTCGCAAGTGGCAACACCACCGCGATCTAGTTGTTTCCACTTAGCACTCCTCACTTCCAACTTCGCACTCAAGACAGCCACGAGTGGTAGTACTCCTCGTCCTCGATGTCCAGCGCCTGGCGGCTCACCTGAAAGGGCTTGAAGGTGTCGACCATCACGGCCAGTTCGTCGGTGCGCGTCGCGCCAAGCGATGCTTCCGTGCGGCCGGGATGCGGGCCGTGCGGAATGCCGTCCGGGTGCAGCGTCACCGATCCGTACTCAATCCCCTTCCGGCTCATGAACTCGGAGCTGGCGTAATAGATCACCTCATCGGACATCACGTTCGAGTGGTTGTAGGGCACCGGCACGGCGTCCGGATCGAAGTCGTACGGCCGCGGGCAGAACGAGCAGACGACGAAGCCGTCGCCCTCGAACGTCTGGTGCACGGGCGGCGGCAGGTGAATGCGTCCCACGCGCGGCTCGAAATCGTGGATGCTGAGCGCCCACGGGTAGTAGAAGCCATCCCACCCGGCGAGATCGAACGGGTGATAGACCAGCGTCATCTCGAACAGCCGATTTTCCTTCTTCACCACCAGCCGGAACTCACCCTTTTCTTCGATGGTGCGCAGGTTGGTGGGCCGCCGGATATCGCGCTCCGAGTAGGGCGCCAGCTCCGTCAGCTGCCCGTGGTCGTTGCGATACCGCTTCGGCGTGCGCACGTAGCCGGTGCTCTCGATGACCAGAAACTTCGACGGCGTCGACGACAGCTTGTAGCGATGCAGGATGCCGCGCGGGATCACGAGGTAGTCGCCGCCCTTGAACGCGATCTCGCCGAGCGGCGTCTCGAGCATGCCGGTGCCCTCACTGACGTAGACCACCTCGTCGCCCTGCGCGTTGCGGTAGAAGAAGTCGTCCTCGCGATCGGGCTGCACGAACGACATCGCCACGTCGCCGTTGAACAGCAGCGGCACGCGATCGAGCGCCAGGCTGCCGCCGGGGCCGAGCTGGTGGGTGCGGAAATGGCGGTGCCGGAACTGCCGCTCGGGATCGCGCTGCCACTGCACGTCGCGCAGCGGTTTCACCGCGCGTACGGGCGTCGGCTGGTGCAGGTGATACAGCAGCGACGAAGGGCCCGTGAACCCCTTGTTGCCGATCAGCTCCTCGGCGTGCAGCGATCCGTCGCCCCGGCGGAACACCGTGTGGCGCTTATGCGGCAGG
>UEXX01000585.1_pt1 | contig 10754 bp, 12 predicted proteins | sample 4301161 | NCBI WGS metagenome assembly UEXX01 (sample SAMEA4773179, study PRJEB27434) | metagenome | biome: 2259; feature: agricultural soil; material: soil | place: USA | collected 2014-09 | depth 0.25 m
CCATCTCCTGCGCCCGGATCAGCATGCACTCGATCTCGGGATCGTCCACCGACGGGAAGTACGATCGCGAGCTCACATAGAGCGTGAATCCCGCGCGGGCGAAGAGCTGGACCGTCGCGTCCTGCAATGAGCCTTTCGGGATGCCCAGGCGAAGGACGCCCGACGAAGGACGAGGAACAGAGGACGAGGGACGGGGGACGGGGGTCATGCCAGCTCCTTGAAAAAGCACGACCGCGCGCCTGTGTGGCACACGTTGCCGTCGCCGAGCCGCTTCACTTTCACGAGGACCGTGTCGTCGTCACAATCCGTGAAGAGCGACGTCACCTGCAGGCGATTGCCCGAGGTCTCGCCCTTGGTCCACAGCTCGTTGCGCGACCGGCTGAAGAACGTGACAAAGCCCGTCTCGCGTGTGCGCGCGAGCGCATCGTCGTTCATGAAACCGACCATCAGGACCTCCTGCGACTCGGCGTCCTGGACGACGGCGGGCACCAGCCCATTCAGCTTGCTGAAATCCATCGTGTCTCCACGGCAAAAAAAAACCCCGCCGGTCCGGCGGGGCTGCGTAGTGCTCGGTCTTTCGAGTTCGGGCGTCTGATTCGTCGCCCTACGCGCAGCTCGACCCGCCTGGCCCGGAAGCCAGATGGTGATGCCGATGCACGTGGTGGACGAACAGCATGATGACCGAGTCAGGCTAGCGCAGCGCCGCCGGACGTGTCAAATTACGCCATGCGTTCCCGGCCCCTCTGGGCCCTGCTGCTGGTGGCGGGCTCGACCGTCGCGTGTGGTCCGGGGGCCTGCGCGTTCGGGGTCGATCATTCTGGCAGCCCCCCCGGCGGCCCGCTGCGTGTCTCGGCCGCCGTGAGCCTGACGGATGCGCTGACGCCGATCGCGCGCAAGTGGGAGGCCGCGGGGAACGTTCACGTCGAGCTCAATTTCGCCGCGTCGAACGTGCTCGCCCGCCAGATCCTCGAGGGTGCTCCAGTGGACGTGTTCATCAGCGCCGACGAAGCGCAGATGAACCGGCTCGTCGAAGCCGGCGCCGCGGGGAGGACCGACGTGATGCCGCTGCTCATGAATCAGCTCGTGGTCGTTACGCCGGCGGGGCGGCCGGTGAACGGCACGCTGCCATCCGCACTCGCAGACGACGCCGTGAAGCGGATCGCGATCGGCGACCCGCAGGGTGTGCCCGCCGGCGTGTATACGAAGGCGTGGCTCGAGCGTGCGGGTCTCTGGCGCCAGCTGGAGCCGAAGGTCGTCCCCTCGAACAGCGTGCGCGCGGCGCTGGCGGCGGTGGATTCCGCCAATGCCGATGCGGGCATCGTGTACAAGACGGACGCGAAGGGGCATGCCGGCGTGACGGTCGCCTACGAAGTGCCGCTCGCCGACGCGCCGCCGATCGTCTATCCCGTCGGTGTCATCGTCAAGTCGCCGCACCCCGACCTCGCGCGCATGTTCGCCGCCTATCTTCAGACAACGCCCGCGCGCACCGTGTTCGCCGACGCTGGCTTCGTCGCGCACGATACCGCTAACGCGCGATGACGGGTGAGCTCCTCGGGATCATCCAGCTGACCGTCCTCGTCGCCCTTGCGGCGACGCTCGTCATGCTGCCGCCCGGCGTGGCGCTCGCGTGGTGGCTCGCGCGGAGCCGTTCCCCGCTCACGTCGATCGTCGAGACGCTGGTGACGCTGCCGCTGGTCCTGCCGCCGGTCGCCACCGGCTACCTGCTGCTGCGGCTGCTCGGCCGGCGCGGCCTGCTCGGCGGTGTGATCGATCGGATCGGCGTCGACGTCATCTTCACGTGGCGGGCGCTCGTCATCGCGATGGTTGTCATGGGCCTGCCGCTCGTCGTCCGCGCGGCGCGCGCAGGTTTCGAGCAGGGCACGCGGCGCTTCGAGCAGATGGCCGAGACCCTGGGGGCCGGGCCCATGCGCGTGTTCTTCACCATCAGCCTGCCGCTCGCGCGGCGCAGCGTGCTGGCCGGCGCGCTGCTCGGCTTTTCTCGCGCCCTCGGCGAGTTCGGCGCCTCGATCGTCGTTGCCGGCAGCATTCCCGGTGAGACCCGCACGCTGTCGCTTGCGATGTACGGGTTCCTGGAAACAGGCCGCGACGGCGACGCGATGCGGCTCGTCGCCGTGTCGCTGGTCATCGCTCTTGCGGCGGTCTGGCTGTCGAACCGCCTCGTGCGGGAGGGCGCGTGACGCTGCCGGCGGACGTCTGGTCGGTGCCGCTCGCGCTGCGGATGGCGCTTCGACAGGGCGGCTTCTCGCTCGACGTGGCGTGGGAAGGCCGCTGCCGGCTGCTCGGCCTGTTCGGGCCGTCGGGCTCGGGCAAGACGACGCTGCTCGAGGTGGCGGCGGGCCTGCGCCGGCCGCAGACCGCGCGTATCGCGGTGGGTGATGCCGTGCTGCGCGATACGTCGGCGGGCATCGACGTGCCGATCCGCGAGCGCGGGATTGGGTACGTGCCGCAGGACTCGGCGCTGTTCCCGCATCTCGGCGTCCGCGGCAACATCACCTACGGCGCAGAACGTGGCAAGGCCGTGCCGCTCCAGCCGATACTGGCGATGCTGTCGATCGAGCCGCTGATCGATCGGGAAGTGTCCGACCTGTCAGGCGGCGAGCGCCAGCGCGTGGCCCTCGCCCGCGCGATGGTGTCGTCGCCGAGGCTGCTGCTGCTCGACGAGCCGCTTTCGGCCGTCGATGTTCCGCTCCGCCGTCGCATCCTCGAGTCGCTCGGCGACTGGGTCACCATGGCGCGCGTGCCGACGCTGCACGTCTCGCACGACGCCGGCGACCTGCAGGTCGCGACGGATCACGTGCTGATTCTGCGAGAAGGCCGCCTGGCGGGCGAGGGGCGGGCGTCGGAGTTGTAGTTTCAGACGTAGGGCGCAACTTTAGTTGCGCCATGAGGCCGAACTAAAGTTCGGCCCTACGTACTGCTCGGCCGAACTAAAGTTCGGCCCTACGTACGTCAGTGCTTCGTCAGCGCCGCCAGCACACGGCCACGGTCGTAGTCGCTGCCGATCGCGGACGCTGCGTCGTTGAGCGCCTGACGGCTCGACGGGCCGACGCCCGGCGCGCGGCCCAGCGCGATCAGCGACTCCGCGCGATCGTAGTCCGACGAGATCCTGCCGGCCGCCCCGACGGCTTCGGCAAGGGCAGCATCGCCAATGGACGTCTTCGCCACTGCCTCCATCACGCGCCGACGGTCGTAGGCGCTCCCGATGTGCGACGCCGCGGACATGAAGGCGTGGGACGTCCGGTCCGTGAGCAGTCCCGCCTTGATGATCTCGATCAGCAGGTTTGCGGCTTCGTAGTCGCTCGAAAGTCCGGCCGCCGACGTGAGGGCCGCTTCGACGACTTCGGGCGACGCGCCAGGCCGCAGCACGGCAGCGATCGCGCGGTGGCGGTCGTAGGCCGATGAGATGCTGCCCACGGCCTCAGCCCAGCCAGAGCCGGGCTGATTGACCATCGACACCGGCGCGTCCTTCAGCAGCTCCGCCATGTCGTAGTCCGAGTCGATGCCCGCACCGCCGGGCCCCGGAATCGCCGCCTTGAAGATTGCGGATGCCACCGACGGCGTGAGCGACGGACGCGCGAGCGCGCGGCTCAGGACACCGCGCAGGTCGTAGTCGGACTGGATCGAGCGCGACGCCTCGACGAACGCAGAGAGCGTCGCGTCGATGTTCTGCTTCTCCGATGCCGTCTTCAGGACCTGTGCGAGGTCGTAGTCGGAGCTGATCTCGGCCCCTGCCTGCTGCAGGCTCCGCGACAGCGTCGGCGCGTCGAGCGTGGCCTGCGCGTAGAGCTCGCGCATGTAGACGCCCTTCGCGTACTCGCCCTTCACCGACGACACCAGCTCGAGCACCGACGCGGGGCCGCCCTTTGCCAGCATGCGGGCCACGCGCCGGTCGGCGTTGATCGCCATCTCGCGGAGCAGTTCGGGCAGGAACGTCCGCAGCCAGGCGCGGCCTTCGTCGCCCGTGAGCGTCTTGCCGTTGACGTTGTACTTCCGCTCGATGGTGCCGCCGGTTTCGCGCGCCTCGAAGCTCTGCGTGTCGCCGAAGAACCTGCCGGTGCTCTTCGAGATCGTCAGGTAGCCGCCCCGCGAGATGCTCTTCACATCCGCGTCGTCGTCCGTGAACTCGATCGAGCCGTGCGCGTTGATCTTCAGCGTTGTGCCGTCATGGCTGGAAACCATGTTCCAGGTGTTGTCGTCGCGATTCATCTGCGACCGCGGTGGCACGGGCGGTGCTGGTGGCGCGGGGGTGGCCGCAGGTGCGGGCGGCGCAAGAGGCGCTGGAGGCGCGGGATGCGCAGCGGCCGCAGGAGGCGCCGGCGGAGGAGGTGGCGGCTGGTCGCCGTCCCACAGGCGAGGCGACGCGGGCGCCGCCGGCACGGCTGGCGCTGACGGTACGGCCGGCGCGGCCGGAGGTGCAGGAACCGCGGGCTGCTGCCAGGGCAGTGCCGTCATGGCAGGAGGCGCAGGCGCTGCAGGGGCCGTGGGCGCGGGCGGCGCAGCCGGTGCGGGCGGCGCCGGTGGCACTTCCCATTCGCCCCAGGACATCGCGGAGGGCGCTCGACCGGCTTCCACGGCCGCCTGTTGAATCGCCTCGTTGGCGTACTGGAGCGCCTCCTGCGCGCTCGCAACCAGCTCGCGCGCCTGACGCGCGGCTTCGGTGGCCAGCAAACGCGATTGCTCCGCAACGCGACGCGTGTCGTCTGATGCTGCCGCGCCAGCGGCTAACTTGTTCACCTGCGCGACGGCCTTGTCGAGCGCTCGCTGACGGTCGGCCAGCCGGCGCGCCAGTGTTGCCTGCCTCGTGGCGAGATCCACAGAGCCGTGCTCAGCCGCCCGGTCGAGGGCCCGCTGCGCCTCTTCGACCGCGCGTTCCACGGCTTCGAGATCGGGCGCAGCCGCGATAGGCGCTTCGTTTGGCTCGGCGGATGGCGCACCTTGCGCGGAGGGCGTCGTCGCGGCCTGCTGCGCTGCGACGTCGGAACCAGCAATCTCTGGCAGCCTGAGCCAGCCGGTGACCCCCGCGCCCGAGACCATCAGCGCGGTCAGGACCGCAACGACCCAACCAGACGACGTGCTCACGGGTTCACGGACACCGAGCAGGCGGCGCACGCGGGCGAGCAGCGGCGATCCGGAAATCGCCAGCACCAGCCCGGGGTTGTGGTGGCGCGTGATCTCAATCGACGTGAGCGCACGCGCGTAGAGCACCGCGTCGCCGCAGGCGGCCACTGCCAGGTCGTCGCAGCAGTGTTCGCGTTCGGACCGCACCACGTGCGACACCCACCACACGCCCGGGTGATAGAAGAGCAGCGTCTCGAGCGACGACTGCAGCAGGTTCACGAGGTAGTCATGGCGCCGGATGTGCGCCAGCTCGTGCGCGAGCACCGCTTCGAGCTCCTGCGGGTGCATGCCGCTCAGCACGGCTGTCGGCACCAGCAGCGTCGGCTTGAGCCAGCCGATGACGATGGGTACGGCGACGCGACTCGATTCGAGCAGCCGAACCGGGCGCGACAGCTCGAGGCGCACCGCCAGCTCCGCCTTCACGCGGTCCCATCGCTCCGCCACGGGCCGTGTGCCGATGGTCACGAGGCGCCGGGCCTGCCACCAGCCGCCCGCCAGTCGCACCGAGCAGATCAACACGCCGAGCGTCCAGGCCGCCACGATCCACGGCATGAGCGCGGACGGATCGAGCCGTTCGCGACTGGATCGGGGACTGTCCCCCGTACTCCGTACTCGGGGGACTGTCCCCGTCTGAGCACTCAGGAGACTGTCCCTCGTACTTGCTCCACGGGGGACGGTCCCCTCGACCGGCTCCGGCAGAACGGCAGCCGCCTGCACGGGCTCGAAAAACGGCGACGCGGGCTCGCTCGGATCCGCCAGCTGCCATGCCGTGACCGCAGGCACTAACAGCATCAGCAGAAGGGCGAAGCAGCCGGCTGCGTAGCGGATGCGCGCGGCGCGCCGCGGCACCACGGCCAGCGCCATCGCCAGCGCGAGGGCAATCGCGGTGCCCTGCCAGAGGAAATGGATCAGGGTCCAGCCGAGCACGGCCGTCCACGTCGCGGGAACAGCGCCGGTCATCGCATGCCTCCCTGCTTCTCGTCGATCAGTCGCCGGATCTCCGCCAGCTCCGCGGGTGTGGCCTTGCCGCCCGAGAGCGCCTGCATCACCAGCTTCGTGGCCGATCCGCCGAACGCGCGGCCGAGCAAGTCATCTAGCAGCTGACGCTGCGTCTCGCCCTCGCTGAGCATCGCGCTGTAGACGTGCGATCGATCTGTCTCGTCACGTGCCACGAGGCCCTTCTCCGACATGATCTGCAGCAGCTTCAGTGCAGTCGTGTAGCCCGTCGCGCGCTCCCCGGTCAGCGCGTCGTGCACCTGGCGAACGGTGCTCGGGCCGCGGGACCAGAGCACGCGCAGGATGGCGAGCTCGGCGTCGGTCGGCTTCGGCGATGTCATGGGTTCCACTCTCTACGATGTCCTTCGTATAAGTCAACGAAGATCTTCGTAGGTTAGTTCCCAACGCTCGAAAATGGCTGGGACGAACTGTTGGGGTCAGACGCTGTTAAGGATGCATAGAGTGCTTAACAGCGTCTGACCCCAGCCGGCCACGTACGCTCAACAAGCTAAAGCCGGCCACGCCCGAAGGGCGAGCTAAAGCTCGGCCCTACCTACGAAGTCTCCCAGCCCTGATGAAGATCGGCCAAACGACGTCGCGGGTGGTGTCGAGGCCGCCCCAATCGGCTACGACGCGGGCCTCGAAGTGGGGCACCGGGTCTTCGCCGACCACATCCCGATAACGCTCGGTGGCCGACTGCGTCCGGAGGAAATCCCCGAACGTGGCGAGCGACATCGGCAGGTGGACTTCGAACGTCGCGGGAGCGTCGATCTCGGTGAAGGGGAAGGGAAGCGTCCGCAACCGGTTCACGACGTACTGCCGCTCAGGACGCCAGTACGGCCCGACGACGTGATCGTGGAAGTGCTGCATGGCCTGGTCGACCGACGGCACGCCGATGCCGGGCAGGTGGTAGCCCCACGCGACAAACGCGCCATCGGCCGCCAGAACGCGCTCGACCTCCGCATAGAAGCGATCGTGCGGCAGCCAGTGGAGCGCCTGCGCCACGCTGACCACGTTGACGCTCGCCGCATCGAGGCCGCTCGCGTCGGCCTGTGCGCGGCGATAGGTGACGCGCGGATGCGGCATCGCGTGGCGAAGTTGCTCGGCGCTCGCGTCGGTGGCTTCTACGTGCGCGAAGTCGTCGGCCAGGCCCGTGGCGGCCTGCCCGTTGCCGGTCGCGCAGTCCCACGCCAGCTCGTGGCGGTCGACCAGCGAGGCGATCCACTCGAACAGCTCGCGGGGATAGCGCGGCCGGAACCGCGCGTAGTCGGCCGAGACCCGCGAGAACTGGTCGATGAAGCCGGGGTGCTCAGGATCCTGCGACAACCGCGTCCGCCTCGATTTCGACCAGCATCTCGGGCGAGATGAGCGCCGACACCTGCACCATCGCCGTCACCGGCCGGATGGCGCCGAATACCTCGCCGTGCGCGCGCCCGATGGGCTCCCACTGGCTGATGTCGGTGACGTAGATCCTCGTGCGCACGACGTCTTCCATGCGGGCGCCGGCCCTTTCCAGGGCGGCCGCAATGTTTTGTAACACCTGCCGCGTCTGGGCCGCCGGGTCGCCCACCCCCACGATCCGGCCGTCCGGCCCTGTGGCGGTGGTCCCGGCCACGAAGACCAGCGAGCCCAGCCGTACGGCCCGGGAATAGCCCACAATCGGCTCCCAGGCGGTTCCCGACGAGATATTCCGTCGCTCCATGAAAGCAGTATAATCACCGCCCGCACTCCCCCTAAGTTTGGAGGACTGGATCATGCGTAAGGTGCTTGCCTCGCTCGCCGCCGTCGCCATGGTGGCCTCGCTCGGAGCCTCGCTCCGTGCGGAATCAAAGACGGTGAAGGGCGAAGTCATCGACGTCAAGTGTCAGACGAAGAAGGCGGAGAACGTCGGCGCCGCTCATGCCGACTGCGCCTTGAGCTGCGCGAAGCGCGGCGGCACGATGGGCATCATGACGTCCGACGGGGTCTACACGATCACCGGCGACTACACGGCCGACAACAACAAGAAGCTGCTCGACTTCGTGGCGAAGAACGTGGAAGCGACCGGCGAAGTTGGCGAGAAGGACGGCGTGAAGACGATCAACGTCGCCTCGTTGAAGTAGTTCGACCGCTCCGACCGGGGCGCAGCGCTCGCTGCGCCCCAGTTCCCGCTCCTATTGCTTGCTGTCACTGAAGAGCAGAACTGAAGTTCTGCTCCACAGGTGTCCCGTCTTCCGTAGTGACACCGGTGCCACGGGACTTAGTCCTGTGCAACACCGGTCCCACATGTTTGTGACCTTCGCTGTCATTGCGGGCGTACAATCATCCCGGCATGACCGTGATTCTCGAACTGCTTCTGGCGTTTCTGGCCGGGGCGGCGCTGGCCTGGGTTGTGGCCCGTCAGACCACTGCGCGCGAGGTCGCCGAGGCGACTTCCGCATCCGCTGCGAGACAGGCCGCGGCTGAAGCCCGGCTCGAAGCCATCACCGAGCGCGACGCGCTCCTCGAGCGCACCGAGCAGACCCTCCGCGACACCTTCCGCAGCCTCGCCGCCGAAGCGCTGACGTCGAGCAACCAGTCGCTGGTCACGCTGGCGACGAGCACGCTCGAGAAGACGCAGGAGCAGGTGAAGGGCGACCTGCAGCAGCGCCAGCAGTCGATCGGCGAGATGGTCCGGCCGATCGCCGAGACGCTGAAAGCCGTGGACGCGCGGCTCGCCGACGTCGAGAAGGACCGTCTGACGTCGAAAGCCACGCTGGCCGAACAATTGAAGCAGCTCGGGACGGGACTGGCGTCGCTGCAGGGCGAGACGGGTCGGCTCGTCAAGGCGCTGCGTCAGCCGCACGTGCGCGGGCACTGGGGCGAAGTGCAGCTCCGGCAGGTCGTCGAGCTCGCCGGCATGATCGAGCACACCGACTTCGTCGAGCAGGAGACGCACACGACCGAAGACGGTCGCCTCAGGCCCGACCTGATGGTCCGCCTGCCGGGCGGCAAGCGCGTCATCGTCGACGCGAAGGCGCCTCTCGCCGCGTACTTCGACGCGGTAGAGGCCAATGACGATGCTGTGCGCGGCAAGTACCTGGTTGATCACGCCCGCCAGGTGCGCGATCACCTCGTGAAGCTGGGCAGCAAGGCCTACTGGAGCCAGTTCTCGGACACGCCGGAGTTCGTCGTGATGTTCCTGCCGGGCGAGGCGTTCTTCAGTGCTGCGCTCTCACAGGATCCGCTGCTCATCGAGCAGGGCATCGCGAACCGCGTGGTGCTCGCCAGCCCCACGACGCTGATTGCGCTCCTCAAGTCCGTCGCGTACGGCTGGCGTCAGGAACGGATCCAGGAGAACGCGCGCGAGATCAGCGAGCTCGGGCGTCAGGTCTACGATCGCCTGCTCGTGCTCGCCACGCACTTCGACGACGTCCGCCGCGGGCTCGACAAGGCAGTCGACGCCTACAACCGATCGGTCGGGTCGCTCGAAACGCGCGTGCTCGTCGCCGCACGGCGGTTCCGCGAGCTCGGCGCCGCGCACGGCGAGGAGATCCCGGAAGTGCAGGTGGTCGACAAGGCCACGCGCGAGCTGCAGGCGCCGGAGATTCGCGGGTTGTTCGACGAAGAGCCGGACGAGCGGGTGAAGAAGAGCTGATGTGGCTCTATCTCGTGCACCACGCCGACGCGGTGCCGGCCGACGTGGACTCCACGCGCCCGCTGTCGGCACGCGGCCGCGCGCAGGCCGCTGACGTCGCGCGCCGCGTTGCCGCGCGCAAGGCCAGCCCGAAAGCGATCTGGCACAGCGGCAAGCTCCGCGCGCGGGAGACGGCAGAAATCTACCTCACGGCCGTCAACCCTTCTGCCACCTTCACCGCCACGCGCGGCCTGCAGCCAGACGATGACCCCGAGTGGATGCGCGACTTGCTCGCGGGCGAAGCCGACGACCTGATGATCGTCGGCCACTACCCGCTCCTCCCCGCACTCCTTCAACTGGTGTGCGGGGCCGATGCCGCGTTTCCGCAGCACGGCGCCGTCGCGCTCGAGCGGACCGAGGGCGGCTGGACCGAGCGCTGGCGCGAGCCCGTCGTCACCACATGAGGCCGATGCCGGCCGTCGCCCGCCAGAACCCCAGCTTCTCACCGGTGATTTCGGGAAAGTCGCTCGTCGTATCGAAGGATTTGAAATAGCGCACATCGCCGCGGAAGGTCACCTTTCCGCTGCCGATGAAGACCCCGCCGCCGATGTTGCCGCCCCAGTTGTTCTTCGTCTCGTTGAACACGTGCGTGGGGTCGTCGAGATTCGTGCGAATCAGCCCTGCGCCGAGAGCGATATACGGCGACGCGCCGTGGTGACGGCCTCCGATGAGCACGTTTCCCATCACGGTTGCAGTCTTGCCATTCACGTCGAGCGAATCGTCGCCGAAGAAATCCGGCGTGTAGCCGAAGTCCACTTCAAAGCCGGCCGTCTTCCCGAGAAAGCCAAGGCTGCCTCCGAAGGTGGTGCTGTTCTTCGTCGTGTCGCCGCCGAAGTTCACGCCGAAAAACGGCGCGACGTAGCCATCGGCCCACGCCTGGGCCGGAAAGGTCAGCATCCCGCCGCTGATGAGCACCGCAGCCAGCAGTCGTCTCATTGGATAGGTCTCCTTGCGTGTTGTCGTC
>UEXX01000001.1_pt1 | contig 10687 bp, 8 predicted proteins | sample 4301161 | NCBI WGS metagenome assembly UEXX01 (sample SAMEA4773179, study PRJEB27434) | metagenome | biome: 2259; feature: agricultural soil; material: soil | place: USA | collected 2014-09 | depth 0.25 m
TCCCGGCGCCGCGAGGAAATCGAAATCACACCCGTGGTTGGCCTGCGTGATGTGCTTCGAATACAGCCACCCGTAGCCGCGCGGGTAGATCGGTGGCGCCGGCTGCCACCGCGCACGACGCCGCGCCAGCTCCTCGTCCGGGACGTCGAGACTGAGACGCCGCCCGGGCACGTCCAGCTCGATGATGTCGCCGTCCTGGACGAAGGCGAGCGGCCCGCCGACGAACGACTCCGGCGCGACGTGCAGCACGCACGCGCCGTAGGCCGTGCCGCTCATCCGCGCGTCGGAGACGCGCAGCATGTCGCGGACGCCCTGAGCCAGCAGCTTCTTGGGGATCGGCAGCATCCCCCATTCCGGCATGCCCGGCCCGCCGATCGGTCCCGCGTGCTGGAGCACGAGCACCGAGTCCGGCGTCACGGCCAGTGAGGGATCATCGATGCGCGCCGTCATGTCGTTGTAGTCGCGGAAGACGACGGCGGGCCCGCGATGACGATGGAGCCGCGCGTCGGCGGCGGTGTGCTTGATGACCGCGCCGTCAGGCGCCAGGTTGCCGCGAAGAACCGCGAGGCCGCCTTCCGGCGACAGTGGACGGTCGCGCACCACGATCACCTGGTCGTTGTAGACGTGGGCGTCCGCGATGTTCTCGCCGAGCGAGTGGCCGTTCACCGTGGCGCACGAGAGATCCAGCAGGTCGCCGATCCGTCCGAGCAAGGCGCCAAGCCCGCCCGCGTAGAAGAAGTCTTCCATCAGGTACTGACCGACCGGCCTGATATTGGCGATGACGGGCGTGGTGCGCGAGAGGCGATCGAATTCATCGAGCGACAGTGGCACGCGCGCGCGGCCCGCCAGCGCGACGAGGTGGATGACGGCGTTGGTCGATCCGCCGATCGCCAGCGAGACGGTCGCCGCGTTCCTGAACGCCGCAGGCGTGAGAAGCGTGGAAGGCCGTACGTCCTCCCACACCATCTCGACCACGCGGCGTCCTGTTGCGGCAGCCAGGCGCGAGTGGCCCGAGTCGGCCGCCGGCATGCATGCCGCGCCAGGCAGGGTCAGGCCCATCGCCTCGGTCACCGACGCCATCGTCGACGCCGTGCCCATCGTCATGCAGGTGCCGACGGATCGCGCGATGCCGTCCTCGATCTGGCCCCACGCGCGCTCGTCGATCCGGCCCGCCCGCAACTCGGCCCAGTACTTCCAGACGTCGGTGCCGCTCGCCAGCGGTTGGCCGCACCAGTTGCCGCGCAGCATCGGGCCCGCCGGAAGAAAAACCGCCGGCAGGTCCATGCTGATGGCGCCCATCAGCAGCCCCGGCACCGTCTTGTCGCAACCGCCGAGCAGGACGACGCCGTCCACCGGGTTCGCGCGGAGCAGCTCTTCGACCTCCATGGCGAGCAGGTTGCGGTAGAGCATCGTGCTCGGCTTCATGAACGTCTCGCCGAGCGACATCGCGGGCATCTCGAGCGGAAACCCGCCGGCCTGCCACACACCGCGCTTCACCTCGTCGGCGCGCTGGCGCAGGTGCACGTGGCACGGGTTCGCCTCGCTCCACGTGTTGATGATCGCGATGACAGGCTTGCCGGCGTAGTCATCGGCGGAAAAGCCCATCTGCTTCGTGCGCGACCGATGACCGAAGGACCGCAGGTCGTTGACGCCGAACCAGCGATGGCTGCGGAGTTGCTCTGGAGTCCTGCGGCGCTGGCTCACGCGCGAGCTCCGCGCTGAGCGAGCGATTCGGCGCCTGCCAGCGTCTGGGCCACCGCGCGGACCTCGGCGCGTTGTCCGGCGTCCAGTTCCGTCACGAACGGGGGAATCGGACCGGTGGCGGCGAGGCCGGCCTCTTCCACGGCGGCGTGCAGGACACGCGCCGGGCCCCAGGCGTCGCGCACATCCTCCAGCGGCAGGAAGCCGGCGCGGATGTCTTCCGCCACGCTCCAGTCCCCCCGCGACGCCGCCTCGAAGATCGACTGGCTGAGCGATGGCGCCACCGATCCTGAGCCTGTCGTGAAGCCAGGCAGTCCCCGGTGCCGAAGATGCGCTACGGCCGGCCGCTCGCCCATTCCGCTGATCACGCGGCGGCGATCGACGCGCGCGAGCAGTCCGTCGAGATACGGATCGTCCTGAGGATCCGGCTGCACCACGGCGTATTTGATGGCGACGACTGTGCCAGCGTTGACGAGCCGGGCCACGGCGTCCAGGCCGGCTTCGCGGTTCCTGCCGAAGTTGTCTTCGTCCTTCACGTAGACGATGAGCGGCACGCCCGCGGCGTCGGCGATCTCGCTGATGCCACGCTCCAGGCCCGCGGCGTCGCGCGGGTCGCTGCAGGGCAGCAGCATCATCGTCGGGAACCCGAGCGCCGACACGCTCCGCGCCTGATCGACGGCATGGCCAAAGGACGGCCCGATGCTCGGGATCGCCCACGTGTCGCCGGGCATGCCCGCCAGCCACCCGATCAGCGTCTCGAACTCTTCGCGCGTCACGTGATAGAGAAACGCGTTGCCGCCGTAGAGCAGCCGCGTCAGGCCGCCTGCCAGCATGTGGCGCACTAGAACGTCGTTCTGATCGATATGGAGGCTGCGCGCGGCGTCCGGCTGGCGGGCCAGCGGCGGGACGACGAACACGCCGCGGAGATCGTCGAGCGTGACCGGGCCGGTTTTCATGCCCGGATTCTACACGCCGACCTCGTCGGCGGCGTAGTACCGGGCGACGACCTCGTGTCCGTCGGGACGCGTGTAGACGTCGGCCTTCCGCGATTCGATCACGTCGGCAATCACGGCCGCCACTTGCTCGGAGGTCTGGCCGCCGGGAATGGTGCGCGAGTCCACGCCGCCGTGCATGGCGTTCAGCCCGAAATCGGTTGAAACGACGCCGGGAGAGACCAGGGACACCTGGATACCGGGATGCGTTCCCTGAATCTCCGTCCGGAAGTTGGCGGTCAGGGCGTTCAGGAAGTGCTTCGACGCGCTGTAGGCCGCGCGTGGCAGGAACGTCGGCATGCGTCCGAGCATCGACGAGATGTTGATGATGTGGCCGCTGTTGCGCGCTTTGAAGTGCGGCAGGATCTCCTGCATCCCGTACAACGCCGACTTCACGTTCACCTGCATCATCGCATCGATGTCCTCGTCGGTCAGCTCCGACGGCAGCCGCGAGATGCCGCGGCCCACGTTGTTGATCCAGACGTCGACGTGGCCGAAGTGTTGAATCGCCTCCTGGATCACGCGACGCACTTCGGCGCGGCGCGTCACGTCGGCGGCGATTCCGATCGCGCTCGAGCCGCAGTTGCGGACGATGCCGTCGAGCACGTCCTTGCGCCTGGCGACCAGCACGACGCTGGCGCCGCGACGCGCGAGCAGTTCTGCCAGCGCTGCCCCGATGCCTGCGCTTGCGCCCGTGATGACGACGACTCTGTTGGTCATACTGCGTCGATCATAGCGGACGCGAGCCAGGGCCAAGCTCAGCGGGCCGCGAGGTTGATCGTCTTGCCCGTGCGCGCAGACTCGCGCGCGGCGTCGAGGATTTCGGTGACCACCAGGTTGTTCTCGAGCGACGACAGCCCGTCCGGCTTGCGCTCGCCGCGCACGATCGACACCAGGTAGGCCACTTCGTCGCGATCGCCTGGCGGCAGCGGATCGAGCTTGCGCGCTGTTTCGGCATCGCCGATGCGCACCTTGAGGCTGTTGCCGCCCGTCGCGACGGCATACCCGCGCTCCGCGTAGACCTCGAGGTCTTTCCGGCCGAAGGGCCAGTTCCACGACGCCTGTGCGATGCCCTGCGCCTTCGGATACTGCACGAGGATCGTGGCCTCGTCGTCCACGTGAGGGTAGATCGTCGGCTTGTTCGTCTGCGTGATGGCCGACACCGCGAGCGGCCGCGCGTTGTCCATGAGCCACGTCATCAGGTTCGCGCCGTAGCAGCCGAAGTCGAACAGCGCGCCGCCGCCGTCGAGCACGGGATCGGTGAGCCACTTGAAGAACTCGGGGCCGACGCCGATCTCCTGCGGTCCCTGATGGCCGTCCATCGCGACGATCTTGCGGATGTCTCCGGCCTGGCGCTCGACCTTGAGCATCTGCCACAGCGCCGCGTGGCTCGCGTACCAGGTCGTCTCGTAGTTCACGATGACGTGAATGCCGCTTCGCATCGCGGCATCCCGGATGGCCCGTCCCTGCTCGACGCTCACCGCCAGCGGCTTTTCCATCATCACGTGAATGCCGCGCTTCGCGCAGGCGGCGACCACCGCCGGGTGGTCGTACGTGCTGGTGAACGTCGCCACAGCGTCGGGCTGAGCCTTGTCGAGCATCGTCTCGAGATCTGCGAAGAGCAGCGCCCGGCTGACGCCGGTCTTGTCCGCTGTCGCCGTGCGCAGCTCGGCATCGGGATCCGACAGGCCGACCAGCTGCACCTCAGGGCTGCTCGCCGCGAGCCGGATGAATCGCTGCACGTGTCCGTGCACCAACCCTACGATCGCCAGCCGGACTGGCCGGTTCGCCGGCGCCACCTTCGGCTGCGCGGCGGATGGCGCGGCGACGACGAGCGACAGGATCAGCACGAGAGACAGTCGCGACGTCATGCGGGCTCCATTGAAGTGAGGCGAAGCTCGAACTCGCGCCAGAGCAGCCACAGGCTGGCCACCACCTGCAGCAGCACGGCCGCGACCGAGAGGTACCAGATCCAGCGCAGCTCGAATCCCGGCTGGCGCGACAACAGAATCACCGGAATCGCGACGATCAGGATCCGGAGGAACGAGGTGGCCAGCGACGGCAGCGTGTTGCCGATGGCCTGGAACGTGCTCGACGCGACGAAGACGATTCCTGTCGCGACGAAGCCCCACGAGATGACGCGCAGGTACTCCTCGCCGACCGACACGACCTGTGGGTCCTGCGAGAAGATTCGCACCATCGCCGCCGGTGCGACGTGGCACAGCACCGCGAAGGCCGCCATCAGAACCGCAGAGAGCGTTGCACCCATCAGAAACGTCTGTCGCACGCGCTCCGGCCGTCGCGCGCCGAAGTTCTGTCCGGCCACCGGCGCAACTGAAAACCCCAGCGCCACAACCGGCAGGTAGCCCGCCAGGACGATGCGCAGGCCGACGCCGAAGCCTGCCTGCGCCGCCGCGCCGAATGGGCGGGTGACGATGTAGACGAGGAGCATGTAGATCGTCGTCATGCCGAACTCCGCACCGGCCGGCAGGCCGATCTTCAGCATCCGGCCCCAGAGACCGAGCTGCGGCCTGGCGTCCGCCGGCACGAAGCGCAGAAAGGAGTCCTCCGGCAGAAAGTACAGCGTCAGCCACACGGAGCCGACAACCACGGCGACCAACGTCGATATCGCCGCGCCGGCCACGCCCAGCGGATGTCCCGTGCCCCAGCCGAAGATCAGGAACGGCGCCAGCACCATGTTCAGCACGACGGTGGATGACTGGACGACCATGCCGGGCTTGAAGTTGCCGGTGCCTCGGAGCGCCGCCGACATCGCCACGATGCCAAACTGCAACGCCATGGCGGGAATGAACCAGAGGAGGTACTCCGACACCAGATGGGCGGTCAGGGCGTCGGCCGCGAACCTCTCCGCGTAGGTCGTCCGGAGCGCCATCGCCAGCACGAAGAAGATCGCCCCCGCCAGGCTCGAGAGCACCAGCGACTGGTTGAACACCAGCAGCGCGTGCGGCTTGTCGCGACGGCCCGCGGCATGCGAGACGAGCGTCGTCGTGCCGACGCCGAGCATCTGCGAGATGGCCAGCACGACGAAGCTCAGGTTCCCGGAGATCCCGACCGCGGCAACCGCTTCCTTCCCGAGCCGTCCGACCCAGTAGAGGTCTATCAGGGAGTACAGCGTCTGGAAAACCATCGTCACCAGCATGAAGCTGGCGGTCTTCAGCAGATGGCGGACCACCGATCCGGTGGTGAGGTCCTGCATGGTTGCCCGGCGCTCTCGCGGCGCTACTTCCGACGCGTGTACGAGATCTTCATGGTCTGCATTTCCTTGCCGTCGGGGCCGTTCACGAACATCGTCATCACGCGATGGTCGTCATCGGGATAGGCGGTCACGGCCTTGGTCTTGACGATGGTCCCGGATGCGGGGTCCGTGCCTTCCATCCAACCCGTGATGGCCTTCGCTGCGGGATCGTACGTGCTTTCGGAGATCTGCAGCGTGCCCGACATCGAGTCGCTCCAGCTGCCGACATACTTCTTCTTCTTTGCGTCGTAGATGGTCAGGCCGCGGCCGCTGAAGGGCATGCCCGGCATCAGTTCGGAGTTGAACTCGACGACCAGGCACAGGCCGCCGCAGCCGACCGTGCCAACCTCGACGCCTTTCGACGACATCGCGGGCGCACCGCCGACGCCGCCCATCTCGATGACCGCGTCCCAGGTGCCTGCATCCTTCGCAAGGATCGCATGCTCGGGCCCTGGCTTTGGCGGCTCGGGCATCTGAGCGGACGCCGTCGCGGCGCCGAGAAGGGCAACGGACGCAACCAGCACGAGTTCACGCGTGAGCGACATATCGGCCTCCTATTTCTTGACTGCTGCCAGTGTCCAGAACTGCGCGTCGTCGAGCAGCGTGATGCGATGCCCTTTCTCGCGCAGCCGCTTGATCTCCATCAGCTTCAGCCCCGCATCACGCCCGGCCGCCTGCTGCGGATTCGGACGCCCGCGCACGACGACGGTGGTTAGCGCCGACGGATGGCCGTGAACGACGGCGCCGGCGCGCTTGGCCGCGCGAATCGCATCTTTCCGCGGCCGGCTCAGAATGCCAGTGAAGGCGAGGTGGACGCCTTTCAGCGACTTGAGGGCGCCGGTCTTCAGCGCCGCGGGCGGATGCTGCAGCGCGTCGATCAACTCCTCGGCACTCTCGTATCGCTTCCGTCGCTCGCCGATGCAGCGGTAGATGATTTCTTTCATGTGATCGCTGCACGTCAGGCGGCGCACTTCGCTGGTCGCGATCCGCGCGCGGGCGTCGCCCTTCACGAGGATGCCGAGGAGCTGGCCCACCTGATAGACGTCGTCGCGCGCCTGCCACTTGGGCACCTGGCCGGCGATGATGTCGCTCGGGGCAGTGAACGGGTTCAGCGTGCGGACCGTGATGCCACGACGATCGCTCTGCTGGCGCGCGATCCCGAAGTCGCCGAGCTTCAGCTTGCGGCCCTCGCAGACGAAGACGTTGAGTGGCGTGAGGTCTCGGTGCAGCATCCGGCCAGAGTGCAGCCGGTCGAGCACTTGCAGGATGCCGGCAATCTCGCGCCGCGCGGCAGCCTCCGAGTAGGCCTTGCCCTCGTGCAGGAGATGCGCGCTCAGGTCCCCGTGCCGCGCGTATTCCATCGCCAGGCAATAGAGCATCTGGCCGTCGTCGCGGGCGACAGGGAAGCGGTCGAAGATGCGAATCGCGCGAGGATGATCGCCGAGCAGATCGCCGAAGTACGCCTCGCGCAGCCAGCCGTCGATGAACGCGCTGACCTTGATGCACAGCAGTTCCGGCACCGTTTCGGACCGCCCGAGGCGCCTCGCGAGGAAGGCCTGGCCGAACCCTCCGGCGCCGAGCAGCCGCTCGATGCGGTACTGCAGCCGGCTCTCGGGGCTCAAGACGATCTGCTGCGGCACGAGCAGATACGCCGACTGCCGTGCCAGGTGCATCAGCGACAGCGTGTTGCGCGTCGTGGCCGAGGTCGCGTGCTTCAGCGTGGGAAGCGGACGGACGCCCGCGCGCAGCTTCTGTCCCGCGGTAGCCATAAGAGCAAGAGCGTACTATAGCGCGGTCACGGCCGAACTGAAGTTCGGCCCTACGTACGTGACCCATACCCGTCGCCGGAATGGCCGAACTAAAGTTCGGCCCTGCGACTGCAAACGTGTGCGGCTGCATGCGTGACGTACGTAGGGCCGAACTTTAGTTCGGCCGTTTACGCGATGCCGCGTGTCATGGGGTTTGGCCGAACTGAAGTTCGGCCCTACGACTGCCAACGCGTCACTGCGGTAGTATGACCGCATGGAGAGCTGGCGCGGATTGACGGCTCTGGTGCTGTCGTGTGCTGTTACGGCCGCGTCACACGGCCACGCCGCCGACCCGCCGTCCGGCGACTGGCCGGTGTACGGCCACGACCCGGGCAGCACGCGCTTCTCGCCCCTCGCGCAAATCAACCGCGAGAACGTCTCGACGCTGACCGTTGCCTGGACGTTCCACACGGGCGACGTGTCGGATGGCAAAGGCAACCGCCGCCGCAGCGGTTTCGAAGCGACACCGATCGTTGTAGACGAGACGTTGTTCCTGACGACCGGGTTCAATCGCATCATCGCGCTCGACCCGGCGACCGGCGCCCAGCGCTGGGCGTTCGATCCGCAAACAACGCTCACTGCGGGATACGGCGACGGCCTCATCAACCGCGGTGTCGCGACGTGGCTGGATCCGGAGCGCGCTGCCGGTCAGCCCTGCCGCAGGCGGCTGTACGAGGCGACGCTCGACGCGCGGCTCGTCTCGATCGACGCGGCCACGGGACAGGCCTGCGCCGACTTCGGGACTCACGGGGAGGTCAGCCTGAGCGGCGTCGCGCGGTACTCGCTGGGCCGGTACCACATGACGTCGCCGCCAGCGGTCATCGACAATCTCGTCGTCGTCGGATCGTCGATCGACGACAACAGCCGCGTCGACATGCCCGCGGGCGTCGTCCGAGCGTTCGACGTGCGCACGGGCGCGCTGCGCTGGGCGTGGGATCCCATTCCGCCGAACGAAGCGGAGCCGGCCGCCGATCCCGCCAAGCGCTGGCGCACTGGTGCGGCGAACGCGTGGTCGATCCTCGCGGTCGATCCCGAGCGGCACCTCGTCTTCGTGCCGACGGGCAGCGCGAGCCCCGACTACTTCGGCGGCCTGCGTCCTGGCGACGACAAGTGGGCGAACTCCGTCGTCGCGTTGCGCGCCGCCACCGGCGAAGTCGCCTGGGGATTTCAACTCGTGCACCACGACTTGTGGGACTACGACACGGCCTCAGGGCCGCTGCTGGCGACAATCACGCGCGATGGCCGTCAAGTGCCGGTCGTGGTGCAAGGCAACAAGACCGGCTTCGTCTACGTGCTCAACCGCGACACTGGCCTGCCGGTGTTTCCCGTCGAGGAGCGGCCGGTGCCGAAGAGCGATATCCCAGGCGAAGCGGCATCGCCGACGCAGCCGTTCCCGGTGTCGCTCCCGGCGCTGTCACGGCAGCGCGTCTCGGCCGAAGAGGCCTGGGGTGCGACGCCGGAAGAACGCGACGCGTGCCGCTCGCGGATGGCCGCGCTGCGCAACGACGGCATCTTCACGCCACCCAGCCTGCAGGGATCGCTCGTGATGCCAGCCCACGTCGGCGGCATGAACTGGAGTGGCTACGCCTATGATGCGTCGCGGCACCTGTTGATCGTGAACACCAACAACCTCGCCGCGAAGGTGAAACTGATTCCGCAGGCGGCCTTCAACGACCCGGCGCAACGAACCGAGAAGGGCGAGTACACCGGACAGGCGGGCACGCCGTATGGCATGTTCCGCACGTTCCTGATGTCGCCCAGTGGGCTGCCGTGCATCGCGCCGCCCTGGGGCACGCTGGCGGCGCTCGATCTGTCGTCGGGAACGATCCGCTGGCAAGTGCCGCTGGGGACCTTCGATCCGGCAAGCCCGAACGTGCCGGCCGGCGCCCTCAGCCTGGGCGGGCCTATCGTCACCGCCGGCGGGGTTGTGTTCATCGCGGGGACGTGGGACCCGTCCATCCGTGCCTTCGATGTCGAGACCGGCCGGGAGCTCTGGAAAGCGAAGCTGCCCTTCGCCGGCCACGCGACACCGATGACCTATCAGGTGTCGCAGGACGGCAAGCAATACGTGGTGATTGCCGCCGGCGGACACGCGCACATCGACGAACAACCCGCCGGCGACGCGCTGGTCGCGTTCGCGCTTCCCTGACATGTCACGCCTGGTGATCGGCTTCCTCGTGGTGCTGCTGGTGGCAGGCGTCGTCTTGTCGCGCGGCATGGGGTTCACGTCGCGCAGGACGCCGCTGCCACTCGAGCCTGCGGTCGCGCGATCCGCGCTTCGCTGGGCCACGCCGTCGGCCATCGCCTCGGCCGCCAATCCCGTGAAGAACTCGCCCGACGTCCTCCGGGATGCGATGGCGCATTGGGCCGACCACTGTGCCCTCTGCCACGGGAACGACGGGCGTGGGACGCCAATCGGGCGTTCGCTCTATCCGCCGGCACCCGACATGATGGCGCCTGCCACGCAGGAGTTGAGCGACGGCGAGCTGTTCTACGTGATCGAGCACGGAATCCCGTTGACCGGCATGCCGGCGTGGGGTAACGGTACGGCAGGCGGCGAGGAGGCGTCGTGGGCGCTCGTACGGTTCATCCGCCATCTGCCGCAGCTCACGCCGGAGGATCTGGTGACGATGGAGAAGATGAATCCCAAGAGCCTCGGCGATGTCGAACGGGAGAAGGAGATAAAAGACTTCCTAAGTGCTAAGTGAGAAGTGCTAAGTGCCAAGTGGAGTGAGAAGTGTGGAGTGGAGAGTTGAAACGGCAATGATGATTCAACGTAAACCGATTCGATTCCTTGCGGCCTGTGTCGTGATCGCTGTCGTCGGGATGGTGACGCTCAGGGCGCACGAGATGATGTATCGCGGGACGGTGGTCGAGGTACAGGCGGCGAAGATTGCCGTGAAGACTACCGACGACAAGACCAAGAAGAC
>UEXX01000237.1_pt1 | contig 10618 bp, 7 predicted proteins | sample 4301161 | NCBI WGS metagenome assembly UEXX01 (sample SAMEA4773179, study PRJEB27434) | metagenome | biome: 2259; feature: agricultural soil; material: soil | place: USA | collected 2014-09 | depth 0.25 m
CAGGCCGCGGAAGACGAGCGCACGCTGCTCATGGACTTCCACCTGTCGTACGGCGATGCGGCGGTGTTCCTGGGCGCCGAGCCGCGGTTCTCCGTTGCCGATGCGATGGAGAACACGCATCGGCTCGACGAGGCCTTCTTCGAGAGTCTGGTGGTCCGGAGCAAGTCGACCGGCGTGCACCTGCTGGCCTCGGCCGAGCGCGCCGTCGGCGCGGTGGACCTGCGACGCATTTCGACGCTGCTCCAGTTCGCGGCCACCCACTACCGCTACACGTTGCTGGACGTGCCCAGATCGGAAGCGGCGGTGCTCGACGCGCTCGAGGGCGTGGCGACGATTCTGATCGTCGCGAACCAGGAGCTGGCCACCGTGCGGAACGCCGGACGAATCGCCGGGACGCTCCGGCAGCGGTACGGCAAGGACCGCGTCAAGATCGTCATCAGCCGGTTCGACAAGCAGGCCGAGATTGGCGCCGAGGACGTCGAGCGCGTGGTGGGATCACCGGTCCGGCATACGGTGCCGAGCGATTACCGGATCGCCTTGAGCGCGTTGAACAAGGGGCGGCCGATCGCGCTGGATCGGGACAGCAAACTGACCACGGCGTTTCAGGCGCTGGCGTACGACCTGGCCGGCATCCGTTTGGAGAAGGCGGCCGAGCCGCAGCGCGGCACCCGCCTGTTCGGGCTCCTTCGCAAGTAGGGCCTCGTACGTGGGGCGGGACGAGGACGAATCGCGGGCCGACTTCCGTGTCGGCCGATGACCGATAGGGTTGCTACATATGCCGTATCAGACAATGCCAGCAGCGGCGGGCGACACGAGAAGCCCGCACTACCAGGAACTGAAAGCGAAGGTTCATCAGGAACTGCTGAACCGGCTCAACCTCGATCGGCTGAATCGAGTCAGCCGGCGCGAGGCGGAGCCGGAGATCCGCGAGCTGATCAACCACATGGTCGAGGCCGAGGCACAAACGACGCCTCTCAGCCTCTTCGAGCGCGAAAACCTGATTGTCGACGTGCTCGACGAGCTGTTCGGCCTCGGTCCGCTCGAGGCGCTGCTCAAGGATCGGGACATCTCCGACATCCTGGTCAACAAGCACGATCAGGTGTTCATCGAGCGCAATGGCGTGCTCGAGGAAACGGGGATCACGTTCAAGGACGACGGGCACCTGATGCAGATCATCGAGCGCATCGTCAGCTCGGTTGGCCGGCGCATCGACGAGAGCAGCCCCATGGTTGACGCCCGGCTGGCCGACGGCTCCCGCGTCAACGCCATCATTCCGCCGCTGGCGCTGGACGGTCCAGCCCTGTCGATTCGGCGGTTCCGGACCGACCGGCTTGGCGCGACCGATCTGGTCGATCGGACGTCGTTGACGCAGCCGATGCTGGACTTCCTGAACGCCGCTGTCCACAGCCGGTTGAACATCATCGTGTCCGGCGGCACGGGCGCGGGGAAGACCACGCTGCTCAACATCCTGTCGGGCTTCATCTCCGACAAGGAGCGGATCGTCACCATCGAAGACGCTGCGGAGTTGATGCTCCGACAGCGGCACGTCGTGCGGCTCGAAACGCGGCCGGCGAACATCGAAGGCCGCGGCGCGGTGAAGGCGCGCGATCTCGTGATCAACGCGCTGCGCATGCGCCCCGATCGCATTGTGGTCGGCGAGGTTCGCGGCGCCGAGGCACTGGACATGCTGCAGGCCATGAACACCGGCCACGACGGGTCCCTCACGACGATCCACGCGAACTCGCCGCGTGACGCGCTCTATCGGCTGGACACGATGGTGGCCATGGCCAACCTCAACATCCCGGATCGGGCGGTCCGGCAGCAGGTGGCCTCGGCGGTCGACATTCTCGTGCAGGTGACACGCCAGGCCGACGGCACCCGCAAGATCACCGCCGTTTCGGAGATTACCGGCATGGAAGGCGAAGTGATCACCATGCAGGACATCTTCCTGTTCGAGAAGACGGGCGTCGGAGCGGGTGGCCGTGTCACGGGGCGTTTCCGCGCGACAGGCATCCGTCCGAAGTGCAGCGATCGGCTGGCGGCGGCCGGCAACCACCTGCCGATGGATATGTTCGACCACAGCCAGATGGTGGCGTAGCAGACGGGAGCAATAGGATGATCGTCCCGCTGCCCGTCCTCGTCACGTTCTTCATCGTCTTCGGCATCATCGCCGCCTTGTACTACGTGGTGATTCTCAAGCCGGAACAAGACGAGCAGAGCTCGCTCAGGCGGCGCCTGAAGACGAAAGTCGGTGCGGTAAAGGGTGTCGTCGCGGGGCTGCGCCGCGAGGAATCGCAGATGAGCGCGATTCCTGTCGTCAACCAGATCCTCCGCGGATTCAGCCTCATCACCGGGCCGACGCAGCGGTTGATCGACCGATCGGGCATGGAGTTCACGGTCGCCTCGCTGGTGCTGATGTGCCTGTGCGCGGGCGCCGTGGGCTACCTGGCGGTCGTCTACTTCAGCCACTTTCGCCTGGCCGGCGCCATCATTGGCGCGGCCTGCGCGTACGTGCCGATCTGGTTCTTGAACTTCATGGCCAAGCGGCGAGTAACCAAGTTCGAGGAGCAGTTTCCGGAGGCGATCGACCTCCTGTCGCGCGCTCTCCGTGCCGGTCACGCCTTCACGACGGGTCTGTCCATGGTGGCCGACGAGATGCCCGAACCCGTCGGAACCGAGTTCCGGCTGGCGTACGACCGGCAGAACTTCGGCATGCCGATGCCCGAGGCGCTCAAATCATTGGGCGAGCGCGTGCCGCTGCTCGACGCACGGTTCTTCGTGACGGCAGTCCTGACGCAGCGAGAGGCCGGTGGCAACCTGGCGGAAGTGCTCGACAACCTGGCCTCGGTCATCCGCGAACGGTTCAAGGTGAAGCGCCAGGTGCGCGTCCTCACCGCCCATGCGCGCATCACCGGGTGGGTACTGGCACTTCTGCCGCCCTCGCTGGGCGTGGCTTTGACGCTCCTCGCACCGCAGCACATGAGCCTGCTGTGGACGGACCCCACGGGTATCAGGATGGTCGTGGTCGCCCTGGTCTTGCAGGTGGTTGGCACGCTGATCATCCGCAAGATGGTGGACGTGGAGTACTGACCCGTGACGGACTTGCTGACATTCGCCCTGGTACTCGTCTTCGTGGCGGTTGCGGTCCTCACAGGCCTCACAACTTCCGTGGTCATGGCGCGCACGTCCACGGAGCGGCGCCGGCTTCGCGAGATGGCGACGGCGACTGGCGGGGCAACGCTCGGCGTCGGCTCGCTGTCGCTGACCGACAGGCCCGGGGTGATCGTCAAGCGCGTGTCGACGATGGTGCCGAAGTCGCCCAAGGAGATGGGACGGCTGCAGCGCCGGATGGTGCGCGCCGGGTTCAAGAATCCGCAACGCGCCGCCGTGCTCTACGCCCTCGCCGAAATCCTCTGCCCGATCGTGTTCTTCCTGGTCACGATCTCCTTCATGGGCAGCGTACGCGGCTTCCTGATGTCACTGCTGGCGGCCGGCGTCGGGTATGCGATCCCGGGTCTCGTGGTGGCGCGCGCGACCGCGCAACGGCAGAAGCAGATTCAGAACGGCCTGCCGGATGCGCTCGATCTGCTGATCGTCTGTGTCGAAGCCGGCGCGGGCCTGGACGCGGCCATCATCAAGGCCTCCGAGGAGCTGGCGCTGGCCTATCCGGCGCTCGCAGAGGAACTTCGGCTCGTGACCACCGAGACGCGCGCCGGCAAGCCGCGGCTGGAGGCATTCAGGAACTTCGCCCAGCGCACGGGCGTCGATGACGTCCGGTCGCTGGTCGCCATGCTGGTCCAGACAGACAAGTTCGGCACCAGCATCGCCCAGGCCTTGCGCACGCACGCGGCGACGTCCCGAACCAAGCGGCGCCAGCGCGCGGAGGAGCGTGCCGCGAAACTGGGCGTGAAGCTGGTGTTTCCGCTGGTGTTTTGTCTGTTCCCGGCCTTGTACGTCGTGGTCCTGGGGCCGGCCGTCATCAAGATCATGCATTCGCTGATTCACTGATAGACCGAGCGACGAACGACGAGCGACGATCGACGAACTGGAACGACGAGCGAACCAGAATTCAGGGCCTAGGGAGGCGCGAACATGAACACGATTCTGATCATCCTCGCCGGGCTGTGCCTGGTGGCTTACCTGCTGAAGCGCCGGGCGCGAATCAAGAGCGAGGACTAGCGTCTGGTGCGGGGCAGCCACTGGAGCGTGCTCGCTACCATTCTCGTGCTCCCGCTGTTCGCGCCGCTCACCGGCTGCGCGGTTCGCGAAACGTCGAGTCCCTTCATCATCAAGAAGGGCAGCGGCCCCGTGAATGTCGGCGACGCAGCCAAGGTGGCGAAAGTCAAGCGGGCCGACTTGGAGCGCGCAAGCCGCCAGGCGGTGTCAGAGCGTGCAGGTCGGACGCGCGAGGTCCCGCGATCAATCGAGGGGCTGGATCCGCAGTTGCGCGACGCGCTGGCTGCTCTCGCAGGTGACCCCACCGCGCCCGCGCACGTGCGCGTTGGACAGGAGTACTGGCGTCTGAGGGTCTACGACGCGGCCTACGACCATTTCTCGGACGCTCTCCGGCTGAATCCGAAGAGCGTAGGAGCCTGGGAAGGGCGCGCACGCGTCTGGCGGGACTGGAGGCTGACCGGCCCGGCTCTGTCCGACGTGTACAAGGCCCGCTTCTACGGACCCGATCGACCTGAGGTGCTGAACACGCTCGGGACGATTCTGGAGCAGGCCGGGCAGTGGAGCGCGGCGAGGGACGCCTACGTGAGCGCCCTGAAGCTGAATCCGTCGGCGTCGTGGGCACGCGACAACCTTCAGCGGCTCCAGGGCCGCGATTAACCATCGGCAACCATTCCAAAGGCGCGACATCGCCATGCTGGCCAGCAAGCCCAACATCCCATCCATCCTGCCGCATCCGCCGGCGCCGTCCACGCTGGAGGAGGCAGGGCTGTCGCTCGACCTGATGATCCAGTTGGCGCTCAAGAGCTTGCACTTCACGGGCGAGCTCACCGGCGCGGAACTGGCCCAACGCCTCGGCGTGCGGTTCAGCGTGATCGAGCCGGCCCTGACGATGATCAAGACCCAGCACCAGGTGGAGGTCGCCGCCGGCGCCATGATCGGTGGGCCCTCGTATCGGTACCGGATCACCGACGCGGGGCGGACCCGCGCCCAGCTGTTCCTCGAGAGCAACCACTACGTGGGGGCGGCGCCCGTGCCGCTCGCGCAGTACCGGCGCTACATGGAGGAGTACAAGCTGCACGCCCCGGCGACAGCCACCCGCGAGCGGGTGCGTCAGGCCTTCTCCCACCTCGTCATCAGCGACCGGGTGATGGATCAGCTCGGACCGGCGATCAACGCGGGCCACTCGATGTTCGTATACGGGCCGCCGGGAAACGGAAAGACCGTCATTTCGCAGGCGATCCAGAAGCTGCTGGACGGCGATCTGCACATCCCCCACGCCCTCGAGGTGGAAGGCGCCATCATCAGAGTGTTCGACCCGGTGACTCACGAGGAGTTGCCGGACGGTCAGCCCGCGGGCAGCGGCCTGGACAAGGGGGCCCACTTCGATCGGCGCTGGGTCCGCTGCAGGCGGCCGATGGTGATGGTCGGCGGCGAGCTCACGCTCGAGTCGCTCGAGTTGAGCTACAACGAGACCACGGGATTCTACAAGGCACCGGTGCAGGCTGTCGCGAATGGCGGCGTGCTGGTCATCGACGACTTCGGCCGGCAGCGTGCGGCCCCACGTGACCTCTTGAACCGATGGATTGTCCCGCTCGAGAGCCGCGTGGACTTCCTGACGTTGACGTCAGGCCAGAAGTTCGAGCTGCCGTTCATGGCGCTGGTGGCCTTTGCGACGAACATCCGTCCGCAGGAACTGGTGGACGAGGCGTTCCTCCGCCGCATTCACTACAAGGTGCTCTGCGAGAGCCCGTCCTACGAGGATTACATCGTCATCTTCAGAAACTACTGCCGGACGAAGAATGTGGGATTCGACCGCGCCCTTGTGGAGGATCTGCTGGACAACTACTACAAGCCACGCCAGCTGGCGCTGCGCGGCTGCCATCCACGCGACCTGATCGAGCAGTCGGTGTCGCTGGCCGAGTATCTCGGCCAGCCGCGCGAGCTGACGGCGGAGCTGCTGCGTGCGGCCTGCGACAGCTACTTCGTGGACGAAAGCGGCGAGGAGATGTCCACGCTCAAGCCGCCCGCATGATCCGAGCAGGACTGCGCCTCCTGATCTTCACGCTCTCGCTCGCAGGCGCGCTCGTCGCTGCGGTTTCGGCTCCCCTCGCGCAGTCTCCCGCTCCCGTTGCCAGCGGCAGCGCGTACGAACACGCGGCGCAGCCGCAGAATCTCGCGACGCTCGCCGGTCCGCTGGCCGTGCGCATCACGTCACCCCTCGGGCGGACCGGCACCACCAGCGCCGTCCGCATCGTCGCGCAAGTGAACGGGTCCTCCAACGTCACCGCGGTCCGCTTCTACGTGGACGGCGTCATGCTCGGCGAGGCGAAGAAGGGACCGCCCTGGGGCATCGACTGGACCGACGAGAATCCGCTCGAGAAGCGCGAGATCCGCGTCGATGCCTTCGATGCCGCCGGCCATGCTGCCACCGACACGGTGACGCTGAAGCCGCTCGAGATCGTCGATCACACCGAGGTGTCGAGCGTCTACGTCGAGACCTCGGTCCAGGACAAGACGGGCCGCTTCGTCACCGGCATGACCAGCGGCGGGTTCGCGCTGTTCGAAGACGACGTGCCGCAGACGCTCGACGTCGTGCGGCCGGAACAGCTTCCGGCCACCTTCACCCTGCTCATCGATACCAGCCAGAGCATGTCGCGGCGCATCGACTTCGTCCGCGATGCAGCCATGGAGCTGGCGGGATACCTCCGCGCCAAGGATCGGATCATCGTCGCGCCGTTCTCGAAGTCGCTCGAAACGATCACGGGGCCGACCGACGATCGGACGACGGTGTACGACGCGATCTCGCAGATTCAGCCAGGCGGCGGCACCGCGATCCTCAACTCCCTGTCCCAGACCGCGAAGGTGATTTCAGGCGTCGAGGGACGCCACGCGGTCATCCTGCTCACCGACGGCTACGACGAGCACAGCACCGAGAGCTTCGACGATGCGCTGCGCGCGATTCAGAGCACCGGCGCCGCGGTCTACGTGGTCGGCATCGGCGGCGTCGCAGGGATTTCGCTGAAGGGGGAGCGCTTCCTGCGGCAGATTGCCGACGATACTGGCGGCAGGGCCTTCTTCCCGAGCCGGGAGATCGAGCTGAAGCCCATCCACGAGCTCGTCGCGGCCGAAGTCACATTGCGCTACGTGCTGACCTATACACCCAAGAACCAGCAAGTGGACGGCACCTGGCGGCGTATCACGGTGAAGCCCGTCGACAAGGAGCTGAAGGTGCGCGCGCGGCCCGGCTACTTCGCGCCGAAGCCGCCGCCGATCCGGCCGAACATCGAGTTCACGATGACGAACTCGAGCCCCGAGCTCGCGGACATGTCGATCGACCAGCTCGAGGTCGTCGAAGACGGCGTGCCGCAGAAGCTGGACGCGTTCCAGGAGGCGACAACGCCCGTCTCGATCGTGTTCGCGCTCGACGCGAGCGGCAGCATGAAGAAGGTCGTCGAACCGATCAAGGACGCCGCGCGCGGGTTCATCGAGCAGGTGCGTCCCGAAGACGGCCTGGCATTGATGACATTTGCCGACAAGGCCAGCTTCGCGCACGACCTCACCACCCGCCGCGACTGGAGCCTTGACGCCGTGAACAAATACGTCGCCAACGGCGGTACGGCGCTCTACGACGCGGTGTTCGACGCGCTGTCCCGCCTCAAGGGCATCGAGGGCCGGCGGATGATCGTCGTGATGACCGATGGACGCGACGAGAACAATCCGGGCACGGGGCCCGGCAGCACGCACACGCTGGCGCAGGTGCTCGATCGGTTGAAGCAGACAGACGCCGTCATCTTTCCGGTGGGCCTCGGCCCGAAAATCGACCGGCCCGTGCTCGAACAACTGGCAGAGGCGTCGGGTGGCGAGGCGTATTTTCCGGAGGACGTGTCGGTCCTTGGCGCCAACTTCAACCGCGTACTGGAAGCGATTCGACGCCGCTACGTGATCAGCTACACGTCCACGAACTCGACGCGCGACGGCGCCTGGCGCAAGGTGGACATCAAGAGCCTCAAGCCAGGCGTCGTCATCGCCAGCCGCGGCGGCTACTTCGCGCCAGCGAAATGATCGGGCCCGGGCCAGGCGCGGCTCGACTCGCCTCCGATTTGAAGGTCCCCGTGCTGGGGGCCCTGCTCGTCACCGGTCTCGTCCGACTCCTCTGGTCGGTTCAGCGCGCCTGCGAGGTTCTGCAGTGCGACGACTTCGGCCGGTTCTGGTACGCAACCTCCGCGTGGCGAATTCACGGAACCTCGCTCTACGCGCTGACGCCCGCCTCGGTGGCCGATGACGGGCTGGTCTACACGAACCTGAACCTGCCGCACACGCATCTGCTGTTCGTGCCCTTCACGTGGCTCGGCAGGGACCTGGCGGCGGCGGTGTGGCTGCTGACCGGGATCGCCAGCCTCGCGGCCAGCCTGATGGTCATCCACAAGGAATCAGGATGGCGCCCGACGTGGGGGTGGGTGGCCGTCTTCCTGTGGTGGATGCCGACACATGTGCAGGCGGTCACGGGACAGATCGCCTGGATACTGCTGCTGCCGATGACCCTGGCCTGGGCAGACGCTCGAAGAAATCGCTGGGCGTACGCCGGGGCCTGGATCGGAGTGGCGACGGCGATCAAGCCCTTCCTGGCGCCGTTGCTGGTCTGGCTTGTCTGGCGCCGGGAGTGGCGGGCCATCGGTGCCGCACTTGCGGCCAGCACCATCGTGTTCGCTGTCGGCCTCGTGACCTTCGGCGTCGACTCGTACGCGGACTGGAGGCATGTGGTCGGCGGAATCGACTGGTACGCGCGGCCGGTCAATGCCTCCATGTGGGGAGGCGTGTACCGTGCCTTCACAGTCAACCCACGGTTCGCCAGCGTGGTCGACCTCGGTCATGGCGCGCTTTGGCTGACCGCCATACTGGGAGCGATCGTTGCGATCGCAACCTGGGGCCGGTGTCGTCAATTGCGCGAGCTGGACGCAGAGTGGACGATCGTGCTCACGGCAACGCTCTTGATCTGCCCGCTCGGCTGGGTCTACTACGGCTGCCTGCTGCTGCCTGGCTGGCGCGCGCGCTGGCCCGGGATTCTCGCCACAGCCTGCTGGCTGGTGCCGACGCCGTGGATCACCGCCGGACAGCCGTCAGCGCTCGCGACGGTGCTGTGGGGTTCGACGGCCACCTGGGGCCTGCTGCTCGCGTGGTGGCACACGATGCGCACCGCATGATCTCCGACGAGACGCTGCGCCGGGTGATGCCCGCATCGATGGTGGCGCTGCTCGGCCAGTTGATTCGCTGGTCGGCGTGGGCGCTGGTCTTCATCATCTGGGCGGCCTTCCTGCAGGTCTACGTCCGGATGATCCGGCTCACATTTGCGGATCCGTCGCACAGCGACTTCACGATCTTCTACTACACGGCGCGGCTCGTGGCGGACGGGCTGCCGATGTACGGCGTGTCGCCGACGCGGTACGGCGTCCCGTGGGTGGCGGACCATCTTGGCAATCTGAATCCGCCGCACTTCCAGCTGCTGGTGCTCCCGCTCGGCCACATGTCGTACGGAGCCGCGCTCGCGGTGTGGGTCCTGATCAGCCTCACTTGTCTGATCTCGTCGGTCGCGCTCATCGCGCGGGAGCTGAAGGTTCCCTTTTCGTGGCCGAGGGTGTGGCTGTGGGGAGCGTTCACGATCTCGTCGGCGGCCTTCACGACGGTCGCCGTCACCTGCGAGCTGACCTTCGTGCTGATGCTTCCCTTCACGCTCGCGTGGCGCGCGTGGCGCGGTCGACGCTGGGTCGCCGCCGCGGCGTGGCTGGGCGCGTGCGCCAGTCTCAAGCTGTTTCTCCTGCTGTTCGTACCGTGGCTCGCCTGGCGGCGGCAGTGGCGCGCGCTGGCCGCATTCTTTCTCTGCGGCGCCGCGATGGTCGCCATCGGCGTGGCGATCTTCGGCGTCGGCTCGTACGGGCAGTGGCTCGAGACGCTTCGACGCGTCGGCTGGTGGTGGCTGCCGTTGAACGCGTCCTGGCAGGGCTTCATCAGCCGCATCCTGTCGGGCGGCCCGACGGTGGCGCCGCTGGTATCGAGGCCGGACCTGGTGCGCGCGTTGACAGTTGCCGGGAGCGCCATGATCGCCGGGCTCACCCTGATTGCGGCCGCCCGGTCGCGACCCGACGATGACAGGACGCTGCTGCTTCTGTTCGGCGGCGCAATCCTCTGCTCGCCGCTCGGCTGGGTGTACTATCTGCCGCTCGGCTACGGCCCGATACTCGGCTGGATGGGAGCCGGGCGCGGATGGCAGGGGCTGCGGGATCTGTCATCGGCGAAAGTGGGCCTCCTCGCCGCCGGGTTGGCCTTGCTCTACGTGCCGCATGAGACGACCTACGCCGGACAACTGTCGGGACTGGCCAGCGTCACGATTGGCTCCGCGTACTTCTGGGGCGTGCTGTGCCTGTGGATGACATGGCTGACGCCGAGG
>UEXX01000436.1_pt1 | contig 10612 bp, 6 predicted proteins | sample 4301161 | NCBI WGS metagenome assembly UEXX01 (sample SAMEA4773179, study PRJEB27434) | metagenome | biome: 2259; feature: agricultural soil; material: soil | place: USA | collected 2014-09 | depth 0.25 m
CAGCGGTTGCGCCAGTCGATCTGGTAGTCGACGAACGGCTCGCCCGGGACCGTCATGAAGGCGATCGACTTGTTGATCAGTATCGTTGCGACCGGTGCGAGCATGCCCTCGGTGTACCAGCGCTCGACGACCCCCGCCTGCCCGTCGCCCCAGTCGCGGCGCACGGCGCTCAGAAACGGCTCGCGGCTCCATCGCGGGCGAAACTCCAGCACGTCCTCTGCGAAGTCCAGGCGCGCGTCAGTCGCCGCTTCCGTGTGGATGCCTCTGGCCACGCGCACGGCCTCGCGTCCCAGGCGGTCGCCCGTCCAGTCCTTCCACCGCGGCGCGTCCTGATCCAGCGGGTGGACCGCGTAGAACGGGTTGATGTCGCCGTCGCCGCCCTGCAGGAACATCGCCTGCCCGCCGAGCTCCCGCTCGATCACCGCTTCGGTCACGCCCGGGAAGTCCGCCGAGTACTGAAGGTTGTCGGGTCCGAAGACGACGGGGTGGCACGCGTAGTTGACGAGGATCGCGATCGGCTTGCCTTCGGTCGTGTCGAGCCGCAGCACCGAGACGACGGGATCGACAGGTGAAGAAGGCGCCATCGTGTTATTCCGCTCGAACCATGTGATGCTGCCGTCGGGCTCGAGGCGCAGGCGGTTGTGGCCGATGAGCACGCTGCCGTATCCAGTGCCGATGCGCGCCTCGACGGCGTGCTGATGCGCTTCGTCGATGGCCCGGCCGATCTTCGCCAGCGCATCGGACTCCCAATCCGGTGGTGTCGCGGCGGGAAAGGCCGGCCGGATGTCGGGGCCCGCATGCGTGTGCGTGGCGGTGACCAGCACGTACGAGATACCGCTCGACTTCGACGCGTTCTCGCGCAGCCGCTTCACCCAGGCAAGCGCCGGTGGCTCGCCCAGGTCGAGGCCGACCATCGCGATGCGCGTCTCGCCGGCTTCGAGCACCAGCACGCGCGCCATGAGCGGATCCCGCACGCCGGTCGCGCCGGCCTTTCGGCCGCCGTAGCCGTACATCGTGAGACCGAGCGGCGGGGTGATCTCCACGCGCGCGACGCCGGCCTTGAGCGGGCCGGCCGCGGCAGGCAGGGCCATTCCGACGGCGATCCAGATCGCCACGGTCAGGAGCTGGACGAATCGCACGGCAACCTCCCCAACGTCGAGGCGCGCCCGAACCGCGGTGGCGGCTCGGGTAGTATGGGCGGCGGCCTACAGCTCGCCGAGCGCTTCGGAAGGCGAGATGCGCGCCGCGCGGTGAGAGGGTAGCAGACAGGCGAGCAGGCACACCACCGCGATGACGCCGGCGGTGAGCGCGAGCACGCCCGGCTGAACTGCCGGCACGTGGAAGAGGATCCCCTGCAGGGCGCGCCCGGTCATCCAGGCGCCCGCGAGCCCCAAAGCCGTGCCCGCGGCCAGCAGTCGTCCGGCGAGCCTGACGAACTGCGCCCGCACCTGATCGGGTCTGGCGCCCAGCGCGACCCGGAGCGCGATCTCGCGGCGGCGTTGCGCGACGGCGTAGCTCAGGACGCCGTACGTCCCCATCGCGGTGAGCAGCAGCGCGATCACGGCGAAAACTCCGGCGAGCATCGCCGGCGAGCGTCGGGTCAGCAGGCTCTGGTCGATCCGTGCGTCCATCGACTTCAGGTTGTTGACGGGTAGCTCGGGATCCAAAGCGCGCACGACGCGCTGCACCGTTGCGGCGACGGACTCCGGCGACACGGTTGTGCGCGCCACCACGAACAGGTTGCTGTCGAACTGCTCGTTGTAGGGGAAGTAGACGGCGCCCAGCGCGTTTTCGTCGGCCAGCCCCGCCTGCTTCACGGCGCCGACAACGCCGACGATCGTGTACGCCTCGTTGTCCGGGCCCTCCTCGGACCCGAGGAACACGCGCTGCCCGAGCGCGTCTCCGCGCGGGAAGTAGTAGCGGGCGAAGTCCTCGTCCACGACGCAGCCGAGTGCCGACCCGCGCCCGTCAGACGATGTGAGGAGGCGTCCGTGCACGGCTGGAATGCCCATCGCCGTGAAGTAGTCGCCGCCGATCGCGTACGTGTAGATCGCGTGCGGCGACTGGCCCGGGGCGAGCGGCCGCCCCTTGATCGTGGCCGAGCTCTTGTTGCTGTTGCCGCTGAAGGGCACGTTGGTCGCCACGCCTGCGGCCGCGATGCCCGGCTGGTGGCTCACCGCTTCCATCAGACGTTCGACGAACGTCAGCCGCCGCGGACCGTCGGGATACCGGTTCCACGGCAGCGCGATCTGGCCGCTCAGGATGCTTTCAGGACGGAAGCCGGGCGCGACGCCCATCACTTGCTTCAGGCTCAACGCCAGCAGGCCAGCGCCGGCCAGCAGCACGAAGGCGAGCGCCACTTGTGCGATCAGGAAGCCGTGGCGCAGGCGCTGCGCCGCGCGGCTGGCGGTGGTGGTGCGCGTTTCGGACGTCAGCGAGCTGGTCGCGTGGCTCCGCAGGCTGTACCAGGCAACAGGCAGGCCGATGGCGACGCCAATCACGAGGGCGCTCGCCACGGCCACAGCCGCGGCTCGCCAGTCGAGCGAGATGTGCGCGCCGAGCGGAAGGCGAGCGGCGCCGAGCAGCATCAGCAACCGAACGCCGCCAGCGCCGACGGCCAGTCCGAGAAGGCTGCCGATCGAGGTCAGCAGCGTTGTCTCGATCAGGACCTCGGCCACGACGTGCCGGCGGCTCGCGCCAATCGCCCGCCGCACGGCCAGCTCCCTCATGCGGCCGCTGGCGCGGATCAGCAGCAGGTTGGTCACGTTGACGGCGCCCACGAGCAGCAGGAGGAACACGCCCGCCTGCAGGATCAGCAGCGTGGGCCGGACCTCGGCGACCTCGGCTGCGTGCAGCGGCACGACGATCGATCGGAACCCGGCGTCCGCGATGAACTGCGCCTGCGGGTCGGTCAGCTCCATCGTTCGGTTGTGGGCATCGATCTGCGACTGCGCCGTCTCGGGCGAGACGCCGGGCCGAAGCCGCGCGATCATGTGCGACGAGCTGCCGGAGTGACGTCGCTCGGGGCCGCGTTCCCGCGGGTCTGTTGCGAGCGGCAGGAACAGGCTTCGCTTCGAGGAGAGGAAGCTGAACCCTGGCGGCAGCACGCCGACCACCGTGAAGCGCTCGCCGTCCACTCGCAGGGCACGTCCGATCACCTGCGGGTCTGCCCCGAGATGCTCCCGCCAGTACGTGTCGGTCACGATGACGACGTCCGACGTCTGAAAGGTGGTTTCCTCTTCTGTGAACGCTCGACCAAGCGCCGGCCCGACGCCGAGCGTCGTGAAGAACTCCGGCGTGACGCGCATGACGTACTCGCGCTCGGTCGCGCCCGTCTCGCCGACGATGGCCGCGTCGTCGCGGTACAGAGCGAGGCTCGAAAACGCCGCGATGTGGCCCCGGCGCTCGTAGTAGTTCGTCACGGAGCTGCCGTCGTCTGGCACGCCGGCCTTCGGGTACGTGTTGACGATGCTGACCAGATGGTCCGCCATCGGGAAGGGCAGTGGTCGGAGCAGGATGGCGTCCACCACGGCGAAGATCGCCAGATTGGCGCCGAGACACAAGGCGAGCGTCGCCAGCGTTGTCGCCGTGAAGGCCGGGCTCTTTCGCAACAGGCGCGCCGCGTAGCGCAGATGCTGCTGCAGCGCGTCGACGACGCCGAGGCCCTTCGCCTCGCGGCAGTCGAGCGTTACGTTGTCGATGCTGCCGAACTCCATCCGAGCCCGGCGGCTGGCTTCTCCGCGCGGCAGGCCCTGGCGCACGAGGTCGTCGGTGTACAGCTCGATGTGCTGGCGGACCTCGTCGGCCAGACCATCCTCGAAACGGCGGCGACCGGCCAGCGCGCGGACCAGGGATCGCAGTTGGCTCAGCACGTCACACCTCGTCGGGGGCGGTGTTCAGGGCCGCGGCGATCGCGCGGGCCAGACGGTTCCAGTCCGCGGTTTCCTCACGCAGCCGGCGGCGGCCGGCGGCGGTGACCGTGTAGAACTTCGCGCGGCGGTTGTTCTCGCTCTGCCCCCATTCGGTTGAAATCAGGCCCTGGTGCTCGAGGCGGTAGAGCGCCGGGTAGAGGGAGCCTTGCGGGATGTCGAGGGCTTCCCCGGAAATCTGGCGAATGCGCAGCAGCACCCCGTAGCCATGCAGCGGCTTCAGGGAGACCGCCTTCAGAATCAGCATGTCCAGCGTGCCCGGCAGCAGGTCGGCCGTCTTGCCCATTGGAGCAGTCACTCCTAGTTAAGCTAGGAGTGTAGCGACCGTTCTCCTAGTCTGTCAAGGAGGGGCAGGTGCGTAGGGTGCGCGAGGTGCGGGTCACGACTGGCCCATGAGCCACGCCTCGGCGGAATCGCGTGTATCGAAGATCCTCAGCTCGATCTGCGGATTGGTGTTCAGCGTCTGGAACATTCTGCTGAACCCCAGCAACTTCGGCGTAGGGGCAACGACTGCAGAACGGAAGGGGTTGGGGAACACCTGGGCATTCCTGCGCGCGGCCAGCTCCATGACGTTTCCGAAGTTCGTCTCGAGCTCGATGGCGGACATGTCGACGATGCGATCCGGCACGCGCGGCAGTCCCCGTTCGAGCCGCTCCAGGTCGTTCACCGCGTCGAGCAGGTCGGCGCCGGTGATATGTCCTTCCATGAGGATGCGCAAGAAGGGCGCGTCGGTTTCGATTCGAATGGGCATCAGGTCCCCGACGCGACCGATCATACCTCTGGCGTCGGCGTTTCTTTCCCGTCACCTCCTCGAAAGTAGTAGCGTACGGGCACATGCGCAACAACGTGGGCGTGCTCTGTCGGCGACTGGCGGTCCTCGTCCTGCTGCTGAGCGCGGCTCAGCCCGTGGTCCACGCGGCCGACAAACAGCGCAAGGCGAAGGAAACGGAAGCGAAGCGGCTGATCAGCCTCGGCAAGACTGCCGAGAAGCAAGGCCATCTTCTCGACGCCCGAGCGCAATACCTGGCCTCAGAGCACGTGGTGTTCACCAGCGACGCCGAGAAGGCCCTCGAGCATCTCGCGGAGGTCGCCGACGAACAGGTGAAGGCGCTGATGACCAGCGCGGCACAGGCCTACGCGGCTGAGAACTTCACGAAGGCGGCGCAACAGCTCGAGACCGCCGGCGAACTGCACCCCGGCAACCTGGCCATCGGGTGCAACCTGGGCCTGACACGCTACCAGCAAGGCAGGCGTGATGACGCCCTGGCCCTGCTCGACGAATGTGTCGCGTCGCTCAGGGAGAAGGACACGCGGCGCCGCTTCGCGGAATTGAACACCGCCCTGAGCACTGGCGATCGCGCGACCATCGTGGCGCCAGTATCAAGGCCGCAGGTCGTGCGACTCAACGACGCGATTCTGCGTGAGAGCGACAGGGACGCCTCCTCGGAGGACGATGATTCGGATGCGCCGACTGCGACGGCCGCCGCTCTTTGCGCGCAGATGAAACTGCTGCAACCCGGCCTGACCGCCAATCCCGCCCTGTTGTTCAACCTCGCCTCGTGCGCCGAGTCGGAGGGTCGTGCCGACGATGCCACGAAACTGCTGACCGAATACGGCCGGCTGGCGCCGGGGGCCGACGACATCGACGACGTGCAGGCGCGGCTGGTGGTGTTGAAGAATCTGTCCGGGCTGTCGGAGCCGCAAGGCGCGCAAGTCCGGTCGCTCTACACGAGCGCCGCGAAGCACGTGGATCGCCGGGAGTACGACCTGGCGATTGCGGACTACAAGAAGGCAGACGAGGCGATCCCGGAGTTCGTGGAGAGCAAGCGCCGAGTCGCGACGCTGCTGGAGGCGCAGGGGCTGACCGATGGAGCGCGCACGTACTGGCAGCAGGTGGTGGCCGCGGAGACGAGCGAGGAAGGGCGTCAGCAGACGCAGCTGCTGCTCGATGGATTGGACGCCGAGAAAGGACAGTACGACGAGCTGGTCAGCGCTGCCAGCCAGATCCTGCGCGACCTGGTTGGACGTAGCGTGCTCGAGGGGGAACCTGTCGGACGCATCTATGCCGCGTACCGGCTGCAGCTCGCCAGCAGCAAGATCCAGTTCGCCGATCTGCTGCTGCCGATCGCCCCCGAGGCCAGCCTCCTCCAGGCCTTCACCTGCGCGCAGGTGAACGACTTTCACTGTGTTCGAGCCAGCTTCGACGCGCAGCGCTCGCTGACGCTTCCCGTGTCGTTTTACGGTGCCGTCTTCTACAAGGGCGTCGATCCGAAGAAGAAGTCGGAGCAGGAGCGGACGTACGCGAAGCTGGAGTTCGAGAAGGGCACGATGCGGCTCGCGGAGATCTCGACCGTGAAGCCGAAGAAGCGTACGGCGCAACTGGCCTCGCCGAGCGCAGGTGAGGATCGCCTCGGACGACTGGGCGCCCCTGACGGGATGCGGGCCGGCGGATTTCAGGGCTTCACCGTCCAGGCCCGGACGATCAAACGCCTGGAGAACCAGAACGGCATGCTGTACCTGGAGGTGGACGACAAGAGCCTCAAGCATCGCAAGATGTTGATCGAGCCGCTCAACTTCGTGCTCGTCGTCCCACCTCAGGGACCGGGCGCGCGTCGCTACATGAACAACTACATCAACATCGCGGAAACCTACGGTGGCGTCGAGAAGGCCAAGCTCGGGAAAGAGTCCACGACGACGGGGGAGAAACTGAAGATGGTCTACAACGTCGCGTCGATCGGGCTCAGCGTGACCGGAGTGATGTTCGGCGACTTCTTTTCCCTCATCGACGTGGCGACGGGAGTGAACGGCCTGGCGCACAAGATCGGGCTCAATCAGCGACAGGTGAAGCACCTGGCGATGGAGCGGCGGGAAGTCATCCGCGGCGTCGCGTTCAAGGCCATCCCCACTGAGCCCGTCAGCCTCGCGTTCCGCGCGGACCTGAAGTAGGAGCGGTGCGAGTCTGTTGAGGAGATTCCTGTACGGCTGAGGCCCGGGGCGACACGTGCCGTGGCACTTGATCGACCCCAGGCCTCACAATCGTCGATGCGACAGGGTGCTGTCGCCAGGGAACGTCAGCAGATTTTGTACCATCTGCGACGGATGGGGTCGTAGACCCAGCATGGACCTGGCCCCGCTGTCAGGCTCGCGCACGTGACGTATTCGAATTGGATCAACTTTATTTCGGTGACTTCGTGACCGTCTGGACATCTGCCATCGATGGGGGCTCGCTCATAGGTGAGCGCCAGAGCCGGTTTTCCGGATTTGTCCTGGACTTCGACGATGTCCCCATCCATGTTCACTGAAACCGTGGCGTGCTTGCTGGACTCCTCCATGCGCATGCCTCCTCTAGACCGCGATGCTCCCGCGACTACGAACGATTAGAAGGTCACCGACAACCGGGCGAACACCTGACGCTTCGGAACGATCGTTGGATCCATGGGGTTTGCATCCTGGAACCTGAACTGACGGTCGAACAGGTTCCGGATATCAACCGCGGCCTGACCCCAGCGCCGCGGCAGTCTGTATCCGGCCGAGAGATCGGCAGTCCAGAAATCAGTTGCGCCTGTTGACAGGCCAGAGTCCATGAACGTGAACACTCCCTCCTGCCTGACGTATGTACCGCGCACGCCCGCGAAGAATCCCCGTGGACCGAAATACCGAAGCTGTATGGGCAGCTGATTCGTCGTCGATTTTTGCAGGAGCAGCGGGTTGTTTCCCTCCGGATCGAAGAAATGCGTGAGGCGGTATTCCACACTAAGAGCCATCCTGCGTGCAAGAAGCGAGTACAAGTACGCACGACCGATTCGCTCGCGGAAGCTCCCCTCAACGATGCTGCCAGTGGCGGGTTCGAAGGCTGGGACGACCAGATTGCGTTGCGAGAACTCCGCGCCGATGTACCCGTTCGTCCATACGCCCTGATCCGCGGCTACTCCGTAACGCGTGACCCTGGTGCCGACCGCGTCGTCGAAGAACTGGTTGAACCCAGAGACTTCGGTCGGCTCGATCGTCTGACTCGCAATGAGCGTTCGGTTCAACACCCGGAAGGCTGCCGCGCGGATGGTGGTGCGCGGCGTCGCTGCCCACGTGATCCCCAGCTTTGGGTTCACCTGCCGCCGGTCGCCAATCACAGGGTCGCTCAACACGTCACCGCTGAAGCCGGTAGTCAAGGTAACGTCTTTCGGGAGAGTCAGACTTGCGTAGACGTAGCCGTTCGAGTGCCGCTCATCGATCGGTTCGGGCGGGGGTGACTCCGGGCCAAGCGCGAGTTGATGCGTCCCCGAGCCCCACAGGGCGCCGAACCCCCCTGTGAAGTTCACGCGCTTCCAGCGCTGCAGGTAGCGCATCTCCAGGAAGTTCGTGTCGGTGTTGTCATGGACGTTGAAATCGCCCACGACGAGACTGCTGTCCTCGCTTTGACGCACGAAGGTGCCGATCAACGTCGCCCCAGGCGTGAATGTCTGTCGGAGATTGAGGCGGACGGACTCGGCGTGACCGAGAGACCGCAACTCTGGCTGGAAGAACCCCGGATCGAAGAGCAGGGTGCGGTCTCCCTGCTCGATGTCGGTGTTCCGGTATTCCAGCCCAAGACTCGTGCCGTGGGAAACCTGAGCCTGGACGAACACGTTCGAGATCGTCTGGGTCGCGTCGTCGTTTTCACGAACACCGTCCGTGTTGAACCGAAAATGGCCGAGACTGAAGGAAAGGCGATTGAAGATGCCGGACACAATGGCATTCTCCATGTCCGTGTCCTCGGTCCCGGCGAGACCCTGGGCGATCACGCGCAACTCGTTCGACGTGAAGAGTCGCGAGTACTCATTGAAGCCGACGGCGGAAGTTCCAATGTCGTCCAGGAAGCTCAGGCCGTTGTCGGCCAGGCGCGGCTGCACTGCGTTGATGTTCAGCGGCTGAAGCAGCTGTGACTGCAGGAGTTCGCTGTCCCTCGCTATCTCGTGAGAGGGCAACGCAAGGTAGTTGTCGGCCAACAGCCGATGTGCCGAATGGTTCGCTGGATCGGCATCAAGCGACTTCCACCCCTCGAGAAGTGCGAGCTGCTCGAATCCGAGGTCCTCGTAGACTCGACTGAGCTTCGCTCCACGCGCGGCGAGGTCGTCATCGACGAGCAGCCGGGATCGGTACACGGCTCGATTCCCGTTTCGGTCAATCGATCCCTGCAAGTCCTCCAGGGCCTCGATTGGACGGTTGATCGTCTGTTCGGCGATCGCCTGGTAGAACCAGGGCGTCGGATCCAGGGGATCCAGCTGCTTTGCGCGTTCGAACTCCCGCGCTGCAAGGTCGTCGCGTTTTTCATCGAAGTACGCTTTGCCCAGATAGCTGCGGAGGATCGGGTCCTCGGGGTTGAGCGCGACGGCGATCTCGATCTCGTGACGGCCTTCGGCCAGGTGGCCCGCACGGATTCTGGCGAGGCCGAGGCCCAGCCGTGCAAGCGGGCCCCCGGGCTCCAGCGAGATCGCCCGCTCGAACGCAACCTTGGCAGCTCCGGTGTCCATGCGCGCCAACGCGGCGTAGCCGAGCACCGTGTTCGGTCGCGCATCGTCCGGTGCGAGCGCCGCGGCACGCTTCGCGGCCTTGCTCGCCCGATCGACGTAGCCAAGCGAGAGCTCCAGTTCCGCGAGCCGCGCCAGGGCCCGCGCATCGTCGGGATGGTCAGCCACGGCCTGCAGCATCTCATCGCGCGCCGCTTCGAGCTCCACGTTTGCCTGCAGCGCGTACGACAGCGCCAACCTCGCAGCCGCGGACTTCGGACTGCGCCTGACCGCCTCGCGCCCGCTGGTCAGCGCCGCCGCCCGATCGTTCTGCGCGATCGCGATGGTCGCGCGCAGGGCATCGACATCGCCATCCTCGGGAGCGAGCGTCGACGCGCGATCGAGAGCGGCGCGCGCCTCGTCCAGGCGCCCGGCACCGAGCAGGACCGACGCTCTCCGTACAAAAAACCGTGCGTTTCGCTCAGACTCGGGGATCCTGTCGAGCTGCTCGAGCGAATCGCTGGCCAGAATCGGCTCGTAATACAGCGCCCACTGCACGGCGTCTCGGGGCCGGACGACGACCTGACGTTGCGGAGCCTGTCCCTTCACGGCAACCGCCGACTCGTCGCGGGTGAGTGTCAGGGCGCCTTGTTCGTTCTTCGCCAGCACGTGGCCTTCGAAGACCGAGATGAACGTACGGTCAGCGTCGACGCGCACAAGGAATTCCGTGCCTTCGACCGCTGCGTTGACAAACGGCGTCTTCACGTCGAGCGACCGCGGCTGGCGTGCAAAGAAGAGGATGGCGCCCCTGATGAGATCGATCAGCGTCCGGCCTGTAGCCGACGGCTCACGGACGACCCACTCGGTGTTCTGGTCGATCACCAGGCGCGTGTCGTCCACGAACACCAGGGTGGCCCGGCTGCGCTCGCCGGTTCGAATCGAGTCGCCGAGGCAGACGCCCAGGTTCACGTCGGCACGCGTGAAGCCGGTAGCCGATGCGACCTTGTGCTCGACGACTCCATCGACTCGAAGCAGTCGCGCGCTGGGGGTGGGACATTGTGCGAGGGCGATCGACGACGTGACGCACCAGACGAGCCCCGCCGCTAGCACAGCCGCGAGCGTCTGGTACTGGTTCATTGGAAAGGACCAAGCAATATCACACTTCCAGCGGCCCAGCTTCGGAGGGAAAGAGCGTTACTG
>UEXX01000021.1_pt1 | contig 10594 bp, 8 predicted proteins | sample 4301161 | NCBI WGS metagenome assembly UEXX01 (sample SAMEA4773179, study PRJEB27434) | metagenome | biome: 2259; feature: agricultural soil; material: soil | place: USA | collected 2014-09 | depth 0.25 m
GGACTGTCCCATCTTGAGCATCGCCTCCAGTCGTGCGCCGGCCTTCTTGTTGTCGTAGATCGAACAGCGGCTGAGCGGTCCCGCGCAGCCCGCTTCGCGCGCCAGCGCGCGATGGAACTGGAACTGCAGGATGGTCGCCAGGAAATAGCGCATGTACGGCGTGTTCGAAGCGACATGGTACTTCGCGGCAGGATCGAAGAACGCTTCGCCCCGGGCCGAGGGCGGTGCGATCCCCTGATACTTCAGCCTGAGCGCCCACCACGCCTCGTTGTACTGGTCGGGCGTGACCTGTCCCGCGAAGACCTGCCAGCGCCACTGGTCGATCAGCAGCCCGAATGGCAAGAAGGCGACCTTGTCGAGCGCTCGCGCGAGCAGCAGCCCGATGTCGCTCGACGGCGGCGGGGCCTTGTCGAGCAGGCCGATCTTCACGAGGTACTCCGGCGTGACCGACAGCGCAATCGTGTCGCCGATGGCTTCGTGGAAGCCGTCGTTGGCGCTGTCGCGGAAGAGCGGAGGCAACGTGTTGTACGCGCGCTGATAGAAGTTGTGGCCCAGCTCGTGGTGGATCGTCAGGAAGTCCTCTTCCTTCGGTTCGAGGCAGACCTTGACGCGCAGGTCGTTCACCGCGTCGATGTCCCACGCGCTGGCGTGGCACACGACGTCGCGATCGCGCGGCTTGACGAACAGCGATCGCTGCCAGAACGTCTCCGGCAGCGGCGCGAAGCCCAACGACATGAAGAACCGCTCGGCCGTCTTCGTCATGTCGACCGACGTCATCTTCCGGCTGGCGAGGATGCGATCGAGCGAGTAGCCCCTGTCGGAGGCGGCAGGCGCCGCGAGCGGGTAGACGTTGGACCAGTCCTGCGCCCAGATGTTGCCCAGCAGGTGCGCGGGGATGGGCCCGTTCGCCGGGACCGCGTCGCCATACTTCTGGTGAAGCCTCATGCGCACGTAGGCGTGGAGCGACAAATAGAGCGGGCGGACCTGATCCCAGAGGCGGTCGAGCTCCTTCGCGAACGCGTCCGGCGGCATGTCGTACTTCGATCGCCAGAGCGCGCCGGCGTCGGCGAAACCCAGCTCCCGCGCGCCCTTGTTCGCCAGGTCGACGAATCGCACGTAGTCGCTTCGCATCGGCGGAGCGATCGCGTGCCAGCCTTCCCACACCTCCCGCAGCTCGGCGGGGTTCCGCGACGCGGCCATCACGTTGGTGATCTGGTTGACGTCGAGACAGCTGTCCGGTTTCGCCGCGTCCTTGCACCACTTTCCTCGACCATAGGTGGCCTCGAGCGATGCCAGGATCCTCGCGAGCTCGGCCGAATCCCTGGGGTCGGCCGGCGCGGCCACCGTGAGGGCCACCTTCAGGAGCTGGAGCTGTCGCCGTGCCTCGGGCGAGACGTCGACGTGGTCGAACTTCACCGACTCCTTCGCCAGGCGCGCAGAGGCCTCGGACAGCATCTGATCGGCTCTGGCAGCCAGCGCCTCGGTGTCGCTCGTGATGAAGTTCTGCGCGACCCAGCTCGCGCGCTGCTCCTCGATGCCGAGCCGCAGCAGGGTCCGGTTGGCGTCAGCGAGGAAGCGCTCGGCGTCCGCCGCCGTCACCGTGGCCGATGGTGCCGAGACGCTGCAGGCGGCGACGCTGGCCATGAGCGCCGCCGCCACGAACCCCACGAGGAGGCGCGAACGGATAGGCATGATTGGGGATCATATCCCTACCACTTCACGCGCACCCGGTACTTCAGGACACTGTTGCCGTTGGCCGCCACCGGCACCTCGAACCGCGCGGCCCACGCCTCGGTCTTCGTCGCCGGGTAGGTCGATGTCAGCATCCGCCAGTCGCCGGCGATGGGTTCGTTCACCTGCACCGTGATCGGCGCTGCCTTGTGGTTGCGCAACGTGATCTCGTAGGCCATCTCATAGACCCCTTCGGCGATCTTCTCGAAGTCGATCTGCTTCCGCTCGCAAACCACGTCGAAGGCGGTGCCGATCTTGAGCGTGACGTCCTCGTCTTTAGGTGTGTGGTCGATGCGGTCTTCGCCAGCGAACTGCAGCCCGCCCTTGCTGTCGGCCTGGTAGACACGCACGACGCCGGCCGGCATCGGCATGCCGAGCCCTGAGGCGTCGTCGTTCCTGAACGTGTAGAACACCTGGACGCTGTCCTTGATGGGCGAGCCTGGATTCTGGCGGTTGCGGTAGTAGAACTGCTGGCCGTTGACGACGAACAGCTTCCGGACCGGCGTGCCGGTGCCGCTGAGCAGCGCGATCTGCTTGGTCTCGTTCTCCTGCAGCGTGGTCCGGCGCGTCAGCGAGTAAAGGTGGTACTCCGAGAAGGCTTCACGCGCGAACGCCGCGGGCGATGCCACGTCGGCGCGCGCGGCCTTGGCCATCATCTCGGCCACCTGGCGCTCGTCGCTGACGCGATTCAGCTCGCCGGCCACCAGCTGCAGGTGCGCGTTGCGATAGGCGGTGCCGCTCGAGTTGTTCACCGTGACCCAGCCGTCGAGATCGGCGTGCTGGTCGTCGCGCGCGACGGTCAGCACGTAGTCGGCGTTCCACGACATGTTGCCTGCCAGGTACGACGTCTCGATCCGGTGCTGCCGTCCACCGCTGTTGTCCAGCTTCCACACCAGCGTGGGCCGGCTCCGCAGGTTGTCCGGAATCTCGGGAAACCGGTACTGCTCCGCGTTGAGCCCGGTGACGATCTCGTTGCCGATCTTCCAGACCGGCGCGTCGTTGAACGCGAGCAGCAGGGCGCGTACTTCCTCCTGGCGCGTCGTGCCGTTTTCTTGTCGCGTGCGCACGAGCGTGACCTCGCGGCCGACGTACTTCCTCAGCAGCCGCTGCGGGTCCAGCAGGTCGTACTGATAGTTCTGTTCCAGGACGCCGAGCTTGCTGGGCTCGCTCAGCGATCGGACGTGCACGGTCGCCGGGTTCACCGACGCCGCGATGTCGAGCAGGCTGAGATCGAGCGCGCCGCTCGGCAACGCTACCTGCCGCACGTCGCGGACCAGCGCGATGTTCGAGTTGTAGACGGTGACGGCCAGATCGACCTGGTCCTTCAACGTCGCGGAAATCGAGGTGTCCTGATCCTGCGAGGCACTGACGCTGCGATCGTCGTGACGGGCAGGCGCGAGCACGAACAGAGCGGCCAGTGCCGCGATCGCGACCGGACCGCCTGCGCGAAATGCCAGTGAAGCCATACGTTCCTCCGTGGGGCGATGTGCCCTCATCTGGAAGAACGGGCGCGGGGAAGTTTCTTGCAGGGGCGAAGTGTGGCGGCGGGGCTTTAGCCCCGCGTTCAGCTACTGTGCGAGCACCCAGGTACGGCCGCCGTCGGTGGTCGAGAACCGCCGGCCATCGGCAAGCGTCGCGGTCGCCGCCTCGCTCGACGAGGTCTTGATCAGAACAATGCCAACGGCGCTTTCAGCGATCGGCCGGTCGGCCCACGTGCCGCCGGCAGCGCGCACGAACACCTGGCCGGCATCACCCGCAAGCCAGCACACCTCCGTGGTCGGGCAGTCGCCGCTCAGCACGCGCGTCGTGACGCCCGTTCTCTCCGTCGTCCACGTGGCGCCGCCATCACTCGATCGTTCGAAGCGGCCGCTGATGACGCGCACGCGGACGCCTGAAGCCGTGACCTCGAACGCTGGCGCGGCGATGGCCTTGCGCATCGCGCGCGCATTGGCGCCCGCGACGCTAGGAGCCTCGGGAACGGCCACCGTCTCCGCCATCGACGGCGCCTTCGCGTCCTTTGCTTGGGGCTTGGCCGCGGCATCGGCAGCCGTCCTGCTTTCGGTGCGCGCTCCGGCCTCCGCCTTCGGCTCTTCGACTGCCGGTGCTGGCGGTGGCGGCGCCGGAGCGGCAACCGGTGCAACAGGGCGAGCGCGGGCCACTGCCAGGTTCTTCCGCTCGTTGGCCGCTTCTTCGTCGCGCTCCTTTTGCTTGAGCGCATCGACCTGCGCGGCCTGCAGCTGTACTGCCTCCGACGTTTTCTGTCTGGACGCTTCCAGCTTGCCGGCAGCATCTCGTCCCGCGCGTGCATCCGCGAACTGGTCGAGTTCAGCGGGCTTGTCTGCGGAATCTGCTCTCGCAGGCGCGCCACCAGGCGAAGGGACTGTTGTGGCGGGCTCTGGCGTCGAGACCGCCCTCTCGACGGACGCCCCAGGCACCACAGCCTCGCGCAATGCTGGCAGCCGCAGCCAGACGGCGACGACCAGTACGACGGTGGCCACCGGCACCAGCCAGCGCCAGCTACCGAAGACTCGCTCGAACGACCACGCGTTCGACGGGTCCGCGGGGGTCTCCGGGGCATCCACCGCCGCGAGCAGCGCCAGATGCTCCATGCACGTGGGGCAGCTCGCAATGTGGGCCTCGAGCGCCGCGCGCTCGTCGGCCGACAGGCTGCGATCGACGTACGACGCCAGCGCGGCTGCGTCCGGGCAGACGCCTTCGGGCCGGCCCCGGCGGGCCGCACCACGAAGCGCGCGGTCGAAGTGGAGATCGCTCATCGAGCCCTCATCCTGAGAACGAACAACACGGCCGGTCTTGCGCCTCAACTGTCCTCGACCCGAGTCAGCAGCTGATCCAGCTGCATTTCAGGCGCGCTGGCCGCGTACTCGAAGCATTGCTGCACGACCGCGTCGCTCATGCCGTGCTGGCTGCGCAGCTGTCGCTCCACCTCGGCGCGCAGCCCGCGCCGGGCACCGGCCAGGCGCCGCGAAACGGTCGCCTCCGATTCGCCAAGGAGCCGTCCGATCCGCGCGAGCGTCAGGTCCTGGCCGTAGTAGAGCCTGAGGCGTATGCGGTCTTTCGTTTCGAGGGCGGCGATGGCGACGTCGAGTGCGCGCTGCGTGTAGCCGACATAAGCATCGCGATGCGGGTCCAACGCCTCCTGGGCGCCGCGTACCGGCGCCTCGTCGATCTCGACTGATTCGTCGAGCGGCGTGAGGCGCGACGACTGGCGGCGCCGATCGATCAGCCGCTGCACCATCACCGAGCGCAGCCACGTGATCAGGCGGCTCCGGCCGTGGAAGTAGACGAGCAGCGATCGCGGCTGTCCATCCGCTCCCGGGAGCCCGTACAACTCGGCGTACAAGGAATCTGCCAGCTCACGGCCGTCGTCGCCCGCGATGGTTCGCGCGGATGTGTAGAGCGCGGGCCGCACTTCACGCACAAGGTGTTCCCACGCGGTGTCGTTCCCTGCGCGGCACGCGCACGCCAGCGCCAGGTCCGCCACGTGCAGCGACGACAGGTACGTTTCCAGCTCGGAGGTCGACGGCGTCGAGTCGAATCGATGGGCGACGCTGCGGCCGAGCGCCTCGGCCAGTGCCTCGCGGCTCACGCCCCACGCCGCGCCGCCGCTGACGGCGTGCAGCCGGCCAATGGTCGCCTGGTCGAGACGTACGTCGGCGGCGTTCACAGAAGCGTTGGTCCCGCGCACACGGCTGCCAGAGGTAGCATAGCAAGCCGGAAGAGCCATGGACCATGTGCGAATCGCTGCCCCTCACACCTTCCGTCGCTTCGCGCTCCAGATCGCGCTCGGTCTCGCGCTTGCCGAGTCTGCCTTGTTCTTCTTCGTCTGGCGGCTCGAAATGCTGTTGGAGCCGGCGGCGGGCCGCCAGTCCGTGCTGGCCTTCATCGTGCTCGGCTCGGTGCTCACCCTGCAAGCCATGGTCGTCGTCGGCGTCGCCTGGGCGATGGTCGCAGTCTCGCGCACAACGGTGGACGCCGACGAGCTCGGCCTCACGCTGGAGCACCCGTGGCGCCGCTGGCATGGTGACTGGTGGACCGTGCGCCACGCGTGGCGGCGCGGCGACTGGCTCACATTCGAGCTGAGCGGGCAGTGGAGGCGTTGGTACGTGCGCGTCGCGGCGGACGATGACGGAGCGATTGCGCGGGTCAGGCAGCTCCTGCCTGATGGGGCGTGGCTGGAGGGCCCGGCGCTCGATGCGTACTACCTGAGATCGGTGTTGCCGATCCTGCTCGGCGCTACAGGCCTCAGCGGGTTGCTGCTGGTCGTGGCGTTGTACGTGCTCAAGCGCCTGTACGCATGGCCGAACTGAAGTTCGGCCCTACGACTGTCCGGTTGCGAATCGCGCACCCGTTACGCACGGCCGAACTGAAGTTCGGCCCTACGACTGTCCGGTTACGGATCGCGCGCCCGTTACGCACGGCCGAACTAAAGTTCGGCCCTACGACTGTCCAGTTACGAATCGCGCGCCCGTTACGCACGGCCGAATTGAAGTTCGGCCCTACGACTGTCCGGTTGCGAGTCGCGCGCCCGTTACGCACGGCCGAACTAAAGTTCGGCCCTACGACTGTCCAGTTACGGATCGCGCAGCAGTACGAGATACGCCTCGCGTACTTCCGCGAAGCCTTCGCCGAGCCGCCGGTGCACGGACGCCTCGGCATCCGGATGCGCATCCGGGTGCAGCCTCCGCGCAGCGCGGCGGAAGGCGCTCTTCAACTCGCTGATCAGGAAATCGTCGGGAAGATCCGCGCCCGGCATCGATCAGCGGATCGAGCACATGGGCGAAGCTGGCGGCCGGCACACCTCAGGAATCGGCGCCTGCCCGGCCGCCTTGAATTCGGCCTATTGCGAAGTGGTCGCCGCGGGTTTCAGCTCGAGCGGCGCGTCGGCGTCCGGCGAAAGCTGGACGCCCAACCAGCGCGCCAGCGTGGGCGCGATGCGCGTCATCGACACCACGCCGAGATCGCCCACGCGCGGCACGTCCGGTCCCACCATCACCAGCGACGCCTTCATCTCGGGACGTGCTGGATCGAAGCCGTGCCCGCCGCGCGTCGCTGACGGGACGAGCAACGACTGCGTCCCGGTGGTCGAGTAGAACCCCGGCCGCATCGTGATGCCGAAGGTGGCCTCCGGATGCGCGCCGGCCCGCGCCAGATCCGCCTGCGACCAGATCTTCTCGATGCCGTTGGTGGGGTTCGACGCCAGTTGTCCCAGCACGTCGCCGACTCTGTTGAGGAGCGCGGGATCGGAGGGCCGCTTCAGGAACACGTAGCCGCTGCCGCCCGCGCTCTGGAACCAGGCGTCCCACCTGGTCACCGTGCCCCGGCCGTCGACGTCGAGCAGCCCTTCCTTTCTGAAGGCCGCGTTGGGCTGCAGCTGCTGTGCGAGGCCGACGAACCCATGGTCCGACACCAGCACGACATCAGTGCTCCCTTCGGCGCCTGCCGCCTTCACGCTGTCGACCACGCGCGCGATTGCGGCATCGGCGCGTTCGACCGCGGCGAGCGCTTCAGGCGAGTCCGGTCCGTACTCGTGAGCCGTGCCATCGGTCTCCGCGATGTGCAGCAGCAGCAGGTTCGGCTGGAACTCGCGCTCCAGCCAGGCGGCCATCCCCGCGCGATCCATGTCGGACCACGCCTCACCGAACGGCTTGCCGATCGTTTTCAGGTAGGTGTCGATCAGGTGCTTCGGCCACGAGAGCGCGTCGACCAGCTCCATGTTCTCCGCGTGGCGCGATCGCGCGATCTCCGGCATGTTGTAGTCGAGATCCATGCCGACGGTGACGGGCCAGTTCACGGCGGCCGCCGTCAGGCCGCGCGCCCGGACGGCCGCCGGTAGCGTGGTCACGCGGATGTCGCGCGCATACCAGAACCACGCCATGTTCGACGTGCCTTCAGGATCGAGAATGCGGTTGTCGAAGATGCCGTGCCTGGCCGGCAGGACGCCGGTAATGAGCGTCGTGTGCGATGGATACGTGACCGACGGCAGCACGCCGGTGACGCCGCGTGCCCAGGCTCCCTGCTGCATCAGCCGGCGGATCGTGGGGATCCTCGCGGGGCCGGGCTGCGTGTAGAACGATGGCCGCAGGCCGTCGATCGAGATCATGACGACGTGCCGCGGCGGCTCTTCTGCACGAGGGCTCGCGCTCATTGCCAGCGCGACGAGCGCGATCATCAACTGCACACAACGCCTCATGTATGAGTCCCACACCAGCGTAGCGTAACCGCGCCTACAATGTGGAGATGCTTGGACGCGACACACGATCCATCGGCACACGTTCAATGAGCTGGCTGGAATCGGGCCCCTCGTCTGCGCCGCGCGTCATCGTCTGGTTACATGCCTTTCCTCTGTCGTCGGCCATGTGGACGCGACAGCTCGAGGCGATGCCTGATGGCTGGCGCTCGATCGCCCCCGATCTCGCCGGCCTGGGCCAGACGGTTGACCACGCCGGGACGCCGCTCATCGAGGACTTCGCTCGTGACGTGGATGCGCTGATGTCCACGCTCGGCGTGGAATCGGCCGTGATTGCGGGCCTGTCGATGGGGGGCTACACGGCGCTTGCCCTCCATCGCGTCGCGCCGGCGCGTATCGCCGGGCTCATCCTCGCCGACACGAAGAGCACCGCCGATTCGCCTCAGGCGAAAGCCGGCAGGGAAGAGATGCTCAAAGTCGTCGAGGCGCGCGGCGCAGGCGGCGTCGCCGACGAGATGATGCCGAAGCTGCTCGGCCGGACGTCGCAGGCATCGCGGCCGGAGGTTAGCGCTACGGTGCGCGGGCTGATCCAGTCCAACACGCCGACCGGCATCGCCCGCGCCGTGAAGCGCCTGCGCGATCGTCCCGATTCCACACCGCAGCTGGCGTCGATTGCGGTGCCCACGCTGGTCCTGAACGGCGAGGAGGACGTCATCATCTCCGTGGACGACGCCCGAGCGCTCGCCACGGGGATCGCGGGCGCGACGCTTTCCGTGCTTCCCGCCTCCGGGCATCTGGCCAATCTCGAGACGCCCGACGCCTTCAACGCGGCGGTGCTGACCTGGCTCGGCACGCTCCCGGGCGCGCGGGCCTGAGCTACACTCTTCCGTCGCATGGATCTCGGACTTCAGGACAAGGTGGCGCTGGTCACCGGGTCGAGCCGCGGGCTCGGCCTGGCCAGCGCGAAGGCACTGGCCGCGGAAGGCGCGCGCGTGATGTTGACGGCCCGTGGCGTAGAGCAGCTCGCGCGAGCTGCAGACGAAGTCGTCGCGCTCTCAAACACTGAGGCCGTTCGGACAACCGCCGCCGATCTGGCCACCGCCTCCGGCGTCGAGCACGCCGTTGCGGCGACCGTCGATGCATTCGGCCGGCTCGACATCCTGGTCAACAACGTGGGGCTGGGCCGTGGCGCGGGATTGCTCGACACCGACGACGCCGAGTGGGCCGAGGCATTCGATCAGACGCTGTATCCGTCGATTCGCGCGAGCCGGCTTGCGGTCCCGCACATGCGGAAGAAGGGCGGGGGCGTCATCATCTTCATCACCTCGATCTGGGGACGCGAGTCCGGCGGCCGCATGACGTACAACGCCGTGAAGGCGGCCGAGACGAGCCTGGCCAAGTCGCTCGCCCAGCAGCTGGCGCGCGACAATATCCGCGTCGTCAGCGTCGCGCCGGGATCGATCCTCTTCCCCGGCGGGTCGTGGCACAAGCGCCAGCAGGCCGATCCGGCCGGCATCGACGAGTTCGTTCGCCGCGATCTGCCCTTCGGGCGCTTCGGCCGCGCCGAGGAAGTCGGCGACATCGTCGCGTTTCTCGCGTCGCCGCGCGCGAGCTGGGTGAGCGGCGCCTCCATCGTCGTCGACGGCTGCCAGTCGAAATCGAACATTTGATGAGTCCTGCTGACGTCGCGAGCGCAGTTCAGTCGGCCGCCGATCATCTCTTCATGCCGTGGCTGGTGGTCCTGCTGCTCGCGAGCGGGCTGTACCTCACGCTGCGGTACCGGGTGGTGCAGGTCCGGCGGTTCGGGGACGCGCTTGCCGCGTTCATCGGTCGCGAAGACGCCGGGGCGTCCGGCGTGCTCTCGCCATTTCAGGCCTTTATGACCGCGCTGGCCGCGACGATCGGCACGGGCAACATCGCCGGAGTGGCGGCCGGGATCGTGTCCGGCGGACCGGGCGCGCTGTTCTGGATCTGGTGCTACGGCTTCTTCGCGACGGCGCTGAAATTCTCGGAGGCCGTGCTTGGCGTCACGTTCCGCGAGTCCAGCGAACACGGAACGAAGACCGGTCCGATGTACTACCTCCGCGACGGATTGAAGCGCCCCGGCCTCGCGTGGATCTACGCGCTCGTGGCCGGCGTCGCGGCGTTGACGACGACGCCGTTTACGCAGACCAATTCGATCGCGCTGGTGTTGAACACGACGCTGGGCGCGCCGAAATGGGCTACCGGCGTGGCGGTGGCCGTGCTCACGTGGCTCGTGATCATCGGAGGCATCAGGTCGATCGGTCGCGCGGCCGAGAAGCTGACACCGCTCAAGGTCGGCTTGTATCTGGCCGGCGGGATCTTCGTCATCCTGTCGTTCGCCTCGCACATTCCCGACGTCCTCGCGCTGGTCGTCCGAGAGGCATTTTCGACACGGGCCGTCGCCGGCGGCAGCCTGGGATTCCTCGTCGCCATGCGCTTCGGCCTCGCGCGAGGGATGTATGCGAACGAGGCCGGCTACGGCACGGCCGCCGTGGCCTACGGCACGGCGCAGAGCCGGAGGCCGGTGCAGCAGGGACTGAACGCGGTGATGGAAGTGTTCATCGTCTCGTTCGTGACGTCGACGATCTCGGCGATGACGATCCTGCTGACCGGCGCCTGGCTGTCCGGCAA
>UEXX01000389.1_pt1 | contig 10535 bp, 9 predicted proteins | sample 4301161 | NCBI WGS metagenome assembly UEXX01 (sample SAMEA4773179, study PRJEB27434) | metagenome | biome: 2259; feature: agricultural soil; material: soil | place: USA | collected 2014-09 | depth 0.25 m
TACGGTTTCAGCGATCAGCCCGAGGCGTGGCGCGCGAGCCTCGACGTCGACCTGATGGCCGCCGTCCGCGCGTGCTGGAAGGTCGTGCCATGGATGACCGACGCCGGCGGCGGCGCCATCGTCCACATCTCATCGATCGCGGGGCTCTACGCCAATCCGAACCCCGCGTACGCCGCGGCGAAGGCCGCCGTCATCAGCCACTCGAAGTCGCTCGCGATCGAGCTGGCGCCCAGCCGCATCCGCGCCAACGTCGTCTGCCCGGGATCGATCTTCCTGCCAGATGGGCTCTGGGATCAGGTGAGACGCCGCGATCCCGCGCGGTTCGAGGCTATCGTCGCCACCATCCCGTCGGGCCGCATGGGGCATCCGCAGGAAGTCGCGGACGCCGTCGTGTATCTCTGCTCCGATCGGGCCAGCTGGATCACCGGCGCGTGCCTCGTCGTCGACGGCGGCCAGTACCGGGGCACGCGCTAGCGTGTCGCCGCGGAGGCGCGGAACATCCGCCGCGGAGGCGCGAAGAACTCGGAGTGTATCAGGGGGTGTCGCACGGGTCGCGGCGCCGCACACCTTGCTCTTGCCCTAGAGGAAATCTGATTGTGGTGCTCGTCACTTCGGTGACATATCTGAAATCGAAACGATAGCAGCGACTTCACGCCATTCTTCGCGACAGATGGGTCGCGACAGCATCTTGCCTGGGACGACACCGAGCCAGTCTTCATTGGCGTAGATGTACTCGTCGTGGTCACGTCGCTGGATACAGTTGCGAATGAGCAGCAATGGGGGGCCTGGCTTGTCAATCAGAGAAACCAGATTCTCTTCCCAAAGATCCACGCGAGCCGCGAGCCACGAGCGCAGCGCGTTAATGCGAGTGACGTCCCGAATCACGGCATCACGTCCGAGGACGGTCACCCTGATGCAATCTGTGTTCGCGATGAGCTCTTGTGACTCGACACGAGCGTGAAAGGAATGAAACCTCTTGTGAAGATAGCAGCCGATGGCCGTCTCCGGAATCGGATGCCATCCGAACATGAGAGCCGCGTACGAGCCAGCCGCGATACTGATCGAGAACACGGCTCCGGCAGTGATGAAAGCTGCCATCCGCAATGATCGCCGAATGGTCGGCGCCACTTGCTCGAATGGCCCTTGGTCGAACGTCGTCACTCGTTGCAGTTTAGCAGGGTGCTGACAACATCAAGCTTCGCCACCGTGGCGGAGGCCGATTGAATTGGTAGTCAAAGACGGGTGCAGTCTAACCCGCAATTCGGTAGCCGAAACTCTCCGCGTTCTCCGCGTCTCCGTGGCGAGAATGCTCCGATTCTCCGTGGCAGATCCTCCGCGTCTCCGCGGCGATCAGCGACCGAGCGCCAGTCGGCGCGCGAGGACTTCAGGCAGGCCCGCCATTCTGATCTTCCGCTGCGCTTCTTCGACGGCGTAGCGCACGCGATAGAGTTCGATCATCCCGGCGGCGGTGTCGACGATCCCGGCGGCGGCGCGCGGGTCGCCGTCGCGCGGCTGGCCGACGGACCCGACATTCACCAGGTAGCGCGCGTCGCCGTTGAGCGGCAGGCGCACCTGGTCGGTGTCTCCGGGGCCGGCCGGCATCTCCAGGCGGTCCGGCAGCCGACGGTAGGCGATCGCGACGTGCGTGTGACCGAACAGGCACACGGGCCGCGTCGACACCTCGAAGGCACGCAGCGCGTCGAGCTCGTCGAAGATGTAGGCGTCTTCGTCGAAGGGCGACCCGTGGCAGATTTCGACCTGATCGTCCACCGCGATTGGCCCAGCCGGCAGCTTCACCAGGTAATCGAGATTCTCCGGCGTCAATATCTCGTAGGTCCACTGCACCGCGCTGCGCGCCACCAGGTTGAAGCTGTCGCCGTTCTCGAGGCCCGAGGCTACCTTGTCGTGGTTGCCGCGGATGATGGTGAGCGGGTCGAGCGATCGCACGCGATCGACGACGGCGTTGGGGTCCGCGCCGTAGCCAACGAGATCGCCGAGGACGAGCGCGTGGTCGAAGGCCTGCGCGCGCATGGCGCCGAGCACCGCGTCGAGCGCCTCGAGGTTGCCGTGGATGTCGCTGATGACGAGGTAGCGCACGATTAGGCGTCCAGATAGTCCATGATCTGTTCGACCAGGGCGGGCACGGGGTGCCGTTCCGCATCGAGCCGGTAGTGCGCCTGACGATACCCGGCGCGGCGTGCCTCGTAGAGCTGCTCGAACCGGGCGCGGTCAGCCGCAAGCGGCCGGCGGCCGTCCGACGGCACGCGCTCCACGAGCAAGGCCAGCGGCACGTCGATCCAGATCGAGAGCCCGTCTCGATTGATCAGCGCGCGGTTCTCGAGATCGGCAAATGTCCCGCCGCCGGTGGCGACGACCGCGTGACGGAGCGGGAGCAGATCGAGCAGCACCTGACGCTCGACGCTGCGGAAGTACGGCTCGCCTTCGCGCGAGAAGACCTCGGCGATCGTGCGGTGCTCGCGAGCCTCGATGCGCTCGTCGACGTCTTCCGCGCGCCAGCCGAGACGCGTGCTCAGGGCGCGCGCGAGGGTCGTCTTGCCGGCGCCCATGAAGCCGACGAGGTACACCTTGTCAGTCCGCACGCGTCAGCGTGCCCAGCGTCTGGAAGAAGCCGGGGTAGGAGACGTCCACGGCCTCGGCGCCACCGACGATCGTGTCGCCGGTCGCCGAGAGGCCGGCAATCGCAAAGGCCATCGCGAGGCGGTGATCGCCGGCGGCGTCCGGGTGTCCGCCGGTGAGGCGGCGATCGCCGCGCACGTGGAAGCCGTCGGGGAACTCCTCGATCTCGCCGCCCATCGCGCGGAAACCTGCGACCAGCGCCGAAATCCGATCGCTCTCCTTGACGCGCAGCTCTCCAGCGCCCGTGACGTGCAGCTCGCCGCCGCAGGCAGCCATGGCCGCCAGCGCCGGCAGCTCGTCGATCAGGCCAGGGACCTCGCCCGGCGCGAGCACGAGCGGCCGGAGGCCGCGGTGGCGCACGCGGACGCGGCCGCGCGGCTCACCCGCCGCCACGCGGTCGACGTCGACCTGCACGTCGGCGCCCGCCCGGGACAGGATGCCGAACAGCGCCGTCCTGGAGGGGTTGAGGCCCAGGTCCACGATCTCGAGATCCGAGCCGGGCAGGGCGGCGGCGGCGACGGCCCAGAACGTGGCCGACGAGACATCGCCGGGAATGGCCGTTTCCACAGCCTGGAGGGCCTGGAGCCCCTCGATCCGGATGGCGTCGCCGTCGTGATCGACCCGGGCACCAAACGCGGAGAGGGCCAACTCCGTATGATCTCGTGTGGGGACCGGCTCGTGAACTGTTGTGCAACCCTCGGTCTGAAGGCCTGCCAGCAGCACGGCGCTCTTGACCTGCGCGCTGGGCACGTCGGGCGTGAACTCGATCGGCGTCAGGCGTCCGCCCGTCACCGTCATCGGGAGGCAGCCGTCGTTCGATTCGAACCTCGCGCCCATCCGCGTGAGCGGCGCGATGACGCGGCGCATGGGGCGGCGGCGCAACGAGTCGTCTCCGGTGATCGTGGCCGCGAACGGGTGCGCGGCGAGAACGCCCGAGAGGAGCCGGGTCGTGGTGCCGGAGTTGCCGGCATCGAGCATGCCGGCGGGGGACTGAAGGCCGCGGAGCCCCCGGCCGACAATTGTCACGCGGCGCGCGAACGGCTCGCCGCCGGGATCCGGGCCGATCGTGATCGCCGCGCCCAGCGTTTCGAGACACGCCAGAGTGGATCGGCAGTCGGCGCCAGGAGAGTAGTTGGTGAGCGTGGTGACGCCCTGCGCAAGTGCGCCGAGCAACGCGTAACGATGCGAAATGGATTTGTCGCCGGGGACTCGCAGGCGTCCCGCCACGCGGCGCGCGGGAGCTATCCGCGCCTCCAGTGCCGAGGGCATCAGGCGACTATAACATGCGCTTCTCGCGGCGTGCAGCCGGCCCCGTGGCTCGTCCCCATGGCGCCCGCGGTCTGCTTGACCCGCTCAAATCGGTGTGTTATCCACTTGCGACGCGCGGTGTACCGTCCGCGCCCGGTGCCCCTCGCATGACGAGCCCGACTCACGAGATCGTGCGCCTGGAGTTCAGCAGCGCGTTCGACATGCTCGATTTCGTCCAACTGGTCAGCGATCACTTGTGCCACCGTGTCGGCTTCGACGAGGACTCGATGCACTGGGTCAGCGTCGCCATTCGCGAGTCGGTCATCAACGCCATCAAGCACGGCAACCGCAACGACGCCAGCAAGCTCGTGCGAGTCGAGTTCCTCACCGACGTCGACCCGGATTCCGGCAGCCTCACGATCAGCGTGCGCGACGAGGGCGAAGGCTTCGAAGCCGAGGAAGTCGCCGACCCGCTGGCCCCGGAGAACATGCTCAAGTCGAGCGGGCGCGGCATCTTCCTCATCCGCAACTTCATGGACGACGTGACACTGCGGCGGCCGCCGGAGGGCGGCATGGAAGTGCGGATGGTGAAGAAGCTCGCGAAGGCCACTTTGTGAGCGCCGAGCCGGCCGACGACATCTACCTCCAGACCGCGATCGACGCCGTCCGCCGCGCGGGCGAGATCCAGCGCCAGGCCTTCCGAGGCACATTCGAGATCAGAAAGAAGGGCACCATCGACCTGGTCACGGAAGTAGACGTGGCCGTCGAGAAGATGGTCCGCGCGCTCATCGCCGAGCGCTACCCGGACCACGACGTGCTGGGGGAGGAATTCGGTGGCCCCGGCGCAGGTGAGGGATCGCGTTACTGCTGGATCTGCGATCCCCTGGATGGCACCACGAACTTTGCCCACGGCCTGCCGCTCTTCTGCTCGACGATCGCACTCGAAATGGACGGCGAGCTACGCGTCGGCGCCGTGTACGATCCGACACGCGACGAGTTGTTCACGGCCGTACGCGGGGGCGGCGCGTTCCTGAACGGCGAGCCCATTCGCGTCTCGACCGCCGCCACCCTGATTGACTCGTTGCTCGTGACGGGCTTCCCCTATTCGGTGCAGGAGAAGCTCGACGAGATGATCGGGCTGTTCGGCCGCTTCCTCTCGAAGGCGCGCGCCGTGCGCCGGCTCGGGTCGGCCGCGCTCGACATGTGTTACGTCGCCGCCGGGAGGCTCGACGGCTTCTGGGAAGAGGGGCTCAACGCCTGGGACATCGCCGGCGGCGTCCTCATCGTTCAGGAGGCCGGCGGCCGCATCACGAGTCTCGACGGCGGTCCGTTCGTGCTGCGGAGTGGACGCATCATTGCCTCCAATGGCCTGCTGCACGACCAGATACACGGGGTCATCGCCGACTATTACGCCAGCCGGAAGTGACACGGCGGGGACCTCGCCAGAGGACATTACCGCCAGACCTCACGAGCGCGGCGGCGCAGTTTTCAAGCCAAAACACGCAGTTCGGACGTTGGCATCGGACGTGCTCCTCCCGGTGGTCAAGGCGGCTCGGCCGCGGGCCCGCCGACCGCGCCATCTACGCGCGCTGGAGGAACGCATGAAGACTGCGATCTCAACCGCACTGATGCTGGTCGCGCTGGGTGCCGGCGCCGCGCCGGCCAGTGCGCAGAATCAGGGCGTCACGTTCACGCTCGGGTACTTCGCGCCGAAGGGACAGGACGGCCGCGTCGCCGGGGATGTGCTCAACGCCGACCGCTGTCTCGACGTGACGTTTCAATGCGAGCCGCTGCTGTTCGACGTGAGCGATTTCGGCGGCGCCACGTTCGGCGGCGAATACAACATCGGCGTCGGGAAGTACTTCGAGGCGGCCTTCGGCGTCGGCTACTCGCAGCAGACCGTGCCCAGCATCTACGCGCTCGTCACGCGGCCCGACGGATCCGAAATCCAACAGGATCTCAAGCTCCGCATCGTCCCCATCACGGGCCTGGTGCGCTTCATCCCGACCGGCCGGCACGCGGCGGTCCAGCCGTACGTCGGCGTCGGCGTCGCGGCGCTCAAGTGGCACTACGCCGAGAGCGGCGAGTTCGTCGATCCGAGCGACGGCTCGATCTTCCGGGCGCAGTACATCGCCGACGGCACCGAAGTCGCCCCCATCGTTGTCGGCGGCCTGCGCGCCCCGATGGGCGACGCCTTCATGCTCGGCGGGGAAGTGCGGTGGCAGAAAGCCGAGGCCGACCTGAGCACCGACTTCCTCGGCAACAAGCTTGACCTTGGTGGATTCACTTATCAAGCGACGTTCACGGTGCGATTCTGAAGTGCGAAGTTAGAAGTGAGAAGTGCTAAGGAAGTGCGAAGTTGGAAGTGAGAAGTGCTAAGTGAAGTGGGGAGTGGCAAGTGGTCAGCACTCAGCACTCAGCGCTTAGCACTTAGCACTCAGCACTCAGCACTTCACTTAGCACTTCTCACTTCTAACTTAGCACTGCTCCGATACAGCACCACTCCACCGCCGGAACAGACCCGCGTGAACCCCGCCAGGAAGCGGGGGTTTTCGCGGGCGCGGGCGGCGAGCATGTCGCCGCCCTCGGCGACCTCCTCGATCAGCATCCAGCGCACGTAGCGCTCGGGCCCGTTCAACGCGGCCATCCAGAGCGCGCCGTTGCCTTCGTGCAGAAAGTCCCGCAGCTCGTAGCCCGACGCGGATAACTCCTGCATGTAATGGGCGAGCGAGCCCATGCTGGCCATGACGAGGTCGCCGTGCCCCGGTTCGGGGAGGCACCGGGTGACCTCGTGGCGCGCGACGCTGCGGGGCCGATCCCATTGCGCCTCGAGCACCATCGCGGCGTGATCGTCGAAGGGACGCGTCTGCCACCAGACACCGGCCAGCAGCAGCACCGCGACCGGGATCCGCCACGAGCGCGGAAGTCTGCCGAGCGCGATGCCCGTCAGCACCGCGGCGGCCGTGACCGACGGCACCATGTATCGGATCCGGAGCGGGTGGCCCTGGTAGAACGCGTACCACGGCAGCGCGATCGCGCCGAGCCAGGCGAACGTGACGACCAGCGGCGCCTCGCGGCGTCTCAGTAACCACAACACCGTGAGCCCGACGACGGAGAGGACGCCCACCCGGGCGAGCGTCTCGGATCCGAGCTGACGGATGCCCCACCACACCGCGCCGAGCGACGCCACGAGCTTGCCTTCGTACATCGGGTCTGGCACGTAGAAGCCGCCCGTGACGAACCACGATCCGACCGTCGCCTTGCTGTGGACGAAGAACCACAGAATGCCGACCAGTGGAATCAGCGCGAGTCTGGCCGTCGTGCCGATGGCGGTCATGGGCCGACCGTGGCGCCGCCACTCGGCCAGCGCCACCGCGACGATCGCGCCTCCCGTGATCGGCCAGGCCTCGTAGCGCGTCAGGCAGGCGAGCGCCAGCGCGACGAACGCGGCGCGCATGCGTCTCTCGTTCTGCGCCGCGAGGCCTTCGTACAAGAGCACGATCCCGAGCGCGCAGAGGCCGAGCAGCAGCGGCTCGGTCATCGGCGTCGACTGCAGGTAGAGCAGGTTGGGATTGGTGACCACGAGCACGCCCGCGACGGCAGCGGCGAGGCCGGACCCGGTGGCCGACATCACCAGCCGCGCGGCCGAGTACGCGAGCAGCGCGAACGAGCAGATCGAGATCGCGACGCCCGAAGCGCCGGTGCGGTAGAGCGCGTCCACCTGCACGGGCAGCATGTTCAGCACGTGAGGCAGCGGCAGCCACACGGCGCCAATCTGCAGCCAGCCTGGCGTGAGGCTGTCGATCACGCGACGCGCGACCACCAGGTGCCCGCGGGCATCGTAGTGGCTCAATGTCAGGCCGGCGCGAAAATAGACGATGGCCGCCAGAATCCCCCACATCGCCGCCAATGCGCCGATCCTCCGGGCCAGGGGGCTGCGCGGAGGCTCGGCTATAATTTCTACAGACGGTTCGGTCATGTCCGGCGCGTGAATCGATGACTGAGCGAGGTGCAGATTCGTCCTGATGAAGACAGTACTGGCGTGGATCCAGGCATTCGCGGTCGCCATCGGCGGCCCGGGCCTGTTCATTATCGCCTTTCTTGATTCCTCGTTCCTGTCGTTCCCGCAGGTCATCGATCTTCTGGTCGTCACCTCGGTGCTGCAGCATCCGCACTGGATGCCGTACTACGCTGTCATGTCGACGCTGGGGTCGATCCTCGGCTGCCTCACGATCTACTCGGTCGCGCGGAAGGGCGGTGAGGCGCTGCTGCGGCGCCGGTTCAGCGGCGCGGCGGTCGATCGGGCGCAGGCCGTGAGCGCGCGCTACGGCGTGTTCGCGCTGCTGGTGCCATCGCTCCTGCCGCCACCGGCGCCGTTCAAGCTGTTCGTCCTGCTTGCGGGCGTGTCGGGCCTTACGCCGGTCCGTTTCGCGCTCACCATCGCGTTCGGCCGGGGCCTTCGGTACTTCGGCATCGGGCTGCTGACCCTCTGGTACGGCCAGCAGACGCTCGCCTTCCTCGAGACCAACGGCCGCACGGTCGCCTACTGGCTGGCCGGTATCGTGGTCGCCGGGGCGATTGTCGCCCTTGTCTGGCGGCAGCTGCGCCGGCGACAGGCTTTGACCTCGCCCACGAGCGCCGATATCATCCCGTGACGATCCACGCGATGGCCATCGACCTCTCCGTCGTCATTCCCATCCGCAACGAGTCGCCCAATGTGGCGGCGCTGTACCGCGAGTTTACCGAGACGCTCGAGGCCTGGGGCCGTCCGTACGAGCTGCTGCTCGTGGACGATGGGAGCACGGACGACAGCTTCGCGAGGATGGCGGAGCTGCAGGCGCGCGATCCGCGCGTGCGCGTGATTCGCTTCCGCCGCAACTTCGGCCAGACGGCGGCGTTCTCGGCAGGCTTCGCCTTCGCGCGCGGGCGATTGATCGCGACGGCCGACGGCGACCTTCAGAACGACCCGCGCGACCTGCCGCGGATGGTCGACCTCATCGACCAGGGGCACGACATCGTCTGCGGCTGGCGGCGCGACCGCAAGGATCCGTTTCTGACGCGGCGGCTGCCGTCGATGATGGCCAACCGGCTGATCTCATGGGCCACCGGCGTCAAGCTGCACGACTACGGCTGCTCGTTGAAGGTGTTCCGCGCGGAGATCGTCAAGCCGCTGAAGCTGTATGGAGAGATGCACCGGTTCCTGCCGGCCATCGCCAGCGAACTCGGCGTGAGCATCAGCGAGGTGGTGGTGAACCACCGCGCGCGGCAGCACGGCACGTCCAAGTACGGACTGTCGCGCACGATCCGGGTAATGCTCGACCTGCTGACGGTGAAGTTCCTGCTGAACTACTCGACGCGGCCACTGCAGATCTTCGGGCTCGTCGGCGGCGCCATGCTGCTGGCGGGGCTGGCGGTTACCGCCTGGCTGGCTTACGAGCGTCTGTTCGGCTACCAGTCGATCGCCAACCGGCCGCTGCTGCTCTTCGGGATCCTGCTGATCTTCACCGGCGTGCAGCTGGTGACGCTCGGCCTGCTCGCCGAACTGCAGGCACGCACGTATCACGAGTCGCAGGACAAACCGACGTACGTGATCCGTGAGGTGCGCGACGCCGTGCTCACCGAGCGGCAGCTGCAGAACGCCTGATCGGGCCGCCCGGCCCCTGATGCCATAATGACAGCCGTGCCGCTCGACGTCCGCGACGCGCCGTCGGTTCGCGTGGTCCTCTTCTCGGGAGGCCGTGGATCGGGCGCTCTCGCGACCACGCTCATCCGCACGCCCGGGCTCGTCCTGACCATCGCCATCAACGGGTACGACGACGGGGCATCGACGGGCGAGGTGCGGCGTTTCCTCGGCGACGCGCTGGGGCCGTCCGACTTCCGGAAGAACGCCTCCCGGCTGGCGTCGGAGCTGAAGACGTGCAGCGCGTCGCTCGTGGCGCTGCTCGACCGTCGTCTGCCGGCGGATTCGACCGCGGCCACCCTCACCAGCCTGATTGCCACGCTGCGTCAGGCCGACGCCGTCGACGCCCCTGTCGCGACGCCGCCGGCGGAGCCGCGCGCGCTGGTGGCGACGCGGCTCGAGAGGTTCGCGACGGAGCTCGCCGGTGGCCGGCCTTTCAACTTCGACGACTGCAGCGTCGGCAACCTCGTGTTCGCCGGAAGCTACCTGCTGGCGAACCGCCAGTTCAACCTGGCGGTGGACGACTACGCGTCGCTCGTCGGGCTCGCGCCTGGCCTGATCGAGAACGTCACGGACGGCACCAACGCGCACCTCGTCGGGCTCGATGTCGATGGCCGCATCCTCGCGCGCGAAGCCGACATCGTCGACGCCACGCGGCACAACCGGATGCGCGATATCTACCTGCTGGCCTCGAGCCTGACCGCAGATGACGTCGAGACGCTGCAGCGACTGGGAGGCGATGGAGCTGCTGGAGCGCTCGGCGGACGCAGCATGCGGCCCCCGCTCAACCCGCGGCTCGCCGATGCCATTGCAAAGGCTGACTTGATTGTCTATGCCCCCGGCACGCAGCATTCCAGCCTGTTTCCGTCGTACCTGACCGACGGACTGGGGGAAGCGATCGCGGCGAATCTTGGCGCGACGAAGCTGCTGATCACGAACATCCAGGCCGACGCCGAGATCGCCGGGGCGA
>UEXX01000490.1_pt1 | contig 10520 bp, 7 predicted proteins | sample 4301161 | NCBI WGS metagenome assembly UEXX01 (sample SAMEA4773179, study PRJEB27434) | metagenome | biome: 2259; feature: agricultural soil; material: soil | place: USA | collected 2014-09 | depth 0.25 m
TGGAAGGTGCCGTGGCCAAGCCATGTAATTGCGAGCCGCGAGGACTGCATGGTGGCGCTCCTTCCGCGAGTATGTAGCCGCACGGAGTGTGACAGAAACGAAATCGTGCTTTGTGCTGGGTGCCAAGTGCCACGTGCGGTGCTTCGTGCCATGTGCCTCGTGCGGTGCTCGTGCTGAGTGCGGTGCGATTTGCAATGCGACGTGAGGGCCGCACGTGGCACCCAGCACGACCCACCGCACCAGGCACATGGCACGAAGCACCGCACAAAGCACGTGGCACGAAGCACCGCACCAAGCACATGGCACATGGCACGAAGCACGGGAACCACATGTTATGATCGAGTGGTTCGACCGTGTCGACGACGCCCACCGCCTCACCGCTTCGCATCATCCGGCCCCGCGACATCAACCCGGGACTTGCGCGGGAGCCCAAGCCCGCGTGGCTGAAGGTGCGCGCACCTGGATCGCCGAACTACCTTCGCCTGAAGTCGCTGATGAAAGAGGCGCGCCTCAACACGGTGTGCGAGGAAGCGCGCTGCCCGAACATCGGCGAGTGCTGGCACCACGGCACGGCGACGTTCATGATCCTCGGCGATGTCTGCACGCGCGCGTGCGGGTACTGCGCGGTGCCGCACGGCATGCCCTCAGAAGTCGACGTGGCCGAGCCGGCGCGGCTGGCCGAGGCGGTCCGCACGCTCGGCCTCCGCTACGTCGTCATCACGTCGGTCGATCGCGACGACCTTGCCGACGGCGGCGCGTGGATCTTCGCGGAGACGATTCGGCGGGTGCGAGTCGCGGCGCCGGACTGCCGCGTCGAAGTGCTCATCCCCGATTTCCAGGGCATCGAGTCGTCTCTGCGGACCGTGCTCGAGGCGGGGCCGGACGTCCTGAATCACAACACCGAGACCGTGCCGCGGCTGTATCGGCTGGCGCGCCCAGGCGGCCGCTACCGACGAACGCTGGAGCTGCTCGACCGCGCGCGGACGATCGCGCCCGGGATCCCGACGAAGACGGGCCTCATCCTCGGCCTCGGCGAGGAGTGGGACGAGATCGTCGAGACACTCGGCGACCTGCGCAAGGTTGGCGTCGAGATTCTCACTATCGGCCAGTACTTGCGCCCAACAGAATCGCACCTGAAGATGGTGCGCTACTACCATCCCGACGAGTTTGCCGAGCTGAAGCGCATCGCGCTCGATCTCGGCTTCGGCCACGTCGAGTCCGGGCCGCTCGTGCGCAGTTCGTATCATGCCCACGAGCAGGCCGACGCGCTCGCCGCGGCGCGCGGCTGACCCCATCGAGCTGCCGCAGCCGGCACCATCGCCGGCCCTGCTTCCCGTCCACCAGGCCATCGTCGGCTGCACGCGGTGCCCGCGCCTGCGCAGGTACTGCGCTGAAATTGGCCGGGTAAAGCGCGCGGCGTTCCGCAACGAGACCTACTGGACGCGCCCGGTGCCGGGGTTCGGCGACCCGAACGCGCGCGTGCTCGTTGTCGGCCTGGCGCCGGCCGCGCACGGCGCCAATCGGACCGGCCGCAACTTCACGGGAGACGGCGTCGGAGGCTCGGGCGACTTCCTGATGACGGCAATGCACGCCAACGGCCTGGCTTCGCTGCCGACGTCCCGCGGCATCGGCGACGGGCTGCGATTGAAGGACGCCTACATTGCCGCAGCGGCGCGATGCGCACCGCCGGACAACAAGCCCACCCCAGCCGAACTGGCGCGCTGCCGTACGCACCTCGAAGCCGAATGGGCGCTGCTCACGCGGGTGTCGGTCGTCGTCTGCCTCGGTCGCATTGCCTATGACATCTGCTGGCAGATCCTCGATGCGCGCGGCCTGCGATCGCCGAAGCCGCGGCCGCCCTTTGTGCATGGCCACGTCGTATCGATTCCGGGCGGCCCCTCGGTGATCGCGGCGTATCACCCGAGCCGCCAGAACACGAACACGGGCCGGCTGACGCCGGAGATGCTGGCGTCCGTCTTCCGCGCCGCCACCGTACTGATTCGCTGAGACCTGCGCGCGGCGGCTGGAAACGGGGTCGGGATGAGTTTCAGGAAATTGAAAATCATCCCGACGCCAATTTCGGCACGATATAGTTGAGTGGTGGCCGAACAGGATCCACGCACGACGGGCGACGTCCTCGAAAAGACGAAGACCGTCATCAAGGACCCAGAGCAGTACCGCGTGGTGCTGCTGAACGACGACTACACGCCGATGGACTTCGTCGTTCAGATTCTGGAATCGATCTTCCACCGCCAGCCGGCGGAGGCGTACCGGATCATGATGCAGGTCCACACGCAGGGCAGCGGCGTGGCGGGCGTGTACACGCATGAAGTGGCGGAGACCAAGGTCGCCACGGTCGTCGACCTCGCACAGGACGCAGGCTACCCGCTGCAGGCAGCCATGGAGAGGGTCTAGAGTCGGATGTTCAGCCAGGCTTTCGAGATCGTGTTGACGATCGCGCACCGCGAGGCGATCTCCCGGCGTCATGCGCACCTGACGCTCGAGCACCTGGTCTACGCGTTGGCGCACGACCCGGACGGCGAGTCGATTCTTGCCGCATGCGGCGCCGATCTGCCCCGGCTGCGTGAGGCGCTCGACCAGTACCTGAAAGAGCAGGTCGAGCAGTTCCCGCGCGGGCGCGAGAAGGACCCGTCGCAGACACTGGCGTTCCGCCGTGCGCTGCAGACGGCCGTGCTGCACGTCCAGAGCGCGGGGCGATCCGAGGTGCGCGCGGGCGACGTGCTGGCCGCGGCGCTGCAGGAGACCAAGTCGTTCGCTGCGCAGGTGCTGCTCGGTCAGGGCGTCACGCGGCTCGACATCCTGAACTACATCTCGCACGGTATCCGCAAGGTGCCGGCCGAGCATCCCCCCTCGCAGCAGGGCGAGCCCGATGAGCAGGTACATACGCCGGCTGGCGACGATGTCCCCGCCGTCGCGCGCGATCCGCTGGCCGCGTACGCAGTGAACCTCTCGGAGCGCGCCGCGGGCGGCCTGCTGGACCCGTTGATCGGGCGGCAGAAGGAACTGCAGCGCACGATGGAGATCCTCTGCCGACGCCGCAAGAACGGGCCCGTGTTCGTCGGAGATGCGGGCGTCGGGAAGACGGCGATGGCCGAGGGCCTGGCGCAGCGGCTTCTCCAGCCGGACGTGCCCGACGCGCTGACGGGCGCCGAAGTCTTCTCGCTCGACACGTCGGCGCTGCTCGCAGGGACGCGTTTCCGCGGCGACTTCGAGGAGCGGTTCAAGGCCGTCCTGACCGCGCTCGGCAAGCGGAAGAACCCGATCCTGTTCATCGACGAGTTGCACAGCATCATCGGCGCGGGCGCGACAACCGGCGGGACAATGGACCTGGCGACACTGCTGAAGCCGGTGCTGACGTCCGGCGGCCTGCGCGTCATGGGCTCGACGACGTTCGACGAGTTCAAGCAGATCGAGAAAGACCGCGCGCTCTCGCGCCGCTTCCAGAAGGTGCCGCTGCAGGAGCCCACGGTCGACGAGACGGTGAAGATCCTGCAGGGCCTGCAGAAACGATACGAGGAACATCACCGCGTGACGTACTCGCCGGCGGCCATCGAGGGCGCTGCGAAACTTGCGGCACGCCACCTGCGCGATTACCGGTTGCCGGATTCCGCGATCGACCTGCTCGATGAAGCCGGGGCGATGGTGCGGATGCAGGCCGCCAGGGAGCAGCCCGCGCGTCCTGAGGCTGACGCTGCCGTCGGTCCTGACCCTGTCGAAGGACGAACTGAACCGCTGCCCGTGGACGTCGCCGAGATTGAACAAGTCGTGGCGCGGATGGCGAACATCCCGGCGCGCCAGGCGTCCTCGTCCGACAAGGAACGCCTTCGCACGCTGGAGGAAGCGCTCGGCCGCGTGGTCTTCGGCCAGCAGGAGGCCGTGTCGCTCGTGGCCGCCGCCATCAAGCGGTCGCGCGCGGGCCTCGGCATGCCGGATCGGCCTGCCGGCTGCTTCCTGTTCACGGGCCCCACCGGCGTTGGCAAGACCGAGCTGGCAAAGCAGCTCGCCATTCACCTGGGCAACGAGTTCACCCGCTTCGACATGAGCGAGTACATGGAGAAGCACGCGGTGGCGCGGCTGATCGGCGCACCGCCTGGATACGTGGGCTTCGAGCAGGGCGGCCTGCTCGTCGACGCCGTCCGCCAGCATCCCTACAACGTCGTGCTGCTCGACGAGATCGAGAAGGCGCACCCGGACGTGATGAACGTGCTGTTGCAGGTGATGGATCACGCGACGCTGACGGACAACACCGGCCGCAAGGCCGACTTCCGCCACGTCGTGCTGATCATGACGTCGAACGCCGGCTCGCGCGAGATGAGCGCGGCAACGATTGGCTTCACCGAGCGCGCGCGCGGCGAGGAAGACGACTCACGCTGGAAAACGGCCCAGGGCCGCTCGAAGCCGGCCGTGGAGCGCGCATTCAGCCCCGAGTTCCGCAACCGCCTCGACGCCATCGTCACCTTCCGGCCCCTGTCGCAGCAGACGATGGAAACGATCGTCGAGAAGTTCATCCTGCAGCTCGAGTCGCAGCTGGCCGAGCGCAAGGTGGCCTTCACGCTGGAGCCCGAGGCGCGCGTCTGGCTGGCGAAGAAGGGGTTCGATCCCGTCTACGGCGCGCGGCCGCTGGCGCGCGTCATCCAGCAGGAGGTCCGCAACCCGCTGACCGACGAGATCCTGTTTGGGCGTCTCGAGCAGGGCGGCCACGTCCGGATACGCCTCGAAGGCGACCGCCTGGCCTTCGCGTTCGACTAGGCAAGGCTGAAGCCCCGCCGCCACGCATCACGGTCCGCTGTGGCGGCGGCCCTTCAGGGCCGCCCTCATCTCGATCTACACTGCTGCGCCGCACGGCGCGGCATGACGGAGGTGATAGCGTGGCGCTTCGGAACTGGTCGTTGCCGGCTGCTCTGATTCTCCTGACGGTGCCTATGACTGCCCAGACTCCCCCTGCGTCTCCTGCGCCAGTACCGACGATCGAGAAGAAGGCCGCCGGCCTCGACGCGCTGATTGCGGCCGACGCCGCCTTCGAGAAGCTGGGCGACGGCTACGCCTGGACGGAAGGCCCGGTCTGGAACCGGAAGGGCGCGTACCTGCTCTTCTCCGACATCCCGAACAACGTCATCCGGCAGTGGAAGCCGGGCCAGGCGATCACGGACTACCTGAAGCCGAGCGGATACAACGGCACAGCGCCGTTCACCGGCCCGGAGCCGGGCAGCAACGGCCTGACTTTCGATCACGAGGGCCGGCTCGTGATGTGCCAGCACGGCAACCGCCGGATCGCGCGGCAGGAGGCCGACGGGAAGATCACGCCCGTGGTGGACAAGTACCAAGGCAAGCGCCTGAACAGCCCGAACGATCTCGTGTACCACTCCTCCGGCGCGCTGTACTTCACCGATCCGCCGTACGGCCTGCCGAAGCGCTGGGACGACCCGGAGAAGGAGCTGAAGTTCCAGGGCGTCTATCGGCTGGGAACCGATGGCACGCTGACGCTGCTGACCGACGAGCTGAATGCGCCGAACGGACTCGCGTTCTCACCCGACGAGAAGACCCTTTACGTAGCGCAGTCGGATCCGGAAAAGGCGATCTGGATGGCGTACCCCGTGAAGGCCGACGGCACCATCGGCGCCGGCCGAGTCTTCTACGATCTCACCGCGGCCGCAAAAGCCAAGGAGCCTGGGCTTCCCGACGGCATGAAGGTGGACACCGCAGGTAACGTCTGGGCGACCGGCCCCGGCGGCGTTTACATCTTCACTCCCTCCGCGCAGATGCTCGGCGTGATTCGCACCGGCGTTCCCACCGCCAATCTCGCGTGGGGCGACGATGGGAGCACGCTCTACATCACGGCGAACAAAGCCGTGTTCAAGGTCAAGACGAAGACGAAGGGCAAGATGCCGTAGGCTGCCCGTGCTTCGTGCCAGGTGCCGCGTGCTGGGTGCGGTGCTTCGTGCCAGGTGCTGCGTGCTCGGACCAGACGCCTGGCAACAAGCACAAGGCACCAGGCACCGCACGCGGCACGTGGCACCAGGCACCGCACATGGCACTCAGCACTGAGCACCCAGCACGGACAGGGTTACTTCCGCCTGGTCCTCTGTTCGCGAGTATGAATCCCTACGACCTGTCTCCTCGTTTCGTCACGGTGATAGTGATTGTCTGCGACGCCGATTGCTGCGGCGACCCGTTATCGGAGACACGCACTGTCACCGCGTAACTGGCTGGCCCCTGCTTATTCGAGGGCTTCCAGCTGAACACGCCGGTGGCGGGGTTGATCGCTGCACCGGCCGGTGCACCCGGACCGAGTGAGAAGGTCAGCGTGTTCTGTGGCAGATCCGCGTCGGACGCGCTGGCGGTGAAGGTCAACGTACTACCTTCCTTGACTGTCTTATTGCCGATTGTGGCCAGCGTAGGCGCGCTGTTCACCTCGCTGACCTGAACGCTGATGACTTCGGCGTCGCTTTCTACAGGGTTGCCGTTGTCGCTGACGCGAACCCCGATCGCGTAGGTGCCTGGCCCTTGTGCTTCCGTCGGCGTCCAAGTGAACGCCCCCGAACTGGTGATCGAGGCTCCCGTCGGCGCGCCGGCATCTAGGGAGAAGGTGAGGACGTTATCGCTGTCTGGATCGTTAGCGGACGCGCTGAAGGCCAGACTGGCCGATTCGGCAATGGTCTTGTTCCCGATTGACGTCAGCACGGGCGGCTTGTTGGGCGGATCCGCGCGATAGAGTGCGTTGTGCACAAAGCCGACGCTGTCGATCAGGCTCACGCCGATCGCAATCTGTCCCTTCTCGTTGAGTGACGGCGGCCATCCCTTGCCCACGCCCAAGACCGTCATGCCGTCGAGCGTGTCGCCGCTTTGAATGACCTTATCGGCCACAGGATCCGGGCCTGTGTAGATGCCTTCGCAGAAACCGGTGCTGCCCGGACACGAGCTGGCGGACTTCATCACTCCATAAAACGCGACCTGTCCAGCATTGTTCAGCGCAGGATAGTTGACGTAATGAAACGGGCTCACCCCCTGAGTGTCCACGACCACGATCGTCTGCGTTCCATTTCCCAGGTAGATACCCGTCCCTGGTTGCACACCCTGCCCCTGAAATGCCACGAACCCGTCGTCGCGAATCGCAACATGGTCATCAAACATCTGCAGCGTCATGCCATTTAGGATGACGCCCGCTTGCGCGATCAACGTCAAGCCTGCACCGCTACCCTTCAGTACCTGGTTGGGCTGGAGATTCGGGCCCTTTGCGAAAGCGACTTCGAGTGACGCGTTGAGAGCCGTGAACGGCGAGAGGACGTTGTTCGAATTGGCAGAATCGATCATCACTGGCGCCGAGAAAGGAACGTCGTACCGAAGCACCTGATACGGTCCGAAACGTGCGCTGCTGACAACCGCCACGGCCCCGCTGTCGTTTGCCGAAAGCAACAAGCCAGAGAATGGACCAGTCGCCACCAGCGTTGGTGGTCCCCCGTTGCCCAGATAGAGAAACGCGGTGTCGTCGTCCCCGGTCGGCAACGGGTTGTTCGCCACGAATGCCACGTCGGCCGAGGCAAGCACCACTCCTGGTCCAAGCCCGAACCAACCTTGGCCGCCAAGTGGATAGATCACGAGGGGCGTCCCTCCGTCTCCAATCCAGTTCGTCTGCGAGCCCAAGGGGAACGTGCATCCTCCAGCGCCGTCATTTTCGACATTGAACGCGACTTTGCCGGCCTGGTTGATCGTCGTACGCACGCTATCGTTGCAGAGATTGATGAACTGGCCGTTGCTACCAACGGTGTCGATGCCGGCAATCTTCGTGAACGTGTACGCAGTCTGGGCGGACAGATTTGATGCAAAGGCGGGAAGCAATACGACCAAAGCCAGCGCGATGGATGTTCTTCTCATGAGAGCCCCGGAAGCTGGCGTCCAGTGACAATTCTTTGATCGGCGTTCTAATGGCGCGAGTTGGGACGGAACAATCTAGTCGAGCCGCATCGGCCCTGGCAAGGTACCCCATAGCGAACGCCTGATTCGCGGCGCGCGGTCAATTACAATTTTGGGACGTGAGGGGCACGCGCGGCATGCGCGGCATGCGCGGGGCGCTATTTGCGTTTAGGCCGGTACACATGAGTGGCGTGGCCGAAGAACGCTTCGGCCGACTCCATCACGGTCTCGGAGAGCGTCGGATGGGCGTGAATGGTGAGTGCGAGATCTGATGCGACAGCACCCATCTCGATCGCGAGCGTGCCTTCCGCGATCATCTCGCCGGCGCCCGGGCCTACGATGCCGACGCCGAGCACCCGCTCGGATCCGGGCTCGATCACGAGCTTCGTGAGGCCGTCAGTGCGATCGAGCGTGAGCGCGCGGCCCGAGGCGGCCCAGGGGAACTTCGCGATCTCGACCTTGCGCCCCTGCTTCTGCGCCTCGGTTTCCGTCAGGCCTGCCCAGGCCAGTTCGGGGTCGGTGAACACGACCGCCGGAATCGCGGCCGGCTCGAAGACGACGTCCTCGCCGAGAATCGCCTGGACGGCGACCCGGCCTTCGTGCGACGCCTTGTGCGCAAGCATCGGCTCGCCCACGATGTCGCCAATGGCGTAGATCGTCGGCTCGGCCGTGCGGCGCCGTGGGTCGACTTTGATGAAGCCACGCTGGTCGACTTCGGCCTTCGTCTTGTCCAGCCCCGGCATCGACAGCGGACGCCGGCCCACCGACACCAGCACTTTGTCGAAGACCTGCTCGCGACGCGCGAGGTTCTGATCCTCGAAGGCCACGGCAAGGCCGTCCTTGCGTTCGGTCACCCCGACGACCTTGGTGTTCAGCAGCACCGCCTCGCAGATCTTTTCGATCCGCTTCTGCAGAACCGCGACGAGATCGCGATCGGCCCCGGGCAGCAGGCCCGGCGTCATTTCGACGACAGTCACCTTGCTGCCGAGCGCCGCGTAGACGCTGCCCAGCTCGAGGCCGATGTAGCCTCCGCCGATGACGAGCAGCGTCTTCGGGACGTCCTGCAGGTCGAGCGCGCTGGTGGAGTCCATGATGCGTGGGCTGTCGAGGCTGAGGCCCGGCACCTTCGACGGCTGCGAGCCGACGGCCACGATCGCGTGGGCGAAAGTCACCTGCTCGGTGCCGCCCTCCACTTTCGCCACATCGAGCGTCGTCGGGCTCGTGATGGTCGCCCAGCCGCGGATGTAGGTGATCTTGCGTGCCTTCGCGAGCTGCCCGGTGCCGCTCGTGAGCTGCTTCACGACGTTGTCCTTGAACGTGCGCAGCTTGTTGACGTCGATCTTCGGGTCGCCGAAGGTGACGCCCCACGCCGAGGCGTGGCTGGCCTCGTCGAGGAGCTTTGCAACGTGCAGCAGCGCCTTCGACGGGATGCAGCCGCGGTAAACGCAGACGCCGCCCGGGTTCAGCTCGCGATCGATGAGCGTCACCTTCAGCCCGCGGTCCGCGGCGTAGAAGGCAGCCGTGTAGCCCCCGGGACCGGCGCCGATGACGACAAGGTCAGTGGTGGACACCGCCTACCCTTCCAGCGACAGGAGGAAGGGCTGCTCGAACGCCTCGCACACCCAGCGCAGGAAGCGAATGCCGTCGGCGCCGTCGATGACGCGGTGGTCGTAGGAGAGCGACAGCGGCATCATCAGGCGCGGCTCGAACGACTCGCCCGTCCACACCGGTTCGGTCACCGATCGCGACATTCCGAGGATCGCCACTTCCGGCGCATTGATGATCGGCGTGAAGTAGGTGCCGCCGATGCCGCCGAGGTTGCTGATCGTGAACGAGCCCCCCTGCATCTCGGCGGGCGCCAGCTTGCCCGACTTGGTCTTCGCGGCGAACTCGGCCAGCTCCACCGAGAGCTGCACGATGTTCTTGCGGTCGACGTCGCGGAGGACGGGGACCAGCAGTCCGCGGTCGGTGTCGACGGCGACGCCGACGTGCACGTACTTCTTCATGACGATCGCGTCGTTGCGGACGTCGATCGAGCTGTTGAACTGGGGGAAGGTCTTGAGCGCAGCGGCAATCACCTTGAGCGCAATGGCGGTGATCGTCAGCTTTCCGCCGGCGGCCTCTACCTTCTTCGCGTACTTCTGGCGGAGCTTCTCGAGCTCGGTGATGTCGGCTTTGTCGCACTGCGTGACGTGCGGCACGGTGGCCCACGTCGACGCCATCCGCTCGGCGGTGATGCGGCGGATGGTCTTCATGGGTTGCACATCGACCTCGCCCCACTGGCTGAAGTCCGGCAGCGCGGGGCTGGCCACGCGGCCGCCGCCGCTCGTGATAATGCTCCGCGCCTGTCCCTTCACGTCGTCCATCGACACGCGGCCGCCAGGACCGCTCCCCGGGACGTCGGTGATGTCGACGCCGAGCTCGCGCGCGTAGCGTCGCGTGGAGGGCGCGGCCGGGACCTGCGCCGCAGCGCTGGACGCCGGTGGCGCTGCCGGTGCAGGTGCGGGCCGCGGCGCGGCGCCGCGGCTGATGTCGACGACCTTGGAAACCCCTTTGTCCGGCGTCGCCGAAACCGCCCCGCCCAGTCC
>UEXX01000466.1_pt1 | contig 10220 bp, 8 predicted proteins | sample 4301161 | NCBI WGS metagenome assembly UEXX01 (sample SAMEA4773179, study PRJEB27434) | metagenome | biome: 2259; feature: agricultural soil; material: soil | place: USA | collected 2014-09 | depth 0.25 m
CCGCGCACGACGTGATAGCGCACGCCGGGCAGGTCCTTCACGCGGCCGCCGCGGATGAGCACCAGCGAGTGCTCCTGCAGGTTGTGGCCGACGCCGGGAATGTAGGTGGTCACTTCGATGCCGTTCGTCAGGCGGACGCGCGCCACCTTGCGGAGCGCAGAGTTGGGCTTCTTCGGCGTCTGCGTGAACACGCGGACACACACGCCCCGCTTCTGCGGGCTCTCCTGGAGCGCCGGGCTCTTCGTCTTGAACTGAATTCTCTCGCGTCCCTTGCGAACGAGCTGGCTGATCGTCGGCACAGTGACTCCCAACCGCCGGACACACGGTCCGACGGCACTGCCGGATCGACGCTCTTCGAGCGCGACCCTCAAAAGCGTTCCAAGCCTAGGAGCCTCGCGGCTCGGCGCCTGGAACTGGTCACCCTATGTGTTGAATCGCTCGGTACGGACGCTTCGCGGCACGGGGGCCACACGCGTCTTCATGCTTCAGGATCGACGGACGTGCCGTCGGCCTTCCGGCGGTCCACCGCTAGATAGGGTTTCCTAGCGGCGACTAGAACCTAACGAGAATACTAGACAGAGACGGGGACGTCAAGACGCGTGCCCGTGAAGTGCGAAGTGCTAAGTGAGGAGTGCTAAGTGGAATAGAGAGTGAAAAGTGGGGAGTGAAACGACGGCTCACGGGCAACGCGGAGGCCGTCCAGGAGCGGATTTCTTCCTCTAACTTCTTATTTCATAACCACTTAGCACTACTCACTTGCCACTTCTCACTTCTTCCCACTCCACTTCGCACTTTGCACTTCCAACTTGGCACTTATTTGAGTCGCTCAAGCGCTCTTGACGCGAGCGACTTCACCAACGGTCCGTCGGCGGACAGTCGACCCTCGGCCTGCGCTGCAGCCTGGTAGGCGAGGGCGGCGGCGCCCCGGTCGCCGGCGGCTTCGGCGGCCTCCGCGAGCAGGTACTCCACCGTCCCTTTCGACACCCCGGGGCCGGGCGGAAGGGTGGCCTTCTCCAGCGCGGAGCGGGCGCCCTGGGCATCGCCGGCCCTCAGCAGCGCGGCGCCCAGGTTCAGCTGAACGACGGCCTGATCCTCTGGCTCGGTCGCACCCGCGAGCCGCGACCGCAGCACGGCGACGACGGCGTTGCTCGGCATGAAACGGTCGGTCCCTGCGAGCAGCGCCGCGGCGCGGGTCAGGGTGACCGGCACCTGACGGCTGGCGCCGTTCGCCCCGGCGGCGCGGACGGTCAGCGTGACCTTGTCGCCCGGCTGGTGCGAGGCCAGCCGCGCGTCGAGATCGGCCGCGTGTGTGACTGATGTGCCGTCGACGCTCTCGATGATCTCTCCCGCCTTGAGCCCGGCCTGCGCGCCCGGCTGCCCTGCCTCGGTATCGACGATCACGACGCCTTTGACGTCGAGGACATCGATCACGGCGAGGCCCAGCGACGGCTTCGAGAGCACCAGCGGCGTATCGAGCCGGCTGATCGCCGTCTGCACGCTGTCGGGCTGGTCGAGCACCACGGTCAGCACATCCGGCTGCAGCGCGCCGGGCACGGCGAGGGCAATCTGCATTTCCGTCGAGCCGGGGCGGCTCGGCTTGACCCACGCGATGCCCTGCGACTCGAAGGCCGTGGTGAGGTTCTCCGTGCGACTCCGGCGTTCGGCGGCCGAGCCCGACGGATCCTGGCCGGGCACGAGGCCGAACCACTCGTCGTTCACCGGCTCCTTGTCCACGGCCGCCTTCATCGCATCCGACGGCGGCGCGTAAAGCGCCACGTTGGTGGACGAGGCGAACGCGCGCTCGACGGCGAGCCGGGGATCGGGCGTGCTGCCCGTCACGGGCGCCGCCACCAGGGCGAACGCCGGCCGCACGCGTCCCTTCACCGACAGCTTCCCGCCCGCATCGAGCGTCACGCGCACGACGGCGCGACCCGACGCGCCGCGGAAGTCGATCGTGTGCGTGCCCGCGCAGGCCGAGTCCATCGTGATCGGCGCGAGCCCCTTCTGCTCCCCGTCGATCCAGACGGTCGCCCCGGCCGGCTCGCTGTCTACTTCCAGCGTGCCCATGGCCGGCGCGAGCTTCACGGGATCGAGCATGATGTCGCTCATGCCCTCGACGGGCAGCTGGCGATGCTCGGTCGCGTAACACGGGCGCCGCAGCTCGACCTGCAGCGTGCCCGCCGGGATGTCGCCCATGACGAGCGGCTGCGACACGAGGCTGGCCGGAACGCCGAGCTGCGCCGGCACGCCGGCCAGCGACGCCGGCACCGGGCCGTTCCCCGTCTTCCCGCGCGACACGCCGTTGACGAACACTTCAACGTCGGGCGGCGAGGTGACGACGGTGAGGACCGTCGAGACACGCTCGAGCGTCAACTGCAGCGGCACGACCTGTCCCGCCGTGACGATCACGGGCTGCTCGGCCGACTTATAGCCGGGGCGCGTGATCTTGATGGAGTGCGCGCCAGTGGCGACCGAAACCTTGCCGCCCGAGGACGGCACGGGCACGCCGTCGACCTGCACCGACACATCGCCTGGCGAGGTCTGCAGCTCGAGGATGCCGACGGTGGCGGACTTCACTTCGTCGAGCAGCGCGACGACGCGCGGCGAGACGCCTTCGCCGAGCGTGAACGACGGGTTCAGCGCGAGCACTGCGCGAAAGTCGGAGACAGCGCCGTCGCGATTGCCCGTCCCGACACGGGCGCGTGCGCGCATCTCGTAGGCCGACACGAGCGACTTGCGCGCCGCCGGATCGCGCAACGCCGCGGGCTCGAGCAGCATGATGGCGCGATCGAGCATGGGGATCGCCTGCTCGTAGTCGAGCGCGTCGAACAGCGTCCGCGCCTGCACCATTTCAGGCAGCTCGGCCGCCTGCTGCGCGGGCATCCGCACGGCGCTCACTGTGACGAACAGCAGCGACGCCAGCAGCATGACGAGCGTCCTGTGGCGGCGGGCCTTCAGGCCCGCGCACCCACCGTGGCTATTGGTAAACCGCAACACGTCCCTGGGCCTCATCGTAGATGTAGAGCCGTGCCGCGGCGTCGAGCGCGAGCGCCTGGCCATTGCGGATGGCGCTCTCGGTGCCTGGCGTGAAGATGGTCAGGAGCTTCCCGCCGGGCGCGAACACCAGCACGCGGTCCCGGTCGAGGACATAGACGTTGTCGAACGCGTCGAAGCCGACATCGGACGGCGCGATCATCTCGTAGCCGGCGCCGCGCTGTGCGATCCGCGACGGCATCTTGCCGGTGCGGTCGGCAACGATCACGCTCTTGCTGTCCGCGTCGAGCAGCGCCACCTGGTCACTCACGCTGACGGCGATGCGCGTGATGCGTCCGGAGGCGAAGGCCGCGAGGTACTGGCCCGCCGAACTGAAGCGGTAGGCGCCGCGCAGCTCGCGATCGGCGATGACGTACTCACCCGTCGAGAGCAGGCCGCCCGCCGAGATCTCCTGTAGCAGCTTGGGCCCGCCCATCGTCGCGGCGGTCAGCGCGAACCGCTGCATGCCCTTCTCGGTCTCGCGCAGCAGGATCGACCTCTCCGCGATGATGAACCGGTTGGTGCTGTCGAAGTTGAACTGCCGCGGTTCCATGGCCGCGGCCTGCCGGTTTGGCACGCCCTTGTCGTCGAAGACGAGGATGCCGGCGCGCGTCGCCACCCCGAGCCGGCCGTCGGGGCCGATGGCAATCGAGGCCACCTGCTGGAACCGGCCCTGCACGGGCCCGCCGATGCTCTTGCCCGACCAGCCGTACGCGGGCTCGCCCCCGGGCACACGGATGTAGAGACGGTACAGCGCGGTGTTCCACGCGCGCGCAGTGGTCACCTCGGCGCTGTTGCCGAAGCGGCCGACCACGCGCTGTAGCGCGCGCATGGCTTCCTTCGGCTCGCCGCCGGCGACGAGCAGCCGCGCCTCGAGCAGCGCGGCGCGCGACGCCCACACCGAGCGCGGATACTGCAGCCCGACGTCGCGAAGGCGATCGAGCGCCTGCTCGCGGCGTCCCGCGCGGCGATCGACCTCGGCGCCGTAGTAGAGCGCCGGCGCGACCGCGTCGCTCGACGGGAACAGCCGCGGCACGCGATCGAAGCTGGCCAGCGCCGAGTCGAGCCCGGCCGGCGTCTGGTCGATCTCGATGGTGGCGCGGCCCATGATCACGTACCCCATCGGCGCGCCGTCAGACGTCGCGTATTTCTTGATGAGGGAATCGGCCGTGGCGCGCGCCGCGATCGGATCGCGCTGAATCTCGAGCTGATACGTCGCAATCGCCAGCAGCGCATCGTCGGCGACGGAGGAGTTCGGGTAGCCCTCGGCGACGGTCTGAAAATCTTTCAACGCTTCGGAGTACTTGCCCGCGCGATAGAAGTCGAGGCCGCTCTGGAGCTGGCGACGCGCCTGCTCCTCCATGTTGCCCTGCGCGCGCGGCAGCGCGACGAAGGCGACCGCCGCGAGAAGAGCGAGCCTGAGGGCAACTCCGTGTAACCGACGACGCCTCATCGCACCACTTCCGTCCTCGTCTGGCCGGCCGTAATCGTCACCGAGACGTCCTTGCTCGTGCCGTCGGGACACTTGAGGGAGACCTGGTGCGTGCCGGCCGCCATTGGCTGCTCGTTGAGCGGCGGATACCCGAAGTCGCGCCCGCCGGCCACCACCTTGCAGGTCTCGAGCGGCGTGCGAAGCGTCAACCGTCCGAGCGCCGGCGCTGACGCAGCCACGCGGCTGCCGACGCCGCCTTCCACCTTGAGCGGCATGTCGAGCAGCACCTCGGACGACTTCAGACGCAGGGTGCGCGCCGACTCGATCACCAGGTCGTGCTTCGATGCGGCTGAAGAAATCTTTCTCGCGCCGTCCCATACTTCGAACGGGTAGGCACCCGACACCTGGAGCGCGATGCCGGTCGGCTCGCTCTCGAGCTTCACGAGCACGACGCCGGAATCGATCTGCGACGCCGTGGCCTTGACGTCCGAGGCGCGGTAGCCGCGCTTGCTGAGCCGCACGCGCGCGCCCTTGATGTCGGCGAGCGTGATGTCGGCAGGCGTGACGCCCGACTCGTTGCCGTTGATCGTGATGCGCGCGCCCTCGGGGTCCGAGACGAGCTTCACGTGCGCCGCCGACGCCGGCGCGCTGGCGCCGGGCGTAGCCGGCGTGCCCGTGGACGGTGCTGCCCCTGAGGCCGTCGACGTCGATGGCGAGGCGGAGGTCGTCGGTCCGCCGCCCCGGCCCGTCAGCGCGATCGCCACCGCCACTGCCGCGAGGCCCAGACCGGCAACCGCGAGCCACGTCGAGAGCTTGCCGCTCTTGACGATGACCGTGTTCGTCCCGAGCGCGCCGGTGGATGGCGTCAGCGAGGCGTGCGCCGCGGGATCGGCGGGGATCGCCACCGCGGTCCCGGCCTGCGCAGCCGCAGCGCCCGTAGCCGGCGTCGGCGGGATGAACATCGTCTGCGCAAGGTCCTCGCGATCGGTGGCGACGGTCTCCGATGCGCGCTCGGCAGAGAGCCGCAGCAGCCGCAGTTCGGCGCCGAAATCCCCCGCGTGCGGGAAGCGCCGCGCCGGCTCTCGGTTGAGCGCCTTCATCACCGCCGCCACGAGCGCCGGCGGCAGATCGGAGACGAACTTCGTGATCGGCTGCGGCTCCTCGTTGACGATCTTCATCATCACGACCGTCGGCGACTCGCCCTCGAACGGGCGGTGCGTGGTGATGAGCTCGTAGAGGACCACGCCGGCGGCAAAGATGTCGGCGCGGCCGTCCACCTCGCGGCCGGTGACCTGCTCGGGCGCCATGTAGAAGGCGCTGCCGAGGACGCTTCCCGCGCTCGTCATCGTCGAGGCCGCGATCTTCGCGATGCCGAAGTCGAGCAGCTTCACCGTGCCGTCCTCGAGCAGCCAGATGTTGGCCGGCTTGACGTCGCGGTGGACGATGCCCTGCTCGTGCGCGTAGTGGAGGCCCGTCAGCAGCTGCGTGATGATGTCGAGCTTCTGGACCAGCGTGAGCGGCGGGCCGCTCTGCATCCGCTGCGAGAGGCTCATCCCTCGCAGGAACTCCATCGAGATGTACGGCGTGCCGTTGTCTTCGGCGAACTCGAAGATCGTGACGATGTTGCGGTGCTGGAGGCGCGCGGACGCGCGGGCTTCCCGGTAGAAGCGCGTGCGTGCCGACTCGTCCGCCGTGAAGTCGCCGGCCATCACCTTGATGGCCACTTCGCGATCGAGCACCGGGTCGCGCCCGCGATAGAGCACGCCCATGCCGCCGCGACCCACGCGTTCGAGCACTTCGTAGCGACCGATCGTGCGCGGTTGTTCCAACTCGGCTCCCTCAGTCGATGGGCGTGTCGTCGAAGATCAGCCGGTACGGGCCGATCACGACCGGCAGGCCCGGCTGCAGCTCGACGCGGTCCACACGCCGCTCATCCATCCACGTGCCGTTCTGGCTGCCCAGGTCGAGGAGCACGTAGCGTCCGTTTTCCCACCGCACTTCCGCGTGGAACCGTGAGACCAGGCGGTCCGCGTCGGCGAGCACCAGGTCGTTGGCCGGACCGCGCCCGATGGTCAATCCCTTCGGCGTCAGCTCGACGGCGCGATGGACGGCGTCCTCGACGAACACCAGCAGCCGCGCGCTGGTCGCCTGCTCAGGCCTGGGACTCGTCATCCCGTCCAAGCCCGCGCGCCGTCGTGCGCGCGATGAGCGAGGCCACCATCAGCCCGGCCGCAAGTGCCGCCAGCAGGGGAGCGGCCAGCATCCGCACCAATAACCCGTTCGGCACGGGCCCGGTGACGCCCGTGAACCAGCTCAGCATCGGCAGGACGGTGATGAGAAACACCACCATGGCGAGCAGCGCGCCCTGCAACAGCACGCGCGCGCCCCAGCTCGTGCTCACCAGGTCGCGCACGCCGAACCCGGGCCGCGGCGGCCGCAGCGGTGGCAGGGCCTGCGCCGTCTGGATCCTGACGTCGCCGGCATCCCGCGACAGCGCCCGCATCATCGTCGCCGTGGGCGCACCATCCACCGGTCCCGACGGCGTCACCGAGATCGACGAGGACTGGACGACGCGCGTGCGGTCGTCCTCGAAGCCGTCCTTCACCTGCACGCTCTCTACCTGGCGCGGGACGATTCCCGAGTGGATGCCGGACGGGAACGCCTGCCCGGCCGGTTCCGTTGGCGTGTCTTCGACGAAGCGGACCGACAGGTGCGCCAGCTCCACCAGATCACCGGCCGTGAGCAGCGCTTCCTGGACCATACGCCCGTTGACGCGCACACCGTTGCGGCTGTCGAGATCGCGCACCATCAGGCCGCGCGGCGTCATGAGGAACTCGGCGTGACGGCGCGACAGCCGCGGATCGGCGTCGGAGATGTCGCACGCCGGATCGCGGCCGATCGTCATCTTGTCGCGAATCACCAGCTCGCGCTGGTTGCGCCCATCATCGAGCAGCAGGCGACGGCTCATGTGGTGGCCCCCATGTGCCGCAGCCGCCCCAGTTCCTCGACCACCTCGGCCTTCCGACGCGCCAGGTCCTCGCGGATCTCCACGAGCGTGCTGCGTCGAAACGGTACGACCCCAAGAGCATCGGCCCCGCGCTCCTCGAGCAGCGGGTACCGATCCAGAAGTGCATCGCTGAACGGCGAATCGCTCGCGTCCGTAATCACGCCGATTTTATCGGCCAGTTTCAGCCGCTCCGTCACCAGGCCGGCCAGCTCCCTGGCCTCGTTGCGCGCGGACAGCGCAAGGGTGCGGGATTCTGCGTCGTAGTCGCGTTCGAAGCGGACCAGGTCGCTCAGCAGCGCACCCATGTCCTTGTATCGGTCGGCGGTGGACTTGGCGAGCGCCTTGAGGACGATCCGCCAGAGGCCCGGCGGCGCCTCGTCGGCCGAGAGCCTCTGCGGGTCTTCACTGCTGACCTTGTGCAGCACGGCCGGCAGATCCGGGGCCGCGAAGGGCTTGCGCCCGGAAAGCATGTAATAGAAGACCGCGCCCGCCGAGAAGACGTCGGATCGCTGGTCGATGGGCTTGCCGCGCGCCTGCTCGGGCGACATGAAGTCCGGCGTGCCGACGATGAAACCGCTCGCCGTCATGCTGGAATTGGCGAGCCGCGCCACCCCGAAATCGAGGATCTTGACGCCGCCGTCCTTCAGGACGAACAGGTTGCCGGGCTTGATGTCGCGATGGACGATGCCGTGGGCATGTGCCACCGCGAGGCCCTCACAGACCTGCATCATCATGTCGAGCGTCCGCTCGAGTGACAGCCTGCCCGTGCGCTTCAGGTACTCGTTGAGCGGCTCGCCTTCGAGCAGCTCCATCACCATGAAGAGCCGCCCGTCCTCCTCGCCCATCTCGTAGACGTTGATGACGTTGCGGTGCAGCAGATCGCCGGCGACCTTGGCCTCGCGCTCGAACCGCATGCGCGTTTCCTTGTCGCCTTCGAGGTCGGCCATCATCACCTTGATGGCGACCGGCCGCAGCGTCCGCTCGTCGCGCGCGGAGTAGACCACGCCCATCGCGCCGCGCCCGATGCGATCGACGATCTTGTAGTGCGCGATCCGCTCGGGCAGCGTGACCCTCGGCGGCGACGAGCCTGGATACGATCCGCCCGTGCTCACGCCGCGCCTCCGGCGCGCACGACCAGGGCCGTGACGTTGTCGCGCGATCCGCGCTCCAGCGCACGGCGGACCAGGGCGGCCGCCGCCTTCGCCGGGTCGGATTCGCCGCTCATGATCTCCTTCAGGCCATCGTCGCCGACCGGCTCGTAGAGCCCGTCGGAGCAGAGCAGGTAGCAGTCGCCGGCCACGAGCGGGAACTCGTTGATGTGGACCGTCACCTGATCGCGCGCGCCGACGACGTTGGTCAGCACGTGGCGCATCGGGTGGTGAGCCAGTTCCTCGCTGGAGAGACCCTGCCCCTTCAGCGCCGCGGCCCAGGAGTCGTCCTGGAAGACGGGGCCGAAACTGTCGCCGGACAGGCGGTAGATCCGGCTGTCGCCGACGTGCCCCACCACGACGCGGTCGTCGCCGTTCGCGAGCAGGCTGACGAGCGTGGTGCCCATGCCCGTGTAGTCGTCGCGGCTCTCGGCGGCCCGGAACACGCGCCGATTGGAGAGGTGGATGCCCGTACGAAGTCGATTGGCCTGGAACGAGAGATCCGGGTCCACGCCGTACGGCCAGGAGAGGTCGGAATCGGTCGCCGAGCGACCGACGAAGCCACTGAGGGCGTCAATCGCCAGGCGGCTGGCGACCTCGCCGGCGTTGTGTCCGCCCATCCCGTCGGCCACGGCGTACAGGCCCAAATCGGGTTGAATCAGCCAGCTATCCTCGTTGACGGTGCGAACCGGACCTGTGTCGGAGTGCGCGTGTGCCTGAATCATGCCGGGGACCCCTTGGGGGTCATCCCAGGGAGTGCGCGTAGTATAGCAAGCCCATCGTCAGCACCGGGACTGTGGAGTGGCCATCCCGGCGATACACCTTTTCTCGTCGCTGCCCGCCCCCGCACGGGCAGACGAGCGCCACGTCCAGGTGAACTTGACGCAACCGTCGCCGGCAGCCCCAACACTAATGTCGTTGGGACAGAGGGCCTGGGGAGACTTCGACCATGACGACGAGATCAACAGTCCAGGGACGATGGCGGGAGACGATCTGCATCGGCGTCTGCAGTCTCGCCGTCATCCTCGCCCTCGTCGTCGGCGTCGGCCTGGCATCCGGCCTGGTCATCCGGCACGTGGTACAGACCGCGCCGATGTGGCTCGGCGTCGTGATCGGGTTCCGCGGATCTGCTGCCGTCAAGTGGATGGCGCTGCCGATGTTCATCTTCTGGCTGCTGCTGATGGCCCTGATCTGGCTCTTCCTGCTGGGCCTGCCCTCGCCCCTCAGCGGCCACTTCAACGCAATCGAGATCGCGATGACGATCGTCGTGGGCACAGCGTCCCTAGTCGGGATCTGGGCGGCGTTGCGGGTCAGCCCGGGTATGTCGATCGCCACAGGCGCAGCGTTGTTCGTGGGCGCGGCGACCTTGCAGGCGATCTGTTTCCGGGTCAGTCTCCTGCCAGCAATCGCGCATCGCTAAACGAAAACGGGGCGGGGACGTCAGGCGCTGGCCGCGCCGGCCTTCATGGTCTCGGTGATCGCGACGAGCGCCGCCTGCCACGCATCACGCGTCTCGTCGTTGAAGTCCTCGACCGCCTGGCTCCCAGAAACAGCAACGGGGCGGCAGCCTCTCGGCCACCGCCCCGTCGCGTGTCGATGT
>UEXX01000053.1_pt1 | contig 10130 bp, 5 predicted proteins | sample 4301161 | NCBI WGS metagenome assembly UEXX01 (sample SAMEA4773179, study PRJEB27434) | metagenome | biome: 2259; feature: agricultural soil; material: soil | place: USA | collected 2014-09 | depth 0.25 m
CGCTCGATCACGCGGTCGTGCAGCACGCGCAGCAGCTTCACCTGGACATCGAGCGGGAGCTCGCCAATCTCGTCGAGGAACAGCGTGGATCCGTCCGCGACCTCGAAGCGTCCGATCCGTCTCGCGATGGCGCCGGTGTAGGCGCCGCGCTCGTGACCGAACAGTTCGCTCTCGATGAGCGTCGCCGGAATGGCCGCGCAGTTCACCCGGATCATCGGCCGTTGGCGGCGAGGACTGCGGTTGTGGAGCGCCTCGGCCAGTACTTCCTTGCCGACACCGGTCTCCCCAAGCAGCAGGACTGTCGCGGGCGTGGGCGCAACTTGATCGATCTGCTGCAGCGCGTGCTTCATCCTTGCGCTCTCCGCAACGATGCAGGCGCTGGTGGTCTCGCAATTCGACGGGATCCCCCGGGATGCGTGCCCGGTCCACGGCAGGAGCCTCGCCTTCTCGCTCCCGGTAATCTCACGTGCCTGTTCGAACATGCTTCGACTCCCCGGGGCACCTTAAGCCGGCATGCCGCCGGGGCAAATCCCCCGATCTGACAGGAGACCCCGGGAAAACTGACAGGTCTGGTGCACCTTCTTTACTGGGGTGGGTCGATCTGCGACCATGTGGTCCCACCCCCTGTGTCGCCGCGAGTCTCCACGTGAAATCACTCGCTGTCTGGTTGTGTGTCATCCTGGCGCCCACCTCGGCCCTGGCGCAGGGCGCGATTGCCGGCAGTGTACGAAGCTCAGCAGGAGCGCCGGCGCCTGGCGTGACAGTGGAGGCGACCAGCGCGGCGCTGATTGAGAAAACTCGCGCGACCGTCACCGACGGCGCGGGTCGCTACCGGATCGAGAATCTGCGGCCCGGGTCGTACACCGTCCGATTCACGCTCAGCGGTGTTGCCCCGCAGCAGCGTGACGGCATCGAGCTTTCCGGACCCTCCACGGCAATCGTCGACGTGCAGCTGACGACGGGAGCCGTGAGCGAGACGATCATCGTGCGCGGCACCTCACCGGCGATCGACCTCGAGAGCGCGAAGCGACAGGTCACGCTCAGCGGCGAGATCGCCAGGGGCCTCCCAACCGCCCGCAGTTACAACGCGCTGGTCGTGCTGATCCCCGGCGTTCTCACCAGCACCAACGACATCGTCAGCGGTACCGCGACAACGTCGTTTCCCATTCACGGCGGCAGGGTGAACGAGGGGCGGCTCACTCTCGACGGGCTGAACGTTGGCAGCCCGCCGAGCGGCAACTCGGCGACCAGCTATGTTGTCGATACTGGCGACGCCGACGAGATCACATTCACCACGGGCGGAGGGGTCGGCGAGTCGGAGACCTCGGGGCTGGTGATGAACCTCGTTCCGAAGAGCGGCGGCAACACCCGGCACGGGTCGCTGTTCGCCAGCGGCACGGGCGGGATGCTCCAGTCCAACAACCTCACGCCGGAGCTGGCGGCGCAGGGCGTTCCGGCCGCGACGCCGTTGACGAAGGTCTACGACGTCAACGGCACGTTCGGCGGGCCCATCCTCGTCGATCGCCTCTGGTTCTTCGTCAACGGGCACGTCGGCGGCAACACGAAGGAGAGCAGCAACGTCTACTACAACCTCAATGCCGGCGATCCATCGAAGTGGCTATACGAGCCTGACACGAACCGGCGAGAGTACTCCGATCGGACGTTCGAGAACGCCAGCGCACGGGTGACCTGGCAGGTAAGTCCGCGCCAGAAGATCGGCGGTTTTCTGGACGCGCAGAGCCTGTGCCGCAACTGCACAGGTGCGACGCCAGGCCTGTCGGAGCCGCAGCGCGTGTCACCAGAGGCCGTGGGCGTACTCGGACGTCCCCTCAGCGTCTCGCAGGTGACCTGGACGGCTCCCTGGACGAACCGGCTGCTGCTCGAAGCCGGCTTCGGCGGAACGTATTTCGGGGTCGGCAACTTCGAACGCGACCCCAACCCCACGCGCGGCCTGATTCGCGTCGCGGAGCAGTGCGCGAGCGGGTGCGCGGCGAACGGCAACATTCCCGGCCTGGTCTACCGGTCGCAGGATTTCAGCAGCGCTTATGCGGGCTCTTACTTATGGAAGGCCTCGGCGTCGTACGTCACGGGCACCCACAGCCTGAAGGTTGGCTATCAGCACACGCTGATGACCGACGACCGGACGTGGATGACCAACGATCAGAACGTGACGTATCGCGTCGACAACGGCATACCGAATCAGCTCACCGAGTCGATCTCGCCGTGGGTCAACAACGCCCGCGCCGCCTGGGACGCCGTGTTCGTCCAGGACCAGTGGACGCGCGATCGGGTCACGCTGCAGGGGGCGTTGCGGTTCGATCGCTCCTACAGCTGGTTCCCCGAGCAGCAGGAAGGCCCGTCGCGGTTCCTCCCGACGCCGATCGTGATCCCCGAAACACGTGGCGTCGACAGCTACAAGGACATCACGACGCGGATGGGCGCCGTCTACGACCTCACGGGCGCCGGCCGGACCGTGCTCAAGGTGAGCCTTGGGAGGTATCTCGAAGGCGCCGGCGTCAGCGGCAATTACGCGAACACGAACCCGACGCTGCGTATGCCGCAGACGACATCGACGTTCGGCACGGCCGGTGTGACACGGGCGTGGACCGACGCGAATCGCAACTTCGTGCCCGACTGCGATCTCTCGAATTCGCTGGCGCAGGACCTCCGGGCCGGCGGCGGCGATCTCTGCGGCGTGGTCTCGAACACGAGCTTCGGGAAGAGTGTCCTGACGAACAACTTCGATCCGAGTTTGCTGAACGGGTGGGGCATCCGGCCGTCGGACTGGAACCTGAGCGCCTCGTTCCAGCAGCAGCTGGGGCTCCGGTCCGCGCTGGACATCACGTACTCCAGGCGCTGGTTCCACGGGTTCTCGGTCGTCGACAACCTCGCGCTGCAGCCAGGCGATCTCACGCCATTTACCCTGACGGCCCCGCTCGATCCGCGTCTGCCTGGGGGAGGTGGCTACGTTATCGCCGGGCTCTACGACGTCGTTCCGGAAAAGGCCGGGCATGTAGACAATCTCGTGACCGATGCGGGGAAGTACGGCCAGTGGCAGCAGTACTACAACGGTCTTGACGTCACGGTGGACATCCGGGTTGGCTCGAGTTTCACGCTCATCGGAGGCACGAGCACCGGGCAAACCGTCGCCGACAGCTGCGATGTGCGCGCGCGGCTGCCGGAGTTGTCCACGGCGACAACCGGTACGAGCGTGTTCGGCGCCGGGCTCGCCAATTCCGCGGTGACGCCGGTCAGCCCGTATTGCCACGTGGCGTACGGTGTGCTCACGCAGTTCCGTGGCCTGTCGTCCTACATCGTGCCGAAGGCCGCTGTTCAGCTGTCGGCGACGTTCCAGAGCAAGCCGGGCGCGATGCTGGCGGCCAACTACGCCGCGCCCAATTCCGCAGTGGCGCCGTCGCTCGGCCGAGATCTCTCGGGAAGTGCTCCGAACGTGACCGTTAACCTCATCGCGCCGGGGACGATATACGGCGATCGGATCAACGAGCTGGATATCCGCGTCGCAAAGCTGCTGCGGTACGGGCGGTCGCGCCTCCTGGTCGCCGCGGACATCTACAACGTCTTGAACTCGAGCGCCGTGCTCTCCTATAACAACACCTTCGTGCCTGGAGGCACCTGGCTGCAACCGCTCAGCATCCTCACGCCGCGGTTCCTCAAGGTGACCGCGCAGGTCGACTTCTGACGTGCACATAAGTCGACGCTCACCGCGGCGTGTGTGCGGCTGGTTGCTGGCATGCGTCGTCCTCGCGACGATCAGCCAGGCGTCAGCGCTCGCGGCGGATCGCCAGCGGCAGGTACTCGTCCTCTATTCCACGCGGCGCGATGCCCAGATCGCTATCGTCGGCGAGCGCGAGCTGCCGCGCGTGCTCGAAGCGGGGCTCGACGGTGGCCTCGACTACTACTCGGAGTACATCGACCGAGCACGGTTCCCGGACCCGGCATATCAGGTGAGCCTGCGCGATTTCCTCCGCGTGAAGTACCGCGAAATCCGGTTCGACATCATCATCGCGCTCGGGGAGCTCGCCCTGCAGTTCGTCGACACGCACCGCGACGATCTGCTGCCGGGCGTGCCGCTGGTGTATTTCTCGGCGTCGGCGTCGACGCGTCGGCCGCCGAACTCGACCGGAGTCACGGCGGAAGTCAACCTTCACGATACGCTCACGCTGGCCGCGCAGCTCCAGCCCGACGCCCGGCGCGTGGTGGTGATCTCCGGCGCCGGCGGCGACGACCAATCGTTCGAGCGCCTCGCCCGGGCCCAGTTCCGCCCGTTCGAGCCGCGCTTCACATTCGAGTACCTCACGGGCCTACCGACGGGTGACCTGGAGGCGCGTCTTTCGGCGCTGCCCTCGAATGCGATCGTCTATTACCTGGTGGTCGACCGCGATGGCGACGGCCGGATTTTCCATCCGTTGGAGTATCTCGACCGCATCGCTCCGACGGCACGAGTGCCGATCTATTGCTGGGTCGACTCCGCGATGAGCCACGGCATCGTCGGAGGAAGCCTCAAGAGTCAGGAGGCGCAGATCGACGCTGTCGCCGAGCTCGCGCTGCGCGTGCTTCGAGGCGAGCACGCGGATAGCATCGCGCCGACCACGCCCGATCTGAACGTCGTCCAGGTGGACTGGCGTCAGCTCCGGCGATGGGGCATCAGTGAGTCGCGAGTACCCGCAGGGACTCTGGTCAGGTTCCGCGAACCGTCGACGTGGGACCGGTACCGAGGGTCGATTCTGGCCGCAGCCGCGGTGCTTCTGGCGCAGACGACCTTGATTGTGGCGCTGCTCGTGCAGCGGGCGCGACGCCGCCGCGCAGAGGACGCCGTAGACAACAAGCAGATCGAGCTGCGCACCAGCTATGAGCGTATCCGCGATCTCGGCGGCCGGTTGCTGAACGCACAGGAATCCGAGCGCTCACGCATCGCCCGAGAACTCCACGACGACATCGGCCAGCAGGTGGCGCTCCTCTCCGTCGATCTCGAGATGCTGCGCGCCTCGGCGACGTCTCCGGCCGATGGTCCGGCTGACGAGGCCCTGACCCGGGCGCAGGCTCTCGCAAAGAGCGTTCATGACCTGTCTCACCGGCTCCATCCAGCCAGGCTGCGGCTGGTTGGACTGGTGGCCGCGATTCGGGGGCTTCAGCAGGAGATGTCCCGTGCGGACGCGTCCATAACCTTCACGCATCAGGATGTGCCCTCCACAGTGCCGCCCGAGATAACGCTGACGGTGTTCCGCATCGTGCAGGAAGCACTTCAAAACGCACTGAAGTACAGCGGAGCGCGACATATCACCGTCGATCTCCGCGGCACTCCCGGGGGACTCATGCTCACCATCCTTGACGATGGCCGCGGGTTCGACTTGGAGGCAGCCTGGGGCAAGGGGCTGGGCCTCATCAGCATGGGAGAGCGTCTGGAGGCGGTCGGCGGGACACTCCGGATCGGTTCGACGCCGGGGAAGGGCACCCGCCTCGAAGCCACAGTGCCACTGCCGGCCGCCGGTGACGCGGCAACCATCGCCGTCTGACGCCAGGGCTTCCGACACATGCGAATCCCCAGAGTCGTGCTGGCTGACGATCACGCGCTGCTGCTTGGCGCGTTCGAGAAGCTGCTGGCCGGCCAGTGCGAAATCGTGGGCAAAGTGTCTGATGGTCGGGCGCTCGTGGCTGCCGCCGACGCGTTGAAGCCGGACGTCGTCGTCCTCGACATCGCGATGCCTCTGCTGAACGGTCTCGAGGCCGGACGCCAGATCAAGCGGCAAATGCCCGACGTCAAACTGATATTCCTGACGATGAGCGAAGACGTGGAGCTGGCGGCTGAAGCGTTCAGGGCGGGCGCCTCCGGATACGTGCTGAAACGCTCCGCCACATCGGAGCTTGCCACCGCCATTCAGGAGGCAATGCTCGGGCGCTCCTACATTACGCCGCTAATCACGGGCGGTCTGGTGGACTCGTTGTTGCATCCGCCCGAGACGCCGGGCGACGGCCTCACGTCGAGGCAGCGCGAGGTGCTGCAGCTGCTCGCCGAAGGTCGTTCGATGAAGGAGGTCGCCAGCGTGCTGAATCTCGCGCCGCGGACGGTCGCCTTCCACAAGTACGAAATGATGAAGCGGCTCAACGTCACGTCGACGGCGGAGCTGATTCAATATGCCGTCAAGCACCACATCGTCTGATCGCGTGCGCGTGCTCGTCGTGGATGACAACCAGGCGATCCTGGCCCGTGCCACGGCGGTGCTGAGCCCGCGCTGCACGGTGATCGGGACCGCCACGGACGGTGCGAGTGCCATCGAGGCCGCCCGGGATCTGCGTCCGGACGTCATCGTCCTCGACATCTCCATGCCGGGGATGACCGGCCTCGAAGTGGCGTACGAGCTTCGCAAGGCCCGATCGGAGGCCGCCGTCGTCTTCCTGACCGTGCACAACGAAGCGGAGCTGATCGAAGCGGCTCGGGCGGCCGGTGGCATCGGCTACGTCCTCAAGGCTCGGCTGGCCTCGGACCTGATGACCGCCGTCCAGGAGGCCCGGTCCGGGCGCCCGTTCATCTCGTCGACCCATTGACCTCCGCTCGAGCGCTGCCAACTCCGACGAATCAGAGGCCCTCCGAAATCGCGTGGGGCATTGCCGCGTCATCGGGGCAAAGGTAAGCTCTGAGCTCCGAATTGACCCGGAGTCGCCCGCTTTGGTTGCAGAGCCGGCTGGCACCGGGCGTGCAGTGCGTCCGAGGACCGTTCGAGAGGAGTGACCGTGCGCATCACCATCTCCCCGCCGCGGACCGGCGTCCTGACCCGCCACAGGTTCGCCCTTGCAGTCGTGCTGACCGCCGGCCTCTTCGGCCTTGCCTGTGAGAAGAAACAGGCGGCGGTGGCGCCCCCTCCGCCGGAGGTGATGGTTGCAGAGGTCGTGCAGCGCGACGTGCCCATCGTCATGGAACTGGTGGGGCAGACGAAGGGCTCCGAGGACGTTGAAATCCGGGCGCGCGTCGAGGGCTTTCTCGACGACGTGGCCTTCACCGAGGGGTCGATCGTCACCAAGGGGCAGCTCCTCTATCGCATCGACCCTAAGACGCTCCAGGCGAACCAGGCCACCGCGCAGGCGGACCTGGCGACATGGCAGTCGCGGCTGGTGAAGACCGAGAACGACGTCAAGCGCCTGACGCCGCTCGCGGCGCAGCAGGCGGTCAGCCAGCAGGAACTCGACAACGCCGTCGCGGCGGAGAATGCCGCGCGCGCGCAGGTGGCGGCGGCGAACGCGGCGCTCGACCGGGCACGGATCGACCTCGGCTACGCGACGGTGACCTCGCCGATTGACGGGCTCGTCGGCACCACGCTCGTCAAGGCGGGCAACCTCGTCGGGCGCGGCGAAAGCACGCTGCTGACGACGGTCTCCAAGCTCGACCCGATACTCTTCCGCGCGGGCATCAGCGAAGCCGAGTACCTTCGGCTCGCACGCCGGGTGGATGAGATCCGGAAGGAGATGGGCGGCAAGCCCGCGCCGATCGAGCTCGTGCTGGCGGACGGCACCGTGCACCCGCAGACCGGCAAGCTCGACGTCGTCGAGCGTGCGGTGGACGCCGCCACGGGCACGCTGACAATTCAGTTCAAGTTCCCCAATCCCGGGGGCGTCCTGCGCCCGGGTCAGTACGGCCGGGCCCGCTTCGTGCTGGAGACGAGGAAGAACGCGATGCTGGTGCCGCAGCGCGCCGTCCAGGAACTGCAGAACCTTTACAACATCGCGGTCGTGGGCAGCGACAACAAGGTCGCGATCAAGACCGTGACGGTCGGTCCTCGAGTGGGAAGCCTCTGGGTGATCACGTCGGGCATCACTCCATCGGACCGTGTCGTCGTCGAGGGATTGCAGCGGCTCCGGCCGGGCATGGCCGTGTCACCCAAGGCCGCGCCGCCCACCGATGCGGGCAGCGGCAACCCCGAGCCAGCCGCGGGCGGGGAAGGTAAGTAGCCCATGGCGCGCTTTTTCGTCAACCGGCCCATCGTGGCGATGGTGCTCTCCATCGTCATGGTGATGCTCGGTGTCGTGGCGATGTCGAGCCTGCCCATCGCGCAGTATCCCGAGATCGTCCCGCCGATGGTCCAGGTGACCACGACGTTCGTCGGCGCGGGCGCCACCGACGTCGAAGCTGCGGTCGCGACGCCGCTCGAGCAGAAGATCAACGGCGTCGAGAACATGATCTACATGAAGTCCACCAACGCCAACGACGGGACGTTGACGTTGCGGGTCTCCTTCGACGTCGGCACGAATCTCGACATGGCGAACGTGCTGACGCAGAACCGCGTCTCCGAGGCGACGCCGCAGCTGCCGCAGTCGGTCAAGAACTACGGCGTGTCGGTGAAGAAGGCGCTGGCGTTTCCGCTGCTGGTCATCTCGATCAAGTCGCCGAACGGGACCTACGACAGCAACTTCCTCTCGAACTACGCCACCATCAACATCAACGACAACATCTCGCGCGTCAAAGGCGTCGGCCAGATCAACCTGTTCGGCGGCAGCGACTACGCGATGCGCGTGTGGCTCCGGCCCGATCGCATCGCCAAGCTCGCGATCACGGTCCCCGATATCGTCAGCGCGATCAACCAGCAGAACCAGCTGAGCCCGGCAGGCCAGATCGGCGGCCCGCCGGCGGCGCCTGGCACCGAGTTCACGTACGCCGTTCGGACCCAGGGACGGCTGCTGGACGAGCGCGAATTCGGCAACATCATCGTCCGGTCGAACCCCGACGGATCGCAGGTGCTGCTGAGCGACGTGGCCCGGCTGGAGCTCGGGACACAGCTCTACAACTCGATTGGCCGCCACAACGCGAAGCCGTCCGCGGTCATCGCCGTCTTCCAGATTCCCGGCACCAACGCCCTGCAGGTTGCCGACGAGATCAAGAAGACGATGGAAGACCTGAAGTCGCGGTTCCCGCCCGACATGGACTACGCGATCTCGCTGGACACGACGCTGCCCGTCACCGAGGGCATCAACGAGATCGTCCACACGCTGCTCGAAGCGGTGGTCCTCGTCATCATCGTCGTGTTCGTGTTCCTGCAGAACTGGCGGGCCACGCTGATCCCGCTGCTGACCGTGCCGGTGTCGCTCGTCGGCGCGTTCATGTTCTTCCCGCTGCTCGGCTTCTCGATCAACGTGCTCTCGCTGCTCGGCCTGGTGCTGGCCATCGGCATCGTCGTCGACGACGCGATTGTCGTCGTGGAAGCAGTGATGCACCACATCGAGCATGGAATGGAGCCGAAGGAAGCCACCCTGAAGGCGATGGAAGAAGTGTCGGGCCCCGTGGTCGCGATCGCGCTCATCCTGAGCGCGGTGTTCGTGCCCGTCGGCTTCATGGGCGGGATCACCGGCCGGCTATATCAGCAGTTCGCGATCACGATCGCGATCTCGGTGCTGCTCTCCGCCGTGAACGCGCTGACGCTGTCGCCGGCGCTCGCAGCCATGCTGCTCAAGAAGCCGACTGGCAAGAAGACGCTGCTGACGCCGTTCTACAACGGGTTCAACAGGATGTTCGGCGTCGCGACCAACGGATATGTCAGTGTCACGACGCTCCTCGTTCGGAAGTTCGTCATCAGTCTCGTGTTCATCGGCGTGCTCTCGTACCTGACAGTCGGCCTCCTGGGCCGAATCCCCAGCGGGTTCGTGCCCGAAGAGGATCAGGGCTACATCCTCGTGAACGCGCTGCTGCCCGATGCCGCCTCGCTCGAGCGAACTGACGCGGTGATGCGGAAGGCGGAGGCGGTCCTCGGGGCGAATCACGCCGTCGAGGGCTACAACACGATCACGGGGTTCAGCCTGCTCACCGGCGCGTACTCGTCGAACATCGGGTTCTTCTTCGTGGCACTGAAGCCATGGCACGACCGGGAGAGTGCTGAGGAGCAGGCCAACGGCGTGATCATGGCGCTCAATCGCGCCTTCGCGCAGCAGATTCCGGAAGCCGTCGTCGTGGCCTTCGGTCCGCCGGCCATTCCGGGCCTGGGCACGGGCGCCGGCTTCACCATGCAGCTGCAGGATCGAACCGGCCGGGCGCCCGAGTTTCTGGCCGACCAGGCCCGGCGCTTCATGCAGGCGGCGCAACAGCGCCCCGAGATCGGGCGCGTCTCGACGCTCTACCGCGCGACCGT
>UEXX01000629.1_pt1 | contig 10039 bp, 8 predicted proteins | sample 4301161 | NCBI WGS metagenome assembly UEXX01 (sample SAMEA4773179, study PRJEB27434) | metagenome | biome: 2259; feature: agricultural soil; material: soil | place: USA | collected 2014-09 | depth 0.25 m
TGGAGGAGAGACTAAAGGATGGTGCCGAGGGGCAGAATCGAACTGCCGACACTACGATTTTCAGTCGTATGCTCTACCAACTGAGCTACCTCGGCACGGCGGGAGCCGCTCCGGACGAACCTTCAATATACCACGCACGACGGCCCGTCACGACCGTGCCGACGCCCAGGCCCACGAGCCAGCCGACCACCACGTCGAGCGGGTAATGCACGCCGATGTAGATGCGTGAACAGCCAATCGCAACCGCCAGCAGATAGAGCCACACGTGACCGCGCGGCAGCGCGTGCGCCATCACGCACGCGGCAGCCATCGAGAGCGCCGCATGCCCGGAAGGAAACGACATCGTCGTCGGGTAATAGCCGACGACGAATGACGTGGGATCGGTGACGAAGGGCCTGGGCCGAGCGACCAGCGGCTTGACCACCCAGTCCACGACGAACTGCGTGCAAAGCAGCGCAAGCACGACCTGCCACGCGGCTGCGCGCAGCCGCGGGCGCCAGGCCGCCATGACGACGGCCATGGCGAGCCAGATACTGCCCGCGGTGCCCAGCGCGCTCAGCGTCCAGACGGCGCCGTCCAGCCAGGGACGGTGATAGCTGGTCAGAAAGGCGCGCAACGCGGAGTCACGCGCCAGGATCCATTCGATCATGGGATGGTCTTGCAAGGCGGAAACTAAAGTTCCGCCCTACAAGTGCAACGAGAGGCTTGCAAGGCGGACCCAAAGTTCCGCCCTACAAATGTAACGAGAGTTCCGCTCCACCCGTGAAAGCTGCAGAGCAGGCCACTAGACGGAGGCGACTTCCGGCTCGCGGACCAGGCCCAGCTCGCGCCGGACGCGCTCCTCGATCGTGCGCGTGATGTCGGCGTGTTCCTTCAGGAACTGCTTCACGTTCTCCCGGCCCTGGCCGAGCCGCTCGCCGCCGTACGCGAACCACGCGCCGCTCTTCTCGATCACCTTGTGCTCGACGGCCAGGTCGAGCAGATCGCCTTCGCGCGAGATGCCCTCGCCGTACATCACGTCGAACTCGGCCTCGCGGAACGGCGGCGCCAGCTTGTTCTTCACTATCTTCACGCGCGTGCGCCCGCCGACCACGGCCTCGCCTTCCTTGATGCTGGCGATGCGCCGGATGTCCACGCGCACCGACGAGTAGAACTTCAGCGCGCGGCCGCCCGTTGTGGTCTCGGGGTTGCCGAACATCACGCCGATCTTCTCGCGAAGCTGGTTGATGAAGATCAGGCACGTCTTCGACTTCGACACGGCGCCGGTGAGCTTCCGCAGCGCCTGCGACATCAGCCGCGCCTGCAGGCCCATCTGCGCTTCGCCCATCTCGCCCTCGATCTCCGCGCGCGGCACCAGCGCGGCCACCGAGTCCACGACGACGACGTCCACGCCGTTCGAGCGGATGAGCACCTCGACGATCTCGAGCGCCTGCTCGCCGTTGTCGGGCTGCGATACCAGCAGGCTATCGAGATCGACGCCGAGCTTCTGCGCGTAGGCGGCGTCGAGCGCGTGCTCGGCGTCCACGAAGGCCGCCATGCCGCCCGTCTTCTGCGCCTGCGCGATCACCTGCAGCGCCAGCGTTGTCTTGCCCGAGGACTCCGGCCCGAAGATCTCGACGACGCGGCCGCGAGGCATGCCGCCGATGCCGAGCGCGTAGTCGATGCTGATGGCGCCGGTGGGGATGACCTCGACGGGCGTCACGCCACCCTTCTGGCCGAGCCGCATGATCGACCCCTTGCCGAACTGCTTTTCAATCTGGCCAACGGCCAGCTCGAGGGCCTTGTTGCGTTCCTTCTGGTCGTCACGTTCAAGCGGCATGGCACTCCTTCAAGGGCTTGGGGGATCGAGACTCCGGCAGGGCCGGCGACCGGAAGGGATTCTAAGATCGTGCCGGGAGAAAGTCAAGCGAAAGTGGTATGGAACTCCACGTGTAACCGGTTGATAAATAGTGGCTTGTAAACAGTAGCCAGGTTTGCACGGCAGAGCCGGGTGCGCAGATTTTCACACGCCCCAAGTTGCGGGGTGTGGCACGAACTGCTTCAATGCCGGCGCGGGCCGCGCGGCCTCGCACCCGATGCCGAGTCCGCTGGGCCACGCCCTTGGCGGCGCCGCGGCGGCCTGGCTGGCCGGCGGACGCCTTCGAGAAGGTCTTCGTGCCGAAGCCATCCTCTTCGGCACCATCGCCATGCTCCCCGACCTGGACCTGCTGGTCGGCGCGCACAGCACGTACACGCACAGCATCGGCGCCGTGATCCTCGCCGCCGGCGTTGCGCTCTCGCTGACGCGCGGCCGTGCGCCGTGGCTCGCGGTGGGCGTGGCCGCAGCGTGGAGCAGTCACATCCTGCTCGACTGGCTTGGCAGCGATACGTCGCCGCCGATTGGGATCATGGCGCTCTGGCCCTTCACCGACGGCTTCTACCAGTCGTCGGCGTTCCTCTTCGACGCGATCTCGAGACGCTACTGGCTGCCGCAGGAGTTCATCTGGGGTAACCTTCGGGCGATAGTGAAGGAGGTGCTGATTCTCGCCCCGATGGCGTGGCTCGCGATGCGCGTGGCGTATCGGAGACGGCCGCAGTGACGTCGATGACGCGGCCACAGCGAGTCGCGCGCGTCATCGCGCTCATCTGTGCTCTGGTGATCGTCTGCCGGCTCGCCGGCTTCCAGCTCGGGGGGTTGCTGCCGACCCCGCTAATCGTCCTCTTGCTGGCGGCCGCGCACCTGGCCGAGCCGATCCGCCGACGGTGGAACACAGAGCGAGCCTTCGAATTCGTGCGGACGCACTGGTTCGAGATCGGCGTTGCGCTGCTCGTGCTGTTGTCTTTCGCCGTACGTCTCCCCGGACTGAACGGCGACCTCGGCCACACGCCGCTCGACTTCGACGAGAACCGGCTCGCCGCCAGCATCCGCACGTTCTTCGCGAAGGGCGAGCTGCAGCACACGACGGTCGAGCATCATCCCGGCCTCGCGTTCTGGCTCTTTGCGGCGTCCTCGTTCCTCAACATCCTGAATCGGATGGCCCATGGCGGCATCGCGCCGGCGGCACTGCTCCCGGTGGAGATGTACGCCGGAGCGTCGCGGATCGCGAACGTGTTCGTCGCCGCGGCGACGGTCGGCTTCACCGCCTTTGCGGGGCGACGGCTGGCAGGAAGCGGCGCAGGTCTGATTGCGGCCCTGATCGTGGCGATCGTGCCGCTCTCCGTAGAGACGACGACGCTGTGCCGCTGCGATCCGGTGATGGTGCTCGGCGCCGTTGTGGCGCTGGACCTCGCGCTGCGCTGTCAGCGCCAGCCTCGTCCGGCGCTCTTCGCGACGGCCGGCGCCATCGCCGGGTCTGCGGCGGCGATCAAATACTCCGGCGTGTTCGCAGTCGTCCCGGTCCTGCTGGCGACGCTCTTCCTGCCCTCGTGGCGCGACCGCCTGAAGATCGCGGCGCTCGTCACGGCCTGCTTCGTCGCGGCCATCGCCATCACGAATCACTACATCTGGTCGGACTTCCCGAACTTCCTGAGGCAGCTCTCGGACCAGATTGCGATCACCGGGCCCGGCCACTGGGCGGCCACTGACGACCCGCGCGGTTTCTACGCGCTGATCCTCGGCCGCTTCGGGACAGGCGTGGCGCTGCTCGTCCTCGCGGCGGCGTTCACCGTCTATGCGCTGGCCACGCGCCGCCTGGACTTCTGGATCGCTGTCTCGTTCCCGATCCTGTATCTGGCATTCATGACGGGACGGCCCTCGCAGTTCCCGCGGTGGGTGTACCCGATGCTGCCGTTCGTCGCAATCATGTCGACCGCGGCGCTCGCGATCGTCGTCGAGCGGCTGCGCGTGTGGATGGGCGTCAGATCCGTGTCGCCGCACGCGGCACACGCGGTCGTTGGGCTGTTGGTGGCGGGCGTCCTGGCTCAGCCGATGTGGTCCGGTGCCGTGTCGCTGAGCCGGCGGTTGACGGTACCTTCGTACACGCGCGCCGAAGAGCGCATCCGCGAGCTGGCGAAGCCGGACGACGTCATCGTGCTCGAAAAGGGTTGGCTCGATCTGTCAACCGCCGGCTTGAGAATCGAGCGCGTCGACGACCTCCGAAAGACCCTCGACGGCGGCATCGATCAATTGTCAGGCGCGAGCTGGGTAGTCGTGCCGAAGACCCGGTTCGGACATCCCATGCTGAAGCAGCTCGGATTCTACGAGCGCATCCACGCCGATCAGGGCTTCGGCGGCAGCGTCGGCTACGACTTCGAGATCTACGCTGTACCGAAACGGTGACGGTCAACTCCCAACTCCCAACCTCCAATTCCCAAACTGCCAACCTCGAATCGTCCTTGTGCTCTCCCACGCGATGACGTTTGGGAGTTGGGAGTTGGAGGTTGGGAGTTGACGCGTTACTTGCTCGCTTTGTCAGCGGTCGGGTTGCCGTCGAGATCGAGGTGCACGATCGGCGCGATCTTCGTCGCCTTGAGCGGCGCCTCGATCTCCTTCGCGTCGCCGACGATGACGATGGCCAGGTGGTCCGGGTCGATGTACTTCCTGGCCACCCGCACGACGTCGTCTTTCGTCACTGCCATCACCGACGCGCCGTAGGTCCCGTAGTAGTCCTCGGGCAGGTCCTGCACGTACAGGCCGCCGATGGCGTTGCCGATGCCTCTGACGCTGCTGAAGCGCTGCGGCAGACTCTGGACCAGCGAGTTCTTCGCGGCGTCCATTTCCTCGTCGGTCACCGCCCGCGCGCCGCGGATGCCATTGATCTCCTTCATGAACTCGGTGAGCGCCGCGTCGCTCTTGGCCGTGATGATGTCGCCTCCGGCGTGGAACGGGCCTGGGCCACGGCCAAACTGGAAGTCCGATCCGACTCCGTAGCTGTACCCCTTCTCCTCGCGGATGTTGGCGTTGAGCCGCGACTGGAACAGCTCGCCGAACATCGTGTTCATCACGCGCAATGCGAAGAAGTCGGGCGTCTTGCGCGGGGGGCCTACCTCGCCGAGCGCGAAGCTCGATTGCGCGGCGCCGGGCTTGTCCACCAGGTAAATTGTCGTAGCCGCCGGCGCAGGTGGAGCGGGGTAGTCGAACGAGACCTGGGCATCGGCCGATCCCGTCCACGGCCCGAGCACGCGCTCGAAGATCCGCGTGACTTCGTCGGCCGTGACGTCGCCGACCACCGTGATGATCGCGCGGTGCGGTTCGAAAAACTTCTTGTGGAACGCCAGGACGTCGTCACGCGTGATCGCCTTGACGGAGAGCTCCGTGGGGGACCGCCCGTAGGGATGCGCGGTCGAGTACACGACCTTCGGGAACACCACATCCGCGACCGACGCCGTGACGTCCTTCGCCTGCTGTAGTTCCACGAGCATGTTCGCGCGGCGCCGCTCGAGCGCCGGGGCGGGGAACGTCGGGTTGACGATGAGATCCTCGGTCAGCGACAGCATCGGCTCGAGCTTGTCGCTCATCGACACGAAGCTCACCGAGCCCTGCTCGCCGCCAACAGAGGCGTCCACGCTCGAGCCGAGCAACTGCATCGCGTTGGCGATCTCATCGCCGGTCTTCGACGTGGTGCCCTCCTCGAGCATGCCCGACGCCAGCGCGCTCACGCCCGTCCTGCCGGCCGGTTCGAACTGATCGGCACCTCCAACCAGGTTGATTGAGACCGCCACCAGCGGCAGCGAGTGGCGTTCCGAGATCAACAGCCGGGCGCCGTTGGCAAGCGTGGTCTTCGTCCACGACGGGATGCGGAGCTCGGGCCGAGGCCCGGCAGTGGGCATCACGGTCCGGTCGAACGCCGTTTTGTTCGAGGCCGTCTTCTCCGGCGCCGGCGAAGCTCCGGCCTTCGCGGCAGGAGCGCTCGTGTCCTCCTCCTTCGGGGTCACATCCCGCGCCGTTCCGGACGCCTGATCCTTGGCGCCCTGAGGCACGACGCTCAGGACGACGCGACCCTTGCCGAGGAATTTCTGCGCCACGCGCTGCACGTCCGCGGTCGTCACGGCCTGGTAGCGCGGGTAGTCGACCGAGAACACGTAGCCCGGATCGCCGTAGAAGGTCTGCCCGAGCGCCAGGTTGAAGCCCTTGCCAAGGTTCGACTCGAGCTGCGACACGAATGCGAACTGCAGGCCGGCCTTCGATCGCGCGAGCTCGTCGGGCGTCGGCCCATCTTTCTTCAGCTGTTCGACGATGGCGTCGGCGGCCGATTCGATCTCGGCGAGCGTGTGGCCGGGCCGAGGCGTCAGCGTGATCTGGAACTGGCCGACATCCTCGCTGCTGTTCTGCGCCGCGGTGACCTCGGAGACGAGCTCCTTCTCATAGAGCAGCGACTTGGTGAGGCGCGCGGTTCGCGATCCCGTCAGCATGTACGCCAGGATGTCGAGCGCGTGGTTGTCGTCGTCGTGCGAGCCTACCGACGGCCACACGAGATCCAGCTGCGGCACCTGCACGCGGTCCTCGTAGTAGAGGCGCTTCTCGGCGTCGAGTGTCACCGGCGGCGCCTTGGGGCGCGTGATCGGCTGGCCGCTCGGAATCTCGTCGAAGTACTTCTTGATCCAGCCTTTCGTGGTCGCCGGGTTGAAGTCGCCCGACACGACGAGCGTGGTGTTGTTCGGCGCGTAATACAGCCGAAAGAACTTCTTCACATCATCGACCGTCGCTGCGGCCAGATCCTGCATGCTGCCGATGACCGGCCAGGAATAGGGGTGGGTCGGCGGATAGATCGCCGCGCCGATCAATTCACCGGCGCGCCCATACGGCTGGTTGTCCACGCGCTGGCGGCGCTCGTTCTTCACGATCTCGCGCTGCGCGTTGTACTTCGTCATGTCGAGCGAATCGAGCAGCCAGCCCATCTTGTCGGCCTCGATCCACAACTGGTGTTCCAGGTAGTTCGACGGCACCTGCTCGTAGTACGTCGTCGTGTCGTTGCCGGTGCCGCCGTTGTTCTGGCCGCCAACGCCTTCGGTGAGCCGGTCCTGCACGCCGTAGGGGACGTGCGCCGATCCGGTGAACATCACGTGCTCGAACAGGTGGGCGAAGCCCGTTCGTCCCACTTCCTCGTTCTTCGACCCCACGTGGTACATCGTCAGCACCGACACGGTGGGTGTCGCGTGGTCCTCGGCGAGCACGACCGTCAGGCCGTTCGACAGCGTGTACTTCTCGAACGGGATCTTGAGCGCGGGCGGTGGCGCGGACTGCCTGGCGCCGGCCATGAGCGGCGCGAGGCCAGCGACCATTCCGACAGACAGGAGCAGAAGGAAGAGAGGACGGACAGCTCGTGTCACGAAGGGCTCCTTCATCGGGGTCAGACGCTGTTAAGACAGAGACGGCTCCTTAACAGCGTCTGACCCCTAATACGTATAGACGCCTCGGCCAGTTTTCCGGCCGAGCTGTCCGCCCGCGACGTAGCGGCGGAGGAGGGGGCACGCCCGGTACTTCGGGTCGCCCAGGCCTTCGTGCAGCACGTCGAGGATGGCGACGCAGACGTCGAGGCCGATGAAATCGGCGAGCGTGAGTGGCCCCATGGGATGGTTCATCCCGAGTTTCATCACAGCGTCGATCGCCTCCGCCGTGCCGACACCTTCCATCAGTGCGTAGAAAGCCTCGTTGATCATCGGCATCAGGATGCGGTTGGCGATGAACCCGGGGTAGTCGTTCGCCTCGACGGGCGTCTTGCCGAGCGCCGTCGTGAGATCCGTCGCCACGGCCATCGATTCGCTGCTGGTCGCCTGTCCCCGAATCAACTCCACCAGCACCATCAGCGGCACGGGGTTCATGAAGTGCATCCCGAGCACCTTGTCGGGGCGCTTCGTGGCGGCGCCAATGAGGGTCAGCGAGATCGACGAGGTGTTCGAGGCGAGGATGACGCCGGGACGGACGAGCTGATCGAGCCGGGCGAAAAGCGATCGCTTGGCATCCACGTCTTCGACGATGGCTTCGACGATGTAGTCCGCCGATGCGAGGTCGTCGAGCGTCGTCGTGACGGCAAGCCGGCCGAGCGTGGCGTCACGATCGGCGGCGGTCAGCTTGCCTTTTTCGACGAACTTCGCGAGCGACTTGTCGATGCCGGCCCTGGCGCGATCGAGTGCCGGCTGCGAAACGTCGTGCAGGGCGACGGTGAAACCGGACTGCGCGAACACCTGCGCGATGCCCGAGCCCATGGTTCCGGAGCCGATGACGGCGATCTGCCTGGGGCGCATGCGAGAGGCCCATCTTATCAGCGCGGCATCGACCGAACTCTGAAACCCTGAAACTCTGGAACTCTGGAACTGCTAAATCATTTCGACAGCAAGCGCGACGCCGTTGCCGCCGCCCAGGCACAGCGTGGCGATGCCGCGGCGGCCGCCGGTGCGGCGGAGGGCGTAGAGCAGGGTCGTGAGGACGCGTGCGCCGGAGGACCCGATCGCATGGCCGAGCGCGACGGCGCCGCCCTGCGCGTTCACCTTCCGCGCATCCAGGCCGAGCTCGCGGATCACGGCCACCGCCTGCGCGGAAAACGCTTCGTTCAGCTCGATCAGATCGACGTCCGCCAGGGCCCAGCCTGTCTTCGCCAGCACCTTTCTCACGGCTTCGACCGGGGTCATCAGGACGTACTTCGGCGGCAGGCCGCTAATCGCCTGACCCACGATGCGGGCGATCGGTTGGCGTCCGTGCTGGCGCGCCCAGTCCGCGGAGGCGACGACCACTGCCGCCGCGCCGTCGTTCACGCCGGGCGCGTTGCCCGCCGTGACGGTGCCATCGCTCTTGAAGGCAGGCTTCAGCTTCGCGAGGGCTTCAACGGTGGTGTCGGCACGGATTGGCTCGTCGCGATCGACGACCACCGCGTCGCCCTTCTTCTGCGGCAGCGAGATCGGGACGATCTCATCTCTGAACCAGCCGGCCTCGGTCGCCTCCGCGGCACGATGATGGCTTTCCGCGGCGTACGCGTCCTGCTCCTCGCGCGAGACGTGATGCTCGCTGGCGACGATTTCGCCCGACTGGCCCATGTGCCAATCCTCGAACGCGCACCAGAGGCCATCGTGGATCATCAAATCCAGCATCTGGGCGTTGCCCATGCGCAGGCCTTCGCGCAGGCGCGGCAGCGCGTACGGCGTGTTCGACATCGACTCCATGCCGCCCGCGACGGCCACGTTGATGTCGCCGGCCTGGACGCCCTGCGCCGCGAGCATCACGGCGCGGAGCCCCGATCCGCACACCATGTTCAGCGTCACCGCGCCGACGGTCGGGGGAAGCCCGGCGCGGAGTGCCGCCTGGCGGGCTGGCGCCTGGCCGATGCCGGCCGAGACGACGTTGCCCATGAAGCACTCGTCAACCTGCTCCGGCGCCACGCCGGCGCGGAGGAGGGCTTCGCGGATGGCGATCGCGCCGAGCTCAGGCGCGGTCAGCGATTTCAGGGCGCCGAGGAACTTGCCGGTCGGCGTGCGCGCGGCGCTCAGGATGACAGGAAGAGACATTTACGAATGACGATTGAAGATTGACGATTACTTCCCCCCATACGTAGGGCCGAACTTTAGTTCGGCCATGTGGCGCAACTAAAGTTGCGCCCTACGTACGATCACTACGTACGATCACGTACTACATTTGATGCCGCGGACGACGTCGGCGCCGAGCAGGCGCTGGAGGCGGCGCAGAATCAGGTCGTGCGAGCGGTCAACTTCCCGAAGCCACTGAGGCTCGCCGTCGACGATTAGCGTCACGCCGGCCAGCCGCGCGTGGGTCACGTGATCGATCGCCGCGCCGACGGCCATCCGCCACGCGAAGTGCACCTTCTCGGGCGTCATGGGCGCTTGCGCCAGCAGACGCGGGATCACCGAGTCGACGAGCGGTCCGAGCGGCTCCATCGGTCGAGTGTATCATCGCGCCTGTGCACCTCGTTCTCGCCTCGGCCTCACCCAGACGCAAGGCCTTGCTCGAGGCGGCCGGCGTCACCTGTACGGTGATTCCGGCGGATGTCGACGAGACGCCGGAGCCCGGCGAAACGCCGTCCGCGCACGTGCGGCGCCTCGCGCGCGCGAAGGCGCTCGAGGTCGCGCGCAACGAGCCGCACGCCGTCATCCTCGGCGCCGACACGGTCGT
>UEXX01000489.1_pt1 | contig 10005 bp, 9 predicted proteins | sample 4301161 | NCBI WGS metagenome assembly UEXX01 (sample SAMEA4773179, study PRJEB27434) | metagenome | biome: 2259; feature: agricultural soil; material: soil | place: USA | collected 2014-09 | depth 0.25 m
CGTCCCATGAACCGCGCCCACAGGCGATTGACGATGGTTCGTGCGAGGCGGCCGTTCTTCGGCCCGGTCAGGACGTGCGAGAGCTGCTCGAGCCGCACATCACGAGCCGCAGACGGATCGACGGTGCCGAGCTCGTCGTACAGGAACTTCATGCGTGCGGTCTTGCCGGTCGGCCGATCGCACTCCACCATCTCGAGCGGCGAGCTGGCGTAAATACTGGCGAGCCCGTAGGCATCCGACAGTTGCCAGTCGTTGATGAAGCTGTCGTGGCACGACGCGCACTTCAGGTTCACGCCCATGAACACCTGCGAGATGTTCTGCGCCGCCTGCATCTCCGGCGTCTGGCTCGCGTTCACCACGCCGCGCCAGACGATGCCCTTGGCGAAGCCCTCGCTGGCGGGCGTCGGGTTCACCAGCGCGGCGACGAAGCGGTCGTACGGCAGGTTGTTCGCGAGCGACGCGTAGAGCCATGCGGTGATGTTCTCGCGGCCGCCGTCGATGTATCCCGTACCGCGGTAGTCATTGCGCAGGAGGTCGTTCCAGAAGGTCAGCCAGTGTTGGGCGTAGCGACGGTCGTCGGCGAGCAGCCGCGCCACCAGCCGCGCACGCTTGCCAGCCTGCCGGTCCGCCACGAAGGCGCTGACCTCTCTGGGCGTTGGCAACTCGCCGACGATATCGAGCGTGGCGCGGCGGATGAACTGCCGGTCGCCACTGAGGCGGGCCGGCGCGGGGTCGTGCTGCGCGAAGTACGACACCAGGAGCCGATCGACCGGGTTTGCCGGGAGTGACGCGTCAGCCGGCAGATCGGGCGCGCGCGGGACGAGGTTCTGCGGCGCCGGACGCGCGAAACTCACTTCCGGGTCCCAGGCTGCGCCCTGATCGATCCACGCGCGCAGCAGACCGATCTGCTCGCCCGTCAGCCGCGAGCCCTTCTTCGGCATCACCTCGTCGGGATCGAGGCCCGCCACCAGGGCGATCAGGTGGCTCGACGCGCTGTCGCCCGGCACCAGCGCCGGACCATCGTCGCCGCCCTTGAGCATCCGCTCGCGCGTCTCGATGCTGAAGCCGCCACGGTCGCGCCCGCGCGCGTGACAGCGGACGCAGCTTGTTTTCAGGATGGGCGCGATGTCGCGGGTGAAGTCGATCGTCCGCGCCGCGGAGGGCGGGAGCTGCGCGATCACCGCCAGGGAGAGGACTAGCCACGGAGCCACGGAGATCTCGGAGGAATTATCGCCACGGAGCCACAGAGATCACAGAGAAATACGACACGGAGCCTCGGAGCTCACGGAGGCTCGACCGGTCGAGCTCTCGCGTCGCCTTCAGCGGACACGCGGGACACCCTGGCGAATTCTCCGTGCGTCTCCGTGTTCTCCGCGTTCTCCGCGGCGATCTTCTTCCTCCGCGGCGGATCAGGACGCCATCGGCCCGTCGGTGATCTGCTCGTTCTTCGAGTCCCAGTAAAGCCGCTTCCCCTGCCAGTACGACTTCGCGGCCATCATGCAGGCCACCGAGTGCGCGAAGCCTTCGTTCACCGTGGCGTGCGGCTGCTGGCGGCTGCGCAGGCACTCGAGCCAGTTGGTCATGTGGCTCAGGTCCTCGTCGCCGATGCCCGTCGCCGGCAGCCCTGACTGCCCCGGCAGGTTGACGTAGGTGGCCTTCCGCTTCTCGTAGACGCTCGGATCGTCCTCGTGCGTCCCACCTTCCTCGACGAGCTGGTAGCGCGGGCTGCCCTCGCCGCCGATGTTCAGCAGCGTCGCCTTGCTGCCCATGTAACGCGTGAAGCTCGGCGAGTCGTTGCCGAAGCTGGTGGAGTAGCTGACGAGGAACCCCTTCGGGTACTCGAGCAATGCCTGGAACGTGTCGGGGTTCTCGCGGCCATCGTGCCACGCGTACACCCCGCCGTGCGCCATGACCGACTTCGGGAACGGGTCCTCCATCATCCAGTGCACCAGGTCGATCCCGTGGCTCATCCACTGGTCCGAGATGCCGCTGGAGAATTCCTTGTAGAGCCTGAACTCGAAGTACAGCTGCGGGTCGAACGGACGCGGATCGTGCGTCATCAGCCAGGTCTTCCAGTCCGTGTCCTGCTCGCGGATCTCCTTCACTTCCTTGCGCCCGCGCCAGCGCGGCCCGTGGTAGTTCCACACCACTTCCACTTTGCTGACGTCGCCGAGCACTCCGGTGGCCACCAGGTCCTTCGCCGCGCGCGGATAGGGCTCGCTGCGATGCTGCGTCCCGATCTGGACGATGCGCTTGCCGGCGATGACGGCATCACGCGCCGCCTTCACTTCCTCCAGGCGGTTGCCCATCGGCTTCTCGCAGTACGCGTCCTTGCCGCCCTCGACCACCATGCGCAGCATCGGCGAATGCGAGTGCTCGGGCGTCGAGACGATCACGGCGTCCACGTCCTTCAACGCGACGAGCTCCGCCGGGTGGCGGAAGTCACGCGGCGCCCGCCCGTAATACTTCGTGTTCGCGTCGATCGCCTTCTGGCGGTTGACGCTCCACAAATCGCACACTGCCGTCATCTCGACGTTGTGCTTGTCCTTGAGCTGCGACGCGATCCAGTCCAGCTCGCGGCCGCGGTTGCCAATCCCGATGTGGCCGAGCGAGATGCGATCGTTGGCGCCGAGGATGCGGCTGTAGGAAAGCGCCGTCGTCGCCATGGCGGCGCCCACCGCCATCTTCGTGCTCTGACTCAGGAACGAACGGCGATCGATGGACGTCGATGGCGTGTCGTGCTGGCTCATGGCGGCCTCCGCGAAACGAGGGCCCGAGAGGGCTTATGGAATGAAGGTGAACTTCGCCTGGCCGCTGATCGAGCTGGACCAGCCGAAGGGGAACGTCCGCTGCGGCTGCTTGCGGGCGCTGACGCGGACGTAGTACTCACGATTGCGTTCGAGCTTGTTCGTGGCGCACAGCGGCAGGCGGCTCAGCGTCGTCAGCCAGCGCCGTACGGCCGCATCGTCTTCGGTCACCGCCGCGTCGTCGGTCCTGCCGTCGACCGTGCGCGACAGGCTGTGGCGGCGGGTGAGGTTGTCGTACTGGTCGGTCACGTTCACGGCGATGGTGGCGATGGTGCGGTCCACCCAGCCGGCCACCTCCATGCGGAGCTGGACGTCGTAGGCAAAGGTCACGCGCAGGCCGCTCGAGATCGTCTCTTTGACCTCGTCGGTGTACGCATCGTCCATCTCAAGGGTGACCACCACGTCCTTGCCGTCCACCAGGGGGACGACGCGCAGGCTTTCGGCGGCCCGGAGCAGCACGACGGCCGTCAGCAGGGCGAAGACGCAGCAATACGTGAGACGCCGATTCATGGAGTCGCCTTACGAGCCCGAATTGCAACCGCCATCATGGCACGCCAGTAGGACATCTGCTCGTTTCCGATGCTGAAGCCCCGGCTGTCCCCGCCGAAGCTCCGGAAGTACCTCAAGTCCCAGGACACGCCGACGCGATCCGTGAGAAATCCCGTCACGCCGCCGCCGAAGTCCACGGTTCCCAGCGACGAGTCCACGGCGAGGACGCCACTCACGTCGTCGATGTGCACCCGCATCACGCCACCGCCGCCGACCACGTACGGCCGCAGCGTGTACTGGCTCCAGCGGCGCGGAAACGCGACCACCAGGTTGGCCGTCGCCGTAGTCACGCCGCTGCCGAGGATGAGTTGCCGCCGCTTCGCCTGGAAGAACCCCGGCGCGAAGCTGACGTCACCCTCGATGCCGAATACCTGCCCGACAACCAACCCGTTCACGCCGAAGGCCACGTGGGGCTTGCCGGCCACGTGGTCCAGGTCCGTGAACGTCGTCGTGGCGCCGAAATTCACCCCAACAAACGGCTTGAGCTGCCACTCCGCCAGGCTCTCCGACGGCAGCATCACCAGCAGCGCAAGCGCAAGAAAGCCCGCCCGCATCTACCGGAGCAGAAGCCCCACGAAGACACGGGCGAAAGGCGACACCATCAGGTCGCCTGTGCTCAAATCGAACGGCTTTACCAGGCCCTCGCTGTTTGCCAGCAGGATCAGCGTGATGCCGCGAGCCGGCACGCTCATCATCAGCGCCGACCCCGCGTTGGCGCTCAGGCCGTACTGCCAGACGATGGTCTCGCCGTTATACACCTGCACGAACCATCCGAGCCCGTGCGGCAGCGCCTGCCCCGTGGCGCCGATTGGCGGCGCCCACGCGGCCGCCAGCGTCTCGGGCTTCACTATCAGTCCCTGCTTCAGGGCGATGTCGAACTTCGCGAGGTCGTGTGTCGACGCCACCAGGCCAGCCGAGGGTGTCAGCGTGGTCTCCGGGTAGACCGATCGCGTCACTTGTCCGGGCCCCTGCACCGCGTATGGAGTCGCCAGCCGCGCGAGCACCGCCGCGTAGGCCTGGGCCTCAACCGCATCCGGGACGCCCTCTTCGGGCGGGACCAGCGTCAGGATGTCGGGGCCGGGCACCGAGTCGACCATCGCGAACTGCTCGAGCAGGTTCGCGGCCGTCTCGCGGAACGAGTCGTTCGTGCACGCCCGGATGGCGAACTTCAGCGGTTCGAGCCGCGCGAGGTTGTAGGAGAAGCTCGCGGAGCCGGAGATCCCGTAGCTGTGCGACATCACTTGTCGCAGCGTGGAACCGGCGTCGGGATTGTCGGGGTCGAATCGGGCGATCGCGTCGTCGAGCGACACGCGGCCTTCTTCCACGCACCGCAGGACGAGCGACGCCGAGACGACCTGCGTCAGGCCCGCCACCTGATAAGGCGTGTCCGTGGTGTTGGCCGTGGAGCTTTCGACGTCGCGCACCCCGTAGGCCGCCTCCCAGAGCAAGTCATTCTGCCCGACCAGGGCTGCGGTCATGCCCGGGATGCCGGCCTGAATCCGCAGGGCATCCAGGTAGCTGCCGAGGCGCGTGTAGACCTGCTCGATCGGGGCGGGAGCCGCCTGACCGAACAGCAGCATCGTGACGGCAAGCAACAGGGCAGAAAGCGGTCGCATCAGGGATGAGGTGGAAGCTCCCGCCAATCATAGCGGAAGTGGCTGTGTCAGGGGTGCCGGACCCTGCAGAATCATGATAGCGTTCGCCGCATGACGACGACCCTTTCGCGCCGCACGTTCCTGACCATAGCCGGGGCCCTCCCGCTCCTGGCCCGCACCGCCCGGGCGGCCTCCGTTCCCGTCGGGATCGAGCTCTACACGGTGCGCGATGCCCTGGCAAAGGACCTGATGGGCACCGTCCGCGCCGTCGCCAAGCTCGGGTACCAGATCGTGGAGTTCTACTCCCCCTACTACTCGTGGACGCCTTCCCAGGCGGGTGACGTCCGCAAGCTGCTGGACGACCTGGGCATCCAGTGCCGGTCCACCCACAACGACAATCGGGTCTTCACCCCCGACGGGATCCAGAAGGCGATCGAGCTGAACCAGATTATCGGCAGCAAATACATCGTCATGGCCAGTCCCGGCGAGGTGTCCACCGCGGACAGCTGGAAGCAGGTGGCGGACCGGCTGAACGCCGGCGCCGAGAAGCTGAAGCCCCTCGGCATGTTCGCGGGATACCACAACCACGGAGCCGAGTGGCAGGCGGTTGAAGGCAAGCGGCCGATGGACATCCTCGCGACGAACACCGACAAGAGCGTGGCGCTGCAGTTCGACGTGGGCACATGCGTGGCGTCGGGCGCCGACCCTGTCGCGTGGATCACGTCGAACCCGGGCCGGATCAAGAGCATGCACTGCAAGGACTGGAAGGCCGGGAACACCGGCTACGCCGCGCTGTTCGGTGAGGGCGATGCCCCGTGGATGAAGATCTTCGCCGCCGCGGAGAGCGTCGGGGGCATCGAGTACTACCTGATCGAGCAGGAAGCGGGTCCTGCCGACGAGCAGTTGATGCGCGCCGAGCAGTGCCTGGTCAACTGGAAGAAGATGCGGAGCTGAGACATGCGGCCGTTTCGGACGTTGCGGCGGTCCGTGAAGAGCAGAACTAAAGTTCTGCTCCACAGGTGTCACAGAGTTCAGGTGCATTGCAGGACTAATGTGGGGCAGGACTTCAGTCCTGCCCTCCTGCGAACAGTGCGCTCGGTACTGTTTCAAACAACGCTCGCAGTAGCCCTTGTCCTGATCGGTGGGTGGAGCCGGGACGCCCTCGTCGCACGCGATGTGCACCCGCCGCCGCTGGCCATCGGCGCGCCGGCACCAGACTTCACGTTGCCGGGGATCGATGGCAAGACGTACTCGCTCGCGAGCTTCAAGGACCACAAGGTGCTCGTCGTGATCTTCACGGCCGTTCACTGCCCGACGGCCGAGGTCTACGAGGCACGCATCAAGTCGCTCGTGACGGACTACACGCCGAAAGACGTGGCGTTCGTCGTCATTCAGCCGAACAACGCGAAGGCATTGCGCCTCGACGAGATGGGCTACACCGACCTCGGCGACTCCCTCGAGGAGATGAAGATCCGCGCCGAGCACCGCCAGTTCAACTTCCCGTTCCTCTACGACGGCGAGGCGCAGGAGGTTGCCGCCAAGTACGGCCCCGTCGCCACGCCGCACGTGTTCGTGTTCGACAGCAAGCGCCTGCTCCGCTACCAGGGGCGCGTCGACAGCAACCCGCGCGAGGCGTACGCGAAGGTCCCCGACGCCCGCAACGCGATCGACGCCGTCCTGGCCGGCACGCCCGTGGCGGTCCAGACGACGCCCACCGTCGGCTGCTCGATCAAGTGGCTCGACAAGGAAGCGCTCCACAACGCCGAGATGGTGAAGATCGAGGCGGAGCCCGTCCCGCTCGAGAAGATCGGGGCCGACGGCATCAAGGCACTGCGGCAGAACGCCACGGGGAAGACCCTCCTCGTCAACTTCTGGGCGACGTGGTGCCAGCCGTGCACGGCGGAGTTCCCTGAGCTCCAGAAGATCTACCGGATGTATCGGAAGCGGCCCTTCGACCTGGTGACGGTGAGCATCAACTACCCCGACGAGGAAGCCGCCGTCCGGAAGTTCCTCGAGACCCAGCACGCGTCGTCCCGCAACCTGCTGTCAGGAACGATGGATCCTTACGAGCTGATGGGCGCGTTCGACCGCGACTGGAGCGGCGGAGTGCCCTATTCGGTGGTGATCGCGCCCGGCGGCCAGGTGGTCTACAAGGAGAACGGCACCCTCGACGTCCTCAAGGCGCGGCGGGCCATTCTCGCCAGCCTGCCTGACGATGACTACAAGGGGCAGAACGCCTACTGGAACAGCCGGTGAGCGGCGTCGTGATATACTGCCCCCGATTTCTGGGCGCCTAACTCGCATTCGACCCTTTCGAGCCTACCCGCTCAACCCACTCACCCCAACACTACGCGCGCGTCTCGACGCCTATAGGACGTCGATTTTCTCGATCCGGGAGCTTCTTTCCATGGGAAACACGAAGGGCACCATCAAGCGGCTGGTCAGCGACAAGGGCTTCGGCTTCGTCGCCGCTCAGGACGGCAAGGAGTACTTCTTCCACCAGTCGGCGTGCGTGGGAACGCCGTTCAACTCGCTGCGTGAAGGCCAGTCGGTGACCTTCGACCCTGGTCAGGGTCCGAAGGGGCCGCGCGCCGAGAACGTCACGCCCGCGTAAGCGGCGCGAGCGGGAGGGTCACTCGGTGACCCGTTTTCTCCACGTCGCCAACGGGACCTCGACGACGGCGACCATTCACGCGGCTGGCCTGCCCGGCCGGTTGTCGATCTGGGCCGACGTGTTGCACGACGGCCCCGTTCCGAGCGGGCTGAGCGGTGACGCCCTTCTCGAGGTGCGTGCCCGCCACCTGGCCGGCCCTGCGGGCGTGTCTCCCGATGAGACCACCGCGGAGTTGACGCGCTGGCGCGCGGCGATTACCGCCGATGATCCATTCGACGAACTGGTGCTCTGGTACGAGCACGATCTGTTCGATCAGCTCAACCTGATTCAGCTGCTCTCGTGGCTCGTGACGCTGCCTGGCGGTGCGCCTCGCACGACGCTCATCTCCATCAACACGTTTCCGGGCCGCGACCATTTCAAGGGCCTCGGCGAGCTGACGCCGCCGGAGCTGGCGCCGTTATTCGACGCGCGGCAACCCGTCAGCGCGTCGCAATTCGCGCTTGCGCAATCTTCGTGGGAGGCGTTCCGTTCGCCGGACCCGCGATCGATCGAGCAGCTGCTCGACGGTGACACCTCGGCGCTGCCGTTTCTCGCGGCGGCGCTCGGCCGCCATCTCGAGGAGTTCCCGTGGGTCAGCGACGGGCTTTCGCGTACCGAGCGACGGCTGCTGGAGCTCGTCGCGCCGGGCCCCACGCGCCTCGGCGCGATCTTTCCACGCATGCACGACCTCGAGACCGCGTTCTACATCGCCGATCTTTCGTTCCTCGATGTCGCGATGGGACTTGCTGCGCAGCCGCCCGGACTGATCGCGCTGGATCCGGCGACCGATCGCACGCTGTCGGGCGTTGCGTCGCTCACGGCACAGGGACAGGCCGTGCGCGGCGGCGGTGTCGACCGTGTGCGGCGGTGGGGAATCGATCGATGGCTTGGCGGTGTCCACCTCGCGGGCACTGGCGAGATGTGGCGCTGGGACCCGGAGGCGAAGCAGCTCGTGTTCGCCTGAGTCAAACCAAGCTGAGCGCCTTCCTCCAATGACTTCCGGCGGCGAGACCCCGCAACGCGGTTCAGACGAGCACGCGCGGCCGCTCGTGGTGACGGCCGACCGGCTCGCCATGCAGATCGCCTCGGTGCTCCGCGCCTGGGGCATGCCCGACGATCACGTGTCGGTGACGGTCGACAGGATTCTCTACGCCGACCTGCGCGGAATCGACTCGCACGGCTGCACGACGCTGGCCTTCTACCAGCGGCTGCGTGCCGACGGCGTGCTCAATCCCCGCGCGACGGTCGCCGTGACTCGACGTGAGGGCGCTACCACGCTGGTGGACGGCGGCGGCGGCCTTGGCCACGTGCCGGCCACGCGGGGAATGGAGCTCGCGATCGAGATGGCTGCCGCGCACGGCCTCGGGGCCGTCGCCGTCTGCAACTCGGGACACTTCGGCGCGGCCGGCGCCTACGCAGCGATGGCCGCCGAAAAGGGCTTCGTCGGGATGGCCACCACCAGCACGCCGACTCCCACCGTCGTCCCCACGTTCGGCAGGCAGGCGATGCTCGGGACCAACCCGATCGCCTTTGCCGCGCCGGCGCGGCGGCATCCGATGTTCCTGCTCGACATGGCCACCAGCACGGCCAGCTTCGGCAAGGTCCTCGAGCAGTGGCGGAAGGGGCGACTGATTCCCGATCGATGGATGCTCGATCAGGACGGCGCGCCGCTGACGGCTGGGCACGCCGCGCTCACGAACCAGCGGCTGACGCCGCTCGGCGGCGATCTCGATGGCGCCAGCTACAAGGGCTACGGGCTGGCCATGATGGTGGAGATCCTCTCCGCTGCGCTGGCCGGCCTGACTTTCGCGGATCCGCGCCTGGGGCGCCGGCCGCGCGTCGGCCACTTCGTCATGGCGCTCGACCCGGCCCGCTTCTCCGGTGCCAGCGAGTTCAGGGACCACGTCGACGCGCTGATCGATGCGATGCACGGCACGGACCCGGTCAATCCAGGCCGCCCTGTCCTCGTGCCAGGTGATCCCGAGCGGATCACGCTGGCGGAGCGTCGAGCGAACGGCATTCCGCTCACACCGAGCGTCGTCGAGGATCTGCGTGAAGTGGCCCGCGTGTCCGGGGTGCCGTTCCTGATCGATCAGCGGTGAGCGGGCGGCGTAGGCCGCGTCAGCAGCTCGACGAACCTGTCGTAGAACTTCGGCTTGTCGAGCTCGTCGAGCACCTCGACGAGCTGCTCGCCCATGCCGGGCTGCTCGCCGGGCGCCCACGCCAGCGTTTCGCCGTACGACGGGCCGTGGTCGATGGAGACGTCGATGTATAGCTTTCGCGTCTTCGTGACGACGCTCGGATCCAGCCACGCCACCGCCGCGAGCTCGTCCCACAGGTAGCTCCCCTCGGCGTACTTCACGACGTACTCCGCGGCTGGCGTTGTGGACTTCGCGACGCG
>UEXX01000202.1_pt1 | contig 9889 bp, 11 predicted proteins | sample 4301161 | NCBI WGS metagenome assembly UEXX01 (sample SAMEA4773179, study PRJEB27434) | metagenome | biome: 2259; feature: agricultural soil; material: soil | place: USA | collected 2014-09 | depth 0.25 m
CGGTAGGTCACGGTCACGAGCGCGGTGTCCACGTTCTTCGTGCCGCCCCCCGCGAGCGGGACCGTCATTGGGACGGTCGCAAGGGTCACGGCGCCAGTCGGCATGGCACGCGACATGGCAGCTGTATTCATCCCTATTCCAGCTTGCACGTAGGAGCGCACTCGTGAATCAACTGACGTTGAGTCGTAGCCCGGAAGCGAGGCCATTCGCGCTCCCTCGCGCGCGGCGTTCGTGATGACCTCGTAGCGTTGGAATGTGAAGCCAAAATCCACGATGCCTGCGATCACGACCAGCAGCAACGGCAGCGCCAGCGCGAACTCCACGAGCGCTGCGCCCCGCTCCTCCGGGTCCATGTTCGACGGTGTTATCGGAGCCATAGCACTGCCACTGCACCCACGGTGATTGGAAACGCGTACGGGAGCCGTGGTCCTTTGCCCGTACGGAGCGTCAACTCGGGGTGGGGCTGGACCCCCATGACGCGCCAGAACATCAACAGAGCCCAGAGATTCCTGAACATTTCGCTGAGGTATCCGCGTCCGATCGAGATCACGATCGCGAAGACCCCACCGGCAAGACCTGCATAGAGGGCCAGCCAAACGGCAGAGCTTGGGCCGACCCACGCACCGAACGCCGCCAGCAGCTTCACGTCTCCTGCGCCCATCCCGCCCAGCAGGAACCACGGGAGGAACAGCAGGCACCCAATCAACCAGCCCTCGACGCTCCACAACGCGCCAGCCCAGCCATTGGACAGTCCAAAAAAAACAATGGCCGCGAAAGACGCTCCGAACGTCAGCACGTTCGGAATCCGTCGCGACCGGAGATCCGTCATACAGGCAGCCGCTCCCACAAGGAGCACGGCGGTCCCCGGGAGACTCCCCCCCTGCATACCTACGGATCCGGGGTTTCCCAGATGGACTGCGTCCCGCTGTTGAAGAGCGTGTAGTTGAGCCCCAGCGCTGTGACGATGTTCTGCCACACCACGATGCCAACAAGCGCTATGAAGCAGCACAACAGTACGTACTCCATCAGGTCCTGCGCATCGTCCTCGACGATGAAGCGGCGGAACAGCGATCTCACGATGCCACGTAATGTTCCCAGCCCACCTTCGCCTTTGCGAGGGGCCGGCCGGTGGTTGCACGCCGGCCGGCCCTGGAAGGCGTTAGCTTGACAGCGCGCCAGTGAGGCTGGCCGAGATGCTGTTGTACGTCTGGTTGATCGCGGTGCCCAGCTGCTGCAGGCCGATGATGCAGGCCAGCGCGATAAATGCAATGAGCAGCGCGTACTCAACGAGATCCTGGCCCTCGTCCTCACGCACGAAACGAGTGATGAGATGCTTCATGTCCGTTCCCTCTCCTTGACCGGTTTAACGCCGTCAGGGAGCCCACCTCCCGCGACGGTTCGCGCGGCCTGCTCGCAAAGTATTGCCAGCCGGCCGCGCGAGCCGCTGGCAACAACCGAGTCCGGCGCATGCGCCGGACGAACGCTAACTTCCGCCGACCGACGAAACCAAGCTGGTGGACACGGCGCCGTACGTCATGTTCACGGCCGTCCCCAGGTTCTGCAGCGCCAGGATGCACAGCGCGGCGATGAAGGCGAGGAGCATGGCGTACTCAGCCAAGTCCTGACCGGCGTCATCCTCAGCCCACCATCGGAAACCCGTCAACTCAGCTCACCATTGGACACCCTCAAGCCCCCTCCCCGCTACATCACTCGGCCAGCCGAGAACGCGACTGTGGCTTCCTGCGTCGTGATGTCTCTCCGAAGCCGCTTGACCATCCGACGCAGTGACCGGCTGCCCGGATGGGTCGTCCACAAGAACTCCAAACCGATGTGCCACGCCACGCCGCGCCCGAACACCGGCTGGACACGCGAGACGCGCACGGCGTCTGACAGCAGCTCACCTCCGACGAGTGCCTCCAGTGCACCCGTCGTTCCGAGATCGAAGCGGTGCGAGCTCTCGAGCAGGCACCCCGACACGCTGATATTCACAAGGCGGACGCTGGTGTCGCGTGTCAGGACGCCCATCACGTCGTCCGAGGCGAGCACCTCCGCAATCGACGCCACGTCAGTCACCGGTGAATCCAACCGCCTGGGATTCAGCGGCATCAGTCGACGCCACTAACTCGAGCGACATTCGGTGGCGGACGCCGCCTTCGACAATCACTGGCCGACTGTCTTCGACTCGCACGTCCACGCTGATCGTGCGACCGCCGCCCGACAAATCCAGTCGAACAACTTCTCCGACCAATCCAGGTGCGTGCCCGAACGCCACGAGCTGACCCGCCGGTTCGAGCTGCACGATCAAGTCCTGCATCACTCGCAAACGGCCATCCCACGCCTGAGCGGGCTGGAACCTCTCGTAGCGACGTCTCCCCGACATGAGCTCCTCGGTTGCGTACACTCAAAACGTGTCGCGAGGTCATCATGGATGCCTCGCGAACGCGAGACGCCGCTCCACGCAACCGCGACCTCTGTCGCAACCCATGTGCCGGGATAACCGGCCTGATGCCCTAATCCGAGCTGAGCCACCGGGTTCGTAATTTTACTCACACTTCTGTTGAGTTTCACCTGGAATCTTTTGAATGTTGCGCACTTTTCGTCCCCCCTCGACCGCTTTTGTTCATCCCCCAGGCAGACAAACGTCAGGGCGACCTCAGGTTTCGCTGGCAGGCTCCAGTCTCAACCGCTCTCCCCTGGCGAGTCCGGCCTCGCGCGCCTGCCCGGCCGGCATCTCCAGAACCGCGAATCCGCGGAGGCAGGCTGCGACGCGGCGCGGTCCCACCGCTGCACAGATCTTCAACACCTCGCCCGTGCGTGCGAGGAAGACGACGTCGATAGGGAACCGCATGAAGAAGGTGTGGACCGCATTTGATGGCGCGATAATCAGGCCGCTTTGGGGTGGCAGACCGTCGCGTCCGAGCAGGCCTTTACGCCGCGTGGCGGAGTCCAAGGCCAGCATCAAGTCGGTCACGAGCACATTCCCGGTGCCCTCTCGAACCACGACGAACTTCGTGGCTGGCTTTGCCGCGGCAGATGACAGAAATGAGGGCATCGTGATTAGTCAAATGCGACGTGGAGGGAACGGCAGAGGTTGAATAAGGCACGGACCACGACGATCAATCGCCAGCCTGCATCTCCCGAAACGCGGGTGGGACGTCGAAGCGAGCCGCGAACCGTGCGATGGGTTCTCCCTGCTGCCGGATGGCAGACTCAGACAGGTTGCCCAAAAACTCGCCCGCCTGCCGGAGATAGCCGATCGCCGACGGCCGCAACCCGATCAGGCGCGCACACGTGGCGTCCACCGAGACCGGATCTTCGCCCATTACGACGCAGCCCATTGTGCGCGACCGCCCCATGATCGGTCCGTCCCCTTCCATGCCAACGACCGCGTCGACGATCGCCAGACGGGGACGGACAGTGGAGGCCAGATCGAGGATCGAGTTCTCGATACCACGGAAGTGCAGCAGGTTCTTCGGCCACCCGTACACCGCACCAGGCACGACGCCGAAGAGGTTCTTCAGGCTTGCGGTCATGCCGGCCCAGTGATGCGTCTTGAGCTTGGGCATCGACACCACGAGGTCGGCCTCGAGCAACGCAACGGGCAACGCCAGATCGGTCAGGCCCATGAAAGTCGTCGCGAGGCGGACGCGCCGCACGTCGTCGTGATTGAGATCGACGAACGGGACACCAACATCTCGCAGGTGATCGAACAGTCCCGTTGCGGTGAGCAGGTAATCGGTATCGCGGCGATGCCCCGGTCCCTCGGCGACCGTCACGCGTGCGGCGCCTTGGCTGCGTAGCGCCTCCGCGACGGCCGCCACGAGCGCCGGATGCGTGTTGATCGCCCGACTGCGATCGAACTCCACCAGGTTGGGCTTGAGGATGACCCGCTTATGACGGACGTCGACGTTGAGCAGACGCAGCCCGCGCGCGACCAGGTCCACGAGATCGGCGTCGTACCCCGAGGCCGGCAGGATCGCGACGTCTGAGCTGGCCGCGTGGACGAACTTCGCCGGATCATAGTGTCGGGGTGCTCGACGGCACGCCTCCGCGAACGCGAGGCCGGCGATCGGCAGGGCTTTGAGCAGATCGCGGCGGGAGCATCCGAACCGGGAGTTGCCTGGAAACGCCTGTCCGGCGTCAGGATCCGATCGCTCAGACACGAAGTGCCTCGCATCGGTGCTCGCCGGCCCCGAGCGCATACAGCGCCAGCGCCGTCACGTGCAGGTTGTCGAGGAATCGGCCGCGACGCCAATCCTGTTCCAGCGCCGCGCGAGCCCCGGGGTACGGCTTGTCGTAGATCGCCAGCCCGATGCACGCGAACGACAGCGCCATGCCGCCGGTCTCTTCCTGCTGATGCGTCTCGAGGTAGCTGAGGCTGCGTGCGATGTATGGAGTCGGCTTCACGTCCTGGAGCGAAAGCAGGGCCAGCGCAGTGGTCGGCACCTGCGGCGTCAGCTCCGAGCCGAACACGTTCGAGTTGCCGTAGTTCCAGCCGCCTTCACTGCAGACGCGATCGGCCAGGAATCTCTGCCCCTCCTCGAGTCGCCGTCCGATGGACGCGGCCCGCGGGACGCCGCTGAGCCGCTTCAGCGCAAGCAGGCACCACGCCGTGGACTCGACCCAGCTGAAGGTGCCGTCGAACCACGGCCACGCCTGAACGGCATTGTCCTGACGGTTCACGGTCGATGGAGGCAGTTGCACAGCGCGCGCCCTGACCAGTGCAGACTCGAGATCCGCTGCAATCGGCCGCCTGGGCGTCACGCTGAGCACCACGCCGGCTAGGCCATTGAACGCGTAATTGATTTCGCCGGGGCCATCCAGGAACAGGCCGTCGCGGCGAGGCCACGCATCGAGCAGCGACGTATCGACCGCGACGCCTCGGGCAGCGTCCGTTCGAGCGCTGCCGAGCGCGAGGATCGCCAGACACGTCGGCTCGAGGCGCGAAGCCTTGCCTTTGTAGTAGGGCCAGCCGCCATCGGGATTGCGCGCGGCGAGCAGGGTTGAACGAAGCTCGTCGGCGAGTGACACCACCCGGGCAGGTTTCACACGGTTAGCCGCACTCGTGTCTTGTATCGCACGGGGTGGCCGTCCCTGAACGCCGGACGGAACTTCCACATCTTCGCCGCGGAGACCAGCATGCGTTCGTGGAAGCGATTGGCCGGCGAGATCAGCCTGACCCCCTCGACGTCGCCCTGTTCATCCACCACGAGTTCGATCGTACCGATTTGGCTCTCGGGCACGCCGGGTGGCGGTTGTCTCGGAAGGACGGGCCGAACGAGGACCGGTGGAATGACGGCTGAATCGGACGGCGAGTACACCACGTTGTCCACGGGGCCCACGCCAAGTACCACAGGTGGTGGGAGCTCGGCTGGCGGGATAGGCACGGGTGCAGCCGACGTCGCCACAGCAACGGGCTTGGGCGTAGGGGTCGGGGCCGCCGGCTTGTTGTGCTTCTTCGGCGATGGTGGCGGCGGAGGCGGTGGCAGCGCGGCCGCAACCGGCGCCGGGGGGACCTCGTTGGTGCCCATCACTTTGTCCACAGCCGACTTGACCGTCGAGGCGGCCCTATCGATCAGGGACGGCTCAGGCGCCGTTGCCGCACCCGTCGCACCTTGCGCACCCGTCGCACCCTGGGCATCCGTCGCACCTTGCGCACCCGTCGTCCCACTTGTCTCACCGGCCGTGGCGGCGACGGGCGCCTGGGGAGCGCGCGCCCGTTGCCACACCCACCAGCCACCGACGAGCAGCAGCACCGCGACGGCCGCGACGCTGATCAAGGCAAACGCCGGGCGACGACGCCGCCCAGACATCGCGATAGTGTCGCTGAAGACCGTGTCCTGGACCCGCTCCTCATTCTCGAGCGTGCGTTCCTTGAGCCGCCGCAGTTCCTCTTCGGCGCGCGAGTTCTGGGCGGCGGCCGCGGCGCGCGCCACGAGGCGCTCGATGTCGGCGCGCCGCCCGGGGCGCTCGTAGAACGACAGGTTCCGCGCGAAATCGGTGAGCGTCGCCGACTGGCCTGGCGTCGTGAGGTTACGCTCGATGAACTCAGCGAGCTCGGGAGGCGTCGGCCCGCTCTCCACCAGCGTGTGGAGCATAAGCGCCGCCTGACGAACCGGCTCGTCCGGCGCCAGGCTGCCCGGAAGGGCCACCACGTCGCCATTGGGAATCAGCGCGACGTGTTCCAGGTCAGGCAGCGACACGCCGGTCGAGGTGATGGTCTGAACCAGCTCCTGAACGACCGCCACGGCTTCCTGCCAGGCAGGCTGAACGTTCCGCGCACGCAGATCGGCAAGCGTGACCATGATGGCGTTTCCACCCAGGCGTGCTCCGCACGCCCATCGAATCCTGGAGGGCGCTCCCGATATGGGCTCCCTCGTTTCTTGCTCGAACGTCTAGAACGACTTGTCGGAGCCCTCGCCGTCTCTCGATGCGTCCCCTCCGTGCCCGCCTGCCCGGTCGCCAAGGGGCGGCAGCAGCCGCGGCGCCCGGATCGGACCGGTTGGCGCGGTACCATTACGATACGCCCGGAAGTCCACATTGCAATCATGGGCCGCCAGAAAGTTCAGGAATCGCTTGTAGTCCGACGCGGGCATCCCGAACAGGCGCAGCAGCGACCGGTAGTTGCCGCGCGTCGTGCCGAGCCCTCGGCGCACCAGCTCGCGCATGTCGTGGCGGGTGATGTCGCGCTCCAGGAACAGGGGGTGGATATGCTCCCAGAATGAATAGCCACCGGCGACGAGCGCCTGATAGAGCTCGTCGGCCACCTGCTTGCGGCGTTCCTTCACGGGCAGGACCTGGTCGGCCGACGCCTGCACCGAGGGCGGCAGATGCGACATTTCGACCATGCTGCCGCTCGCCATCCAGAGCGCCTGCTCCACCACGTTCTGGAGCTCGCGTACGTTGCCCGGCCACCGATACCGCTCGAGCGTGCGCAGCGCTTCGTCGGAGAACTCGACCGAGCGCGAGGCCTTCGACGCGAGATGCTCGACGAGCACGCGGATGTCTTCCTTGCGCTCGCGCAGCGGCGGCACGTGCACGTGAATGACGCGGAGTCGATAGAGGAGGTCCTCGCGGAACTGCCCGCTCGCGACCATGTCGGCCAGATTGCGGTTCGTCGCCGCGACGACGCGCACATCCACCGTGGACTTGATGTGGTCCGCGCCGACGGACTGAATCTCGCCGTTCTCCAGGAAGCGGAGGAGCAACGCCTGCATGCGCAGGCTCATCTCACCCACCTCGTCGAGGAAGAGCGTGCCGCGATGCGCGAGCTGGAGCTTCCCGGGCTTGTCGCGATAGGCGCCGGTGAAACTGCCCTTCACGTGGCCGAACAATTCGGACTCGAGCAGGGTCTCGGTCAGGCCGGCACAGTTCACCGCGATGTACGCGCGCGGCGCGCGCGACGACCGCGCGTGAATCTCCCGCGCGATGAGATCCTTGCCGACGCCGCTCTCACCCGTGATGAGCACCTTGGCCTCACCGGTGGCCACGCGGCCGACCAGCGCGAGGATCTCGTGCATCTGCGGGCTGGCATAGATCAGCGTGCTGGGGACGTTTGCCGCCGCCTCGGCGGAATCGGCCGGGACGGACGGCAACGATACGCTTCTCACGAAACCCTCCAGGTCTGCCACGCGCGCCGCGGTTGCGCGGCGGCGCCCGACACGGAAGGTCTGGTCGGGGGCAGTCACCTGGAACCTCAGCAAGGCCGGTGCCCTCTCGGGGGCGGCCGGGCTGGGGACTGACAAACGCGAGAAATACAGAGGGATTCCGGCGTTTTCTGCCGTGTCTGACGCCGCAAGGAACTCTGACAGCAATGGTCCAGAACTCTCGCCGGGGCCAGAAGGCGTTACGAAACTGTAAGCGCTCGCACGCGATCGAGCCGCCGGAACCACAGAACTTAGGAACTCAGGCGTGGGGTGTCAAGCTCAGCGGGTGCACTGGCAAAGCCACGATTGGGAGCAACATCCGGGGGGTTCCCTATACTACGGGCTATGTCCCGGCCCGATCTGTTCGATTCCGGCGATCCCGCACTCTACGAGGTCGTCACCGCCCAGGCGGGCCCGGCCGGGGCGCTGCCCCTCGAGCCGGCCGATCTGCTGAAGCGCCCGAGCGGCGACGTCTTCGGGTGGACCCAGGACGTCGGCATGGGCTGGCAGCCTGCCGAACTGAGGCGGCCCGAGGCGCTGATCCTGAGCACGCAAGGCGGCGTGCGCGAGCCCGACGGGACGCCGCTGGCGCTCGGCTATCACACGGGCCACTGGGAAGTAGGGCTGCTCGTCCGCGCGGCCGCCGAGACGCTGCGTCGCGAGCATTTCATACCGTTCGCCGGCTTCGTGACCGATCCCTGCGACGGCCGGACACAAGGCACGACCGGCATGATGGACAGCCTGCCGTACCGGAACGACGCGGCGGTCGTGCTGGGCCGCCTGATCCGATCGCTCCCGACGCGCAAGGCCGTGATCGGCGTCGCGACGTGCGACAAGGGCCTGCCCGCGATGCTGATGGCGCTGGCCGCGTGCCACGATCTCGCGGCCGTGGCCATTCCCGGCGGCGTGACGCTGCCGCCCACCGATGGCATCGACGCCGGCGCGGTGCAGACGATCGGCGCGCGCTATTCGTACGGGCAGATGTCGCTCGAGGAAGCGGCCGCCCTCGGCTGCCGCGCCTGCGCATCGCCAGGCGGCGGATGCCAGTTCCTCGGGACCGCCGCGACGTCGCAGGTCGTCGCCGAAGCGCTGGGTCTCACCGTTCCACACGCGGCGCTTGCGCCCTCCGGGCAGCCGATCTGGACGGACGTCGCGCGACGGTCGGCGCGCGCGGCAGCAGATCTCTCGGCGCGCGGCATCGCCATGCGCGACATCCTCACCGATGGCGCCATCAGGAACGCCATGACCGTGCACGCCGCGGTCGGCGGTTCGACGAACCTGCTCCTGCACATTCCGGCGATCGCGCACGCGGCCGGGCTCCGCCGCCCCGCGCTCGGCGACTGGCTCGCCATCAACCGCCAGGTACCGCGCATCGTCGAGGTCCTGCCGAATGGGCCGCATCCGACCGTTCGCGTCTACCTCGCCGGCGGCGTCCCCGAAGTGATGCTGCACCTGCGGCGCGCGGGCCTGCTGGATCTGAACGCACTCACGGTGACCGGCGCGCGCGTCGGCGAGGTGCTCGACTGGTGGGAATCGTCGGATCGCCGGACCGCGGTTCGTGAGCGGCTGCGCGCGATGGATCGCGTCGATCCCGATGATGTGATCATGAGCCCGGAGCAGGCGGCCCGTCGAGGTCTGACGAGCACGGTCTGCTTCGTGTCCGGGAATCTCGCGCCCGAGGGCGCCGTCATCAAGGCGACGGCCCTCGACCCGAGCGTCGTCGACGCCGACGGCGTGTATCGCCGCACCGGGCCCGCGCGCGTCTTCACCAGCGAGCGCGCGGCGATTGCCGCCATCAAGAGCCGTGGCGAGGATCGAATCCGCGCCGGCGAGGTGATCGTGCTGGCCGGCCGCGGCCCGCTCGGCGCGGGCATGGAAGAGGTCTATCAGATCACGTCGGCGCTCAAGTACCTCGACGTCGGGAAAACCGTCGCGCTGCTGACCGATGCGCGCTTTTCCGGCGTCTCGACGGGGCCGTGCATCGGCCACGTCGGCCCCGAGGCGCTGGCGGGCGGGCCCATCGGTCGCCTTCGCGACGGCGATCGCGTCCGCGTCATCGTCGATCGCGCGCGGCTCGATGGCACGATCGACCTGGTCACGACCGATGCGTCCGGCACGGACGTCCCGGCGGACGACCTGCTCGCCAGCCGCACGATGCATCCCGACATCGCGCCGGATCCGGATCTGCCGCCCGCGACGCGACTCTGGGCCGCGTTGCAGAACGCCAGCGGAGGGGCATGGGG
>UEXX01000674.1_pt1 | contig 9810 bp, 8 predicted proteins | sample 4301161 | NCBI WGS metagenome assembly UEXX01 (sample SAMEA4773179, study PRJEB27434) | metagenome | biome: 2259; feature: agricultural soil; material: soil | place: USA | collected 2014-09 | depth 0.25 m
AACGAGACCGCCGAGATCTCGTACTTGCCCTCGAACGCCGCGCGATTCAGCGTCTCGATATCGGAAAGGACGTGCACGACCTCCAGGTCGCCCGTCGGGACCTTGCCGCTGGCAAGGCCATAGAACATGAAGGCGTCGTCGGAATCAGGACTGTGAGCTATTTGGATCTTCATCGACCGAGCATCGTACTACACGACCGGGGTCAGGGGAGATTGGCGTAGTCAACTCCCAACTCCCAACTCCCAACTCCCAAGAGACAACTGCCAATTGTTCTGATCGTTCGCAGCGATTCCTGGTGATAGGTGCGTTGGAAGTTGGGAGTTGGAAGTTGGAGTTGGAAGTTGACGCCCTAGCGCGCAGTGGAAGCCTGTCGCAGTTGCCTGACGACCGCAGATACCTTGCCGGCTGTGTAGTCGATCTCCTCTTCCGTGGTGTAGCGGCCGAGGCCGAAGCGGATGGAGGCGCGCGCGAGGTCGGCGTCCATGCCCAGCGCCTTCAAGACGTACGGCGGTTCCTCGCTGCCCGACGAGCACGCCGATCCCGCCGACACGCAGATGTCGTCGATGCCGAGCAGCAGCGACTCGCCCGGGACGCCGGGAAAGCTGACGTTGAGGTTGTGCGGCAATCGCGCGTCGAGTGACCCGTTCACGTGAAGATCGGACACTTCGGCGCGAAGAGCTGCGAGCAGACGGTCGCGCAGGGCCGCGAGCCGCGGCGATTCGGTCAACATCTCCGCCTTCGCGATCTCGGCGGCTTTCCCGAAGCCGACGATCCCTGGCACGTTGAGCGTGCCGGATCGCAGCCCCCGCTCGTGGCCGCCGCCGTCCATCAACGGGTCGAGCTCCAGCTTCACCCCGCCCCGACGCACGTACAGCGCGCCGACGCCTTTCGGCCCGTACGTCTTGTGCGCGGTCATCGACGCCAGATCGACAGGCAGCGTCGACACGTCGAACGGCACTTTGCCGATGGCCTGGACGGCATCGGTGTGGACGAGCACGCCGCGCTCGCGCGCGATCGCGCCGATGGCCGCGATCGGCTGCAGCACGCCGATCTCGTTGTTGGCGGCCATCACCGACACGAGGATCGTGCGGTCAGTGATCGCGTCCCGGAGCGCATCGAGATCGACCAGGCCGTCACGGCCGACGCCGAGATACGTGACCGCGAAGCCCTCGTCCTCGAGGTGATGACAGCTGTCGAGGACGGCCTTGTGCTCGGTGGTCAGCGTGACGATGTGGTTGCCGCGCGAGCGAAAAGCGTGCGCAACGCCCTTGAGCGCGAGGTTGTTCGACTCTGTGGCGCCGCTCGTGAAGACGATCTCCTTGGCGCTCGCGCCAATCAGCGCGGCCACCTGGCGACGCCCGGCTTCCACGGCATCGTCGGCCTTCCAGCCGAACGGATGCGTCTTGCTGGCCGCGTTGCCGAAATGCTCCGAGAAGTACGGGAGCATCGCCTCCAGCGCGCGCGGGTCAACCGGTGTGCTGGCGTGGTAATCCAGGTAGATAGGGAATTTCAGGGCCACTGCTTCAATTCTAGCAGTGCAGGAACTGAGAACCGGTTCCAGAATTGCAGAGTCCCAGAGTTGCAGAGTTGCAGAGTTCCAGAGTTGAGTTCCAGAGGGGTTCCAAGGTTCAGGGTTGCAACCCTGTAACTCTGGAACTCTGAAACTCTGGAACTCTGAAACCCTCCAACGTTTTAGTATTTCGGCTGGCTCGGATCGACCTGATCGACCCAGGCGAGCACGCCGCCCTTGAGGTTCTTCGCCGCCTTGAAGCCGTGGTCACGCAGGAACGCGGCCGCGCGCGCGCTGCGAATTCCCGACTTGCACTGGCAGATGATCTCGCGGTTGGCGTCGAGCTCCGTGAACCGCTGCGGCAGATCGCCCAGCGGGATCAGGACCGAACCGGGGATCCGGTTGATCTCGTACTCGTGCGGCTCGCGGACGTCCAGCACGAACACGTCCTCGCCGCGGTCCATCCTCGCCTTCAGCTCGAGGACGGTGATCTCCTGGCTGTTCGATCCATTCGCGGGGGCCGCCTCGGGCTGCGCTGCGACGCCGCAGAACTGCTCGTAGTCGATCAGCGCCTTCACCGTCGGGTGCGTGCCGCACACCGGGCAATCCGGATCCTTCCGCAGCTTCAGCTCGCGGAACTTCATGCGCAGCGCGTCGAAGACGAGGAACCGCCCGACCAGGGGCTCGCCGATGCCGAGCAGCAGCTTGAGGGTTTCGTTGGCCTGGATGCAGCCGACGATGCCCGGCAGCACGCCGAGGACGCCGCCCTCGGCGCAGCTCGGGACCAGTCCCGGAGGCGGCGGCTCGGGATAGAGGCAGCGGTAGCACGGGCCTTCCTTCGTGCCGAACACCGATGCCTGGCCCTCGAAGCGGAAGATGCTGCCGTACGCGTTCGGGATGCCGAGCAGCACGCACGCGTCGTTCACCAGGTAGCGCGTCGGGAAGTTGTCCGTGCCGTCGACCACGACGTCGTAGCCCTTGAAGATGTCGAGCGCGTTCTTCGAGGTGAGCGCCGTCTCGTACGTCTCGACGTTCACGCCCGGGTTCAGCGCGCGCAGGCGATCCTTCGCCGACTGCAGCTTCGGACGCCCGACGTCGGGCGTGCCGTGCAGAATCTGGCGCTGCAGGTTGCTGTAGTCCACCGTGTCGAAGTCGACGAGGCCGATCGTGCCGACGCCGGCCGCCGCGAGGTACATCGTCGCGGGCGATCCGAGGCCGCCGGCGCCGATGCACAGCACGCGCGACGCCTTCAGCTTCTTCTGCCCCTCCATGCCCACCTCGGGCAGGATGAGGTGACGGCTGTAGCGCTGCACTTCCTCGGGGTTCAGCACCGGCGCTTCCTTCACGGCCGCGCCGCTGCCGCCGGCCACGGACGGGATGATGCTCAACGTGTCGCCCGGCTTCACCGGCGTCGCTTCACGGGACAAGTACCGGATGTCCTCGTCGTTCAGGTAGATGTTGACGAAGCTGCGCAGCTTCCCTTCGTCGTTGTAAAGGTGCTTCTTCAGCCCTTCGTGCTCCGACGTCAGGTATGCGAGCAGCTCGCCCACGGTCGCGCCGTCAGCTTCGACGACGTCGCGCTTGCCGGTGAAAGGACGCAGGGGCGTAGGGATATTGATCTTTGTAGGCATGGTCTACGGATTGACGATTGAGGATTGAAGATTGACGAGTACTTCCTCGTCGAACGCGGAGCGATCGTCGCGCAGCCTCCAGGAGCGCACGTCGCCGGGCGCCGCCGAGGTCACCGAGATGATCACGTACGAGAAGAACGGCAGCGCGTGATCCAGATCGTACTGCGAGGGCCTGGCCGGATGATCGGGGTGTGAATGATAGAACCCCAGCAGGTCTGCGCCGGCTGCCGTTGCGGCACGCTCGACTTTCAGGTAGTCGGCATCGCTCACGCGAAAGCGGCGTCGCGGCCCCTCGTCGGTGATGTTCGGCAGCGCCATCGTCGAGGTGACTTCCCCGTCGCGCCCGATCAGCGCGCCGCAGCACTCGTTCGGGTAGGTCTCGCGCCCGTGCTGCTGGATGGCCTCCAGCACGCCCGATCCGAGCCGCAGTCCGTCGCCCACGGTCAGTTCACCCCGCTCACGAACGAGCCTTCGGGCGGATCTTCCCAGAAGCGCTCGGAGAGGTATTTCTCCCCGCCGTCGCTGAAGATCATCACGATGACGCCGTCCTCGATCGTGCTGGCGACCTTCAGGCTGGCCGAGAGCGCCGCGCCGCTCGAGATCCCGACGAGCAGGCCCTCTTCGGTGGCGAGACGCCGCGTCAGGATGTAGGAGTCCTCGGTGCCGACCCGCAGATCGATGTCGGCCAGCGTCGCGTCGTAAATCGCCGGCACGAGCGCCGACTCCATGTGCTTCATGCCTTCGAGGCCGTGCAGCGCCGTCTCCGGCTGCACCGAGACCAGCGTCACCGTTGGCTTGTGCTCGCGCAGGTAGCGGCCGGTCCCCATGAACGTGCCGCTGGTGCCAAGGCCGGCCACGAAGTGGGTAATGGCGCCATCGGTCTGCGCCATCAGTTCTGGACCCGTCGTGTTGTAGTGCGCCTGCCAGTTGACCGGGTTGGAGTACTGGTCCGGGTAGTAGTAGCGCTCGCGATCCAGCTCGTAGATCCGGCGGACCTCGCGGATGGCGCCGTCGCTGCCTTCCATCGGATCGGTCAGCACCAGTTCAGCGCCGTACGCGCGGAGGATGCGCTTGCGCTCAGGCGTCACGTTTTCCGGCATGCACAGCTTCACGGGGTAGCCGCGCGCGGCGCCGATCATGGCGTAGGCGATGCCGGTGTTGCCTGAGGTGGCGTCGAGGATGGTGCGTCCGGGAGTCAGCAGGCCGCGGCGCTCACCGTCGAGCACCATGGCCACGGCCGCGCGGTCCTTGACCGAGCCGCCGGGGTTCTTCCATTCCGCTTTGGCGTAAAGCTGGACGCGGCCGTCAGCGCGCTCGAAGCGACGCAGACGGATGAGAGGCGTATTGCCGACGAGGTCGAGTACGGACCGCGGCCGGGAAAGGTCCGCGGCCCCGGCGACAGGAGATGTCATCTCTCATATCCGACCTAAAGAGTCCTCGATTCTACCACAGACCCCGAGTACATTCCTTTCGATGCCTGCCCAGGAGTATCGGATTCGTCGGGATGCGCGAAAGGCCCGACGGGACGAACTGACCTGGAAGCACAACCGGCTGGCCGATGCCCGCCTCGCAATGGTTGGGCTGGCTGCCCTCCTGGGGTGGCTGACCTTCAGCCGCCACGCCATTCATCCCGGCTGGCTGGCCGTTCCCGTCATCCTGTTCGCCGTCCTCGCCATCCTGCACGACCGGGTGCTGTTGGCCCGCGACCGCGCCCGGCGGGCGATAGCTTTCTACGACCGTGGCCTGGCACGCATCGAAGACCGGTGGGCCGGCCTGGGCTCGACGGGCGCCGCGTTCCAGCCGGAGGAGCATCCCTACGCCGGGGACCTGGACTTGTTCGGTCGCGGCTCGCTGTTCGAGCTGTTGTCGACGGCGCGCCTGGGCGCGGGAGAACGGATGCTCGCAAGCTGGCTGCTCGCGCCGGCATCGCCCGCGGATATCGCGTTCCGACAGGCCGCCGTCCAGGAGCTCCGCCAGCGTCTCGACCTGCGGGAGGAGCTCGCGCTCGTCGGCGACGAGGTGTCGGGCTGGCTCGATACGTCGCAGCTGGCCGCGTGGGGACAGGCGGCGCCGCTCCTCACCGCGACGTTGCCGCGCACCGTCGCCTTCGTCCTCGCGTGCGCGAACGTCGCGTCGCTGGTGTCGGCACTGGCATACAACACGTGGGCAGGATGGTTCGCGCTGTCGGGCCTGGCGTCGATCGCGTTCACGATGCGATGGCGCCGGAAGGTGTCGCAGGTGATCGCGGCGTCGAACGCGCCCGCGCATCATCTTCACCTCCTGGCCGAAGTGCTCGCGATCGTCGAACGCGAGGCCGCCGCTTCGCCGCGGCTTCAGGCGATCAGGTCGCTTGTCGAGGTTGACGGACGGCCCGCGTCGAGGCGCATTCGCGAGCTGCAGACGCTGGTCAATCTGCTGGAGTCTCGAAGCAACCAGTTCTTCGCGCCGATCTCGGCCCTGCTGCTGTGGGGCACCCAGCTCGCGTGGGCGATCGAGGCGTGGCGGGCGCGCAACGGCCGGCTCCTCGCTCAGTGGGTGGCCGGCGTTGGCGAATTCGAGGCGCTGACGTCGCTCTCGTCGTACGCGTACGAGCACCCGTCCGATCCGTTCCCGACGATCGTTGAACGCGGGCCGCTCTTCGACGGCGACGGCCTCGCGCACCCGCTGATCGCCTCGGCGCGCGGTGTGGCGAACGACGTGCGACTGGACGGCGCCACTCGCGTGCTGATCGTCTCGGGATCGAACATGTCGGGCAAGAGCACGCTGCTCAGGACGGTCGGCGTCGCGGCGGTGCTCGCCCAGGCCGGCGCCCCGGTGCGCGCGCGGCGCCTGGCGATCTCGCCGCTCGCGGTCGGCGCGACGCTGCGCGTGCAGGACTCGCTGCAGGCTGGCAAGTCGCGGTTCTTTGCCGAAATCACGCGGCTCAGGGCGATCGTCGATCAGACGTCCGGTGCTTTGCCGGTGTTGTTCCTGCTCGACGAGCTGCTGGCGGGCACGAACTCGCACGACCGCCGCGTCGGGGCGACGTCTGTCGTGCAGGGTCTCGTGGAGCGCGGCGCCATCGGCCTGGTGACGACGCACGATCTGGCGCTGGCGGAGCTGGCGTCGACGCTGGCGGGCGGGGCGCAGAACGTGCACTTCCGCGATACGTTCGAAGGCGGAGAGATCCACTTCGACTACACGATGCGGCCCGGCGTCGTGCGGACGAGCAACGCGCTCGAGTTGATGCGGGCGATTGGACTTATCGCCGAGTAACGTGCCTGGTACGTAGCACGGGCAAAGATCACTTGGTGGGCATCTGGAATGCGGCGTCTTCAATCGGGACGTTGTACTCGACGGTCAGCACCTTGAGCAGGCCCTGCTGCTGGCCGCCGACGAGCGTGCGCATCGATCGCGGGACGAGGATGCCTTCGGGCGTCGGCTGGTAGTCCTGCATCACTGTGTCGACGTCGATCGTCATGCCGCCCTGCTCCACCGTGGCGGACCACTGCTTCTCGAGACCGGTGTCGGCGTCCACATAGATGAACATCGTGCGGCCGCCGAGTTTCCGCGTGAGCTTCAGCTTCCACGCCTTCGCTCCGCCGAGATCGGCGCTGCCGGCCATCTCGAGCGTGTCGCCGTGATCCTTGTAGCTGACCAGCGGCCCGTCGAAGCTCGCCTGGTCGCGGATCATGTCGGCCTGCGCGCCGGTCAGTTCCCGCGCTCCGGGGCCCAGCATCGGATTGACGGCCCAGACCTTCGCTCCGTCGAACGCCGAGACCATGCGCTGTCCCTGCATGGTCATCTCCTGGAACAGCAGGTTGGGCCGCTTGGTCATCACCGTGAGGGGCATGTCCATGCCCTGCACGTTGATCGTGCCGGTCATCTTCATGGTCTGGAGGCTGCGCAACTTGTCCAGACCGCCGCGGGCCGCGAGGTTCTTCGCCACGATCTCGTCGACCGACGGAGTCTGGGCCCTGGCGGTTGAGGCTGCGATCACGAGACCCAGCGCCAACAGGCCGATGACAGCACGCATGTTCTTTCTCCTCATGTCAGTACTTTTAAGACGGCTTGCGCGCTGGCCCGGTTCCCCGGGTCAATTGCCGGGCACAACGTCCAGGCTCGCCCAGAGGTACCAGGAGCCGACCGAGCGGTACGGGCGCCAGCATTCCGCGATCTTGTACATGCGTTCTGCTTTCGGCGCCTTGCGAAGCCCGTACTGACGCTGCATGGCCTTCACGATTGCGAGGTCGCCGACCGGGAGCACGTCGGCACGCTGCAGCCGGAACATCAGGAACATCTCGGCCGACCAGCGCCCGATGCCCTTCACCTTCGTCATCGTCTCGACGATCTCCTCGTCCGAGAGGTGATCGAGGGCGTCGATGGGAACGGTGCCGTCCAGCACCTTCGTCGCGAGGTCCTTGAGGTACGAGATCTTCCCCCAGCTCAACCCGGCCGCGCGCATCGCGTCCGGCGACGCGGCCAGGATGGCCTTGGGCGTCGGCGTGCCGCCCGGAAATACCTTCAGCAAGCGGCCGTAAATCGTCGCCGCGGCTTTTCCGGACAATTGCTGCCAGACGATGGCCTCGATTGTGGCGATGAACGGGTCTTCGCGCTTCGAGTGACCGAGGCGGCACCGGCCCACCTGCTTGATGATGCCCGCCATCACGGGGTCGGCTGACGACAGCAGCGCCTCGGCGCGGCGGATGTGATGCGGCGTGAGGACCGTGTGCTTCATCGCTATTGAATCGCTACGGTCAGCGCCACGTTCGCGACGATCTCGATCTGGCCCGCCTCGACCGGCGTGGGTGCCTGCGCCGGCGCAGCCATCGCGGTCGCCCGCATCATCGGCATCGGGACAACGCGGCGCTCGCCCTGCTCCTCGATGCGAAGGACCGAGCCCAGGCGAAGCCCGGCGCCGGCAGCCGCCGCCTCGGCGCGTCCTTTCGCGTCGGCGACCGCCAGCTTCAGCGCCTCGCGCTCCGCGGCCGCGCGGTCCTTCAGGTCGAACCGCACATCACCGATGCCGGTCGCGCCGGACGCGACGGCGGCGTCCATCAGCTTGCCGAGCCCATCGAGGTCGTCCACGCGCACTTCGACGCTGTTGGTGACGACGAAGCCGCGAGGCACGCGCTTGCCGTTGACCCAGTCGGCGTCCTCGCGGAGGTTGACGCCGAGCGTGCGAATCGCGTCGGCAGGTATGCCGGCCTTCTTCACGGCCTGCTGCACACCGGTCATCGCCTGTGCATTTTTCTGCTGCGCCTCCTCAGGCTTCGGCGCGCGCGTCTCGGTGGACAGTTGAAGAAACGCGCGGTCCGGCGCGCGTTCAACCGTCGCCGTGCCGTTGACGACGATGACAGGCGGACCCGCGGGAGAAGGCGTCTGTGCGGCAGCGAAGCCAACGGCGAGCAACCACAGGGTGAACGCCGCGATCGTTCTCAGCATGCGGAACCTCTTCGGAGCAGCCGGGTTCGCCAGTATAGTTCAAGGCGCGTGGAATCGCCTGTGCCGTCGAGCGCTTCGCACCATCCGGCCGGTCCGCTCGCCGGCGTCACGCTGCTTGATCTGACGCGTGTGCTGTCGGGCCCGTACTGCACGATGCTGCTCGCCGACATGGGCGCGCGGGTGATCAAGATCGAGCAGCCGGGCCGCGGCGACGACACGCGCGCGTGGGGGCCGCCCTTCATCAACGGCGAGAGCACGTACTTCCTGAGCATCAACCGGAACAAGGAGAGCGTGGCGCTGGACTTCAAGCGCTCCGAGGGACGCCGCGCGCTCGACGCGCTCATCGCGCGCGCCGATGTCGTGGTGGAAAACTTCCGCCCTGGCGTGCTCGCGCGCCTCGGGCTCGACTACAGCACGCTGGCGGCCGTCCATCCGCGGCTGATCTACGCGTCGCTCTCGGGGTACGGCCAGAATGGACCACGCGCGCCGGAGCCTGGCTACGACGCCGTGCTCCAGGGCGAGGGCGGCCTCATGAGCATCACCGGCGCCGCCGACGGGCCGCCCTATCGGCTCGGCGTCGCCGTCGTGGACATCGTCACCGGAATGTTCGCCGCTCAGGGGATCCTGCTGGCGCTGCTCGCGCGGCACACGACCGGGAAGGGGCAGCACGTGGACGTGTCGATGCTCGACTCGGTCGCGGCGCTGCTCACCTATCAGGCCGGGATCGTGTTCGCCGAGGGCCAGTCGCCGGGCCGCATGGGCAACCGGCACCCGTCGATCGCGCCGTACGACACGTTCGACACGGCCGACGGCCCGCTGGTGCTCGCCGTCGGGAACGACGAGCAGTGGCGCCGGTTGTGCGAGGCTGCGGGACTGCAGTCGCTCGCCTCCGATTCGCGGTTCGCCACCAACGGTGCTCGCGTCGAGCACTACGACACGCTCGAGTCGCTGCTGGCTCCGGTATTCGCGAAGCGCACGCGCGGGGAGTGGACGACGCTGCTCGTCGGTGCCGGCGTCCCATGCGGTCCGGTGCGATCTGTTGCGGAAGCGCTTGCCGATCCGCAGCTGCAGGCGCGTGAGATGCTGGTGCGCGCGATGCACGCGACCGCCGGCAACCTGACGCTGCTCGGCGTGCCGGTCAAGCTGTCGAACACGCCCGGCGGCGTTCGCACCGCGCCACCGACACTTGGGCAGCATACGCGGGCGGTACTGACGGAGCTGGGCTTGAGCGCGGCAGAGATCGAG
>UEXX01000280.1_pt1 | contig 9785 bp, 7 predicted proteins | sample 4301161 | NCBI WGS metagenome assembly UEXX01 (sample SAMEA4773179, study PRJEB27434) | metagenome | biome: 2259; feature: agricultural soil; material: soil | place: USA | collected 2014-09 | depth 0.25 m
GGCAGACGTAGGGCCGAACTTTAGTTCGGCCATGCACGGGATGAAGGGCGAACGATGGCAGTTCCTGCACTCTCATTGAGCGGCGCCACGAAGCGCTACGGCGCGGTCACCGCGGTTGACGGCGTGACCTTCGACGTCCAGCCGGGCGAGATGTTCGGGCTGATCGGGCCCGACGGCGCCGGCAAGACGACGACGATCCGCCTGCTGTGTGGATTGCTGCACGCCGACGCCGGCAGCGTGCGTGTCATGGGCCACGACCCGGTGGCCGAGCATGCCGAAGTCACCCACTCGGTCGGCTATCTCTCGCAGCGCTTCAGCCTCTACGGCGACCTGAGCATCGACGAGAACATCGCGTTCTTCGCCGAGATCCACGGGCTGTGGAAGTACCAGGAACGGCGCACGCGACTGCTGGAGTTGACGCAGCTGCTGCCCTTCAGGAACCGCCTGGCCGAGCGGCTGTCGGGCGGCATGAAGCAGAAGCTCGCGCTCGCCTGCACGCTGATTCACGAGCCGCGCGTGATCCTGCTCGACGAGCCGACGACCGGCGTCGATCCGGTGTCGCGACGCGAGTTCTGGAAGCTGCTCGCCGAGTTCCTGCAGCATGGCATCACCATCCTGGTCAGCACGCCGTATCTCGATGAGGCAGAGCGCTGCCACCGGATTGCGCTGCTCCACGAAGGCAAGCTCCTCGCCCTGGATACGCCCGATCACTTGCGCGCGCAGCTGCCCGGGCAGATGGTCGAGCTCATCGTGGGCGATCAGGCGCGCGCGGTGCCGATCATCACCGCCATGCCGCAGGTGCTCGACGTGCACGTGTTCGGTGAACGGGTCCATGCGCGGGTGCAGGGGGGCGCGGCCGGTGACCCGGTGGCCCTCGTGGCGGGCGACCTGACGGCGAAAGGCTTCGACGTGCACGGCGCGCGCGCCGTGCCGGCCTCGCTCGAAGACGTGTTCATCGCGCGGCTCGAGCAAGCCGCGACCGAAGGACGGTAGACATCATGCGAGTCGTTCTTGCCATTGCCGCCGCTCTTGCCGTTGCGACCTCCGCCGCGGCGCAGACCGAGGCGCCGGCGATCGATCGCCCGGTGCCGGCGCGGTTGACGCTCCAGGAAGCGCTCTCCCGCGCCATCGAGGCCAGCCACATCCTGGCGGAACTGCGGGCGCGCGAGGGAGCGGCTACCGCCGTCCTCGACCAGCGGAAAGCGTCCGACATGCCCAACCTGTCTGCACAGGCCGGGTACCGCCGGACGAACCACGTCGAGGAGTTCGGCGTTCCGCAGCCGAACCCGCCACGCATCGAGATCATCTACCCCGATGTCCCCGACAACTGGCGCACGAGGCTCGACCTGGCGTGGCCCATCTACACCGGCGGCCGTACTGGCGCCCTCGAGCACGCGGCGGACGCGGAACGGCTGGCCAGCGGCAAGGATTTGGAGAGCGCGCGCGCCGATCTCGTTCTGGAAACGACGCGCGCGTTCTGGGCGCTGGTCACCGCCGCCGAGTCCGTGCGCGTCGTGGGCGAATCCATCACGCGCATCGAGGCGCAGCACAGTGACGTGAAGGCCCGGTTCGACGCCGGGTTCCTCCCGCCGAACGACGTGCTCACGGTCGCGACGCGCGTGTCGCAGCAGCGCACGCTGCTGCTCGATACCCAGAACCAGCGCGACAGCGCACGTGCCGTGCTCGCGCGGCTCATCGGCGCGCGCGTCGACGCCGACTTCGAGCCGGAGGCGACGCTGGCAGAAGGCGCACTGCCGGTCCCCGCATCCGCCCAGATCCTCGACCTGATGGCACGGGCGCTCGGAGCGCGCGCAGATCGGCAGGCACTCCTCTTCCGCGTGCAGGGTGCTGACGCACGGATCGATGCGGCCCGGTCCGGTAATCGCCCGTCGATCGGCGTTGCCGCCGGCTACGACTACGCCCGGCCGAACCCGGTGATCTTCCCGCGCCAGGACGCCTGGAAGACGTCGTGGGACGCGGGGATCAACGTGAGCTGGACGCTCTGGAACGGCGGCCGCACTGGGGCCGAGATCGCGGAAGCAAAGCAACAAGCCACGGCGACGCGTGAGCGGCTCGCCGAGTTCGACTCCCAGATTGCGCTCGAGATCCGCCAGCGGCAGCTCGACCTGGCGACCGCCGAGGCACAGGTCCGGACCGCCGGCGAGGCCGTCGCCACCGCCGTCGAGGCCCGCCGCGTCGTCCAGGAGCGTGTTACCGCGGGCGTGGCAACAACCACAGACCTGCTGGATGCGCAGCAGGATCAGCTCGAGGCGGAGTTGCAGCGCACGCGCGCGCTGGCCAGCGTGAAGCTGGCCGAGGCGCGGCTCGCGAGAGCGCTGGGGCAGTAGATAGGTGGACGAATGGCCGAACTAAAGTTCGGCCCTACGACTGCGTGGTGCGTTGCGTACGTAGGGCGCAACTTTAGTTGCGCCATTACGAAGTTCGGCCCTACGACTGCGTGGTGCGTTGCGTACGTAGGGCGCAACTTTAGTTGCGCCATTACGAAGTTCGGCCAACGACTGCAGGGAACTTGCGGACTGCAAGGCACTTGCGGACTGCAGGGAACTTGCGGACTGCAAGGAACTTGCGGACGTAGGGCGCAACTTTAGTTGCGCCGGGGATATATGCCAGCAGCGATCACCGTTCAGCATCTCACCCGCCGATTCGGCGAGTTCCTCGCCGTCAACGACGTGAGCTTCGACGTCCGCGAGGGCGAGATCTTCGGCTTCCTCGGCGCCAATGGCGCGGGCAAGTCCACGACGATCCGCATGCTCTGCGGCCTGCTGCGCCCGACGAGCGGCACGGCGACGGTCGGCGGCGTAGACGTCTCGAAGGATCCCGAGGCGGTGAAGCTCCGGATTGGCTACATGTCGCAGCGCTTCTCGCTCTACGAGGCGCTGACGGTCGATCAGAACATCCGCTTCTTCGGCGGCGTGTACGGCCTCGAGGGCGCGCGCTACGCCGAACGCCGCGCGTTCGCGCTCGAGATGGCGGGCCTCAACGGCCGTGAGAATGCCCTCACACGCGACCTTGCCGGCGGCTGGCGCCAACGCCTCGCGCTCGGCTGCGCCATCCTGCATGAGCCGCCCATTGTGTTCCTGGACGAGCCGACCGGCGGTGTCGATCCGATCTCGCGGCGTCAGTTCTGGCGGCTCATCGATCACCTCTCGCAGCGGGGCACGACCGTCCTCGTGACGACGCACTATCTGGACGAGGCCGAGCATTGCCACCGCATCGCCATGATGAACGCGGGCAAGCTCGCGGCCCTCGGGACGACCACCGAGATCAAGCAGGTGTTCAAGGGCCGGTCCATCGTGGAGGTTCAGGCCGGCAACGCCGTCCAGGCGATGCGCGCGCTGGACGCGATGGCGGGGGTGGAAAAGACGAGCCTCTTCGGCACGGCCGTGCACGCGGTGGTACGCGATCCCGCGCTGACCCCCACCGCTCTCGTCGAGCGCCTCAGGACGAGCGGTGTGGCCACGACGCGCGCCGAGCAGGTTGAGCCATCGCTCGAGGACGTGTTCCTCGACGTGGTGGAGAAGGCCGGCGCATGAAGAAGGCATTCGCCGTGGGCCTCAAGGAGTTCCGGCAAATCCGGCGCGACCGCCGGACGCTGATGATCCTGCTGTTCATTCCCGTCTTCTTCCTGCTGCTGTACGGCTACGCGCTCAACTTCGACATCAAGCACGTTCGTCTCGCGGTGGAGGACCGCGACTACACGCCCGAGAGCCGGCGGCTCATCTCGGCCTTCGTGAACTCCACCTACTTCGACCAGGTGGCGTCGGTGACGACGGATCGCGAGGTAAGCGACCTGATGGACCGCGACCAGATCCGTGCCGCGCTGGTGATTCCGCACGGCTTCGGCCGGGACTTGCAGCGCAGCCGCCCAACGTCAGTGGAGGTGGTCATCAACGGCGACAACTCGAGCACCGCGGCCACGGTGATGGCCTATGCGCAGTCGATCATCGCGAGCGAATCGGCCACCTACGATCTGAAAGCGCGGATGCGGACGCCGGGCGGCGGCGTGGTGGTGCTCCTCGAGCCTCGTGTCTGGTACAACCCCGAGCTCAAGAGCACCCTGTTCCTCGTCCCGGGCCTGCTCGCCTACATCGCGATGATCACCGCCGTGGTCTCGACGGCGCTGTCGGTGGTTCGGGAGAAGGAACGTGGCACGGTCGAGCAGGTCCGCATGGCCCCCATCGGCACACTGCCCTTCATCGTCGGCAAGAGCCTGCCGTATTTCGTGATCTCCTACATCGCGGCAATCGGCGTGATCCTCGCGTCGATGTTCCTCTTCGGGCTGCCGATCCGAGGCTCGGTCCCCCTGCTGCTGTTCTCGCTTGGCCTGTTCCTCGCCGGCGCCCTCGGGATGGGGCTCTTCATCTCGGCGATCGCCGAAAGCCAGCAGGTGGCCTTCCAGATCGCGATGCTCTCGTCGTTCCTGCCGACCATCATGCTGTCGGGGTTCATCTACCCGATTGCGAGCATGCCGATCGCGCTGCAGCTCGTGACGACGATCGTCCCCGCGCGGTACTTCCTGGTAGCGCTCCGCGGCGTGCTGCTGAAAGGTTCGGGCATCGAGATCATCTACCCGCAGCTCATCGCATTGGCGGTCTTCGCCGTCCTGGTGATGACGATGGCGGCGCGGCGGCTCCGGAAGGACTGGGCCTGATGCGTCGCCTCTGGTACGTCATGTGGAAGGAGCTGCTGGAGCTGCGGCAGGACCCGCGGCTGTTCGGCATCATCTTCATGGCGCCGGTGATCCAGCTCACGATGCTCGGCTACGCCGCGACGACCGACGTCAAGAACGTGCCGATCGTCGTCGTGGACCAGGACGGGACGCCGGCGAGCCGTCAGCTCGTGTCGCGCTTCGACGCGTCGCCCTACTTCACCGTCGTCGCGACCCTGCCGAGCATCCGCGATGTGGACCCGTGGCTCGAGCGTGGCAAGGCGTGGATGGCGCTGGCCATTCCAGCCGACTATCACACCGGCATCGACGCCGGACGCCCGGTGACCGTGCAGGTGATCGCGGACGGCACCGACTCGAACTCCGCGGGCGTGGCGATGGGGTATGCAGCGAACCTCGTCGGCGCCTTCAACCAGGACCTGGCCCGCGAGCGGCTGCTCGCGGCGGGCCAGGACGTGCCGCCGGCGGCCATCGAGGCGCGCATCCGCGTCTGGTTCAACCCGCAGCTCGAGAGCCGCCTCTTCATGATCCCCGGCATCGTCGCGCTGCTGCTGCTGGTGATCACGACGAACCTGTCGTCGATGGCCGTGGTTCGCGAGAAGGAACTGGGCACGCTCGAGCAGCTCAACGTCACGCCTGTCACCCGCTGGCAGCTCATCGTCGGGAAGCTCCTGCCGTACGGCGCCATCGGCATCATCGACGTCATCCTGGTGACCACGGTCGCCGTCACATGGTTCAGGATCCCGCTGCTCGGCAGCCCGCTGCTGCTGTTTGCGACGAGCTGCATCTACCTGCTGACCACGCTCGGGCTGGGCCTCTTCATCTCGACGATCTCGAACACGCAGCAGCAGGCGACGATGACGGCGACGTTCTTCGTGATGACGCCGATGATGTACCTGTCGGGGTTCATCTTCCCGATCGAGAACATGCCGGCGGTCATCCAGCCGTTCACGTACCTGATTCCGCTGCGCTACTTCATCATCATCGTGCGCGGGATCTTCTTGAAAGGCGTCGGCTGGCACGTGCTGTGGCCGCAGGTGGCCGCGCTTCTCGCGTGGGGTATCGTCATCATCGCGCTGGCGGTTGCGCGCTCGCGCAAGACGCTCAACTAGGGGCTCGCGCCCTTCGGCGCGAGGAGGGACTCGGCCTTCGGCCTCGCGAGGAAACGGCAAAATTTGCAGGCCAGATGAGCTTGTTCGCGTCCGTCGCATGCTAGGGTGATTCGCATGCGATCGCGCATCGCATGGGCCAGCGCGTTCTTCGCGCTGCTGATCATCATCAATACGTTTCCGCTGATACTCCAGCCCGGCAGTTCGATCGGGCAACACGGCGACTCGTACTTCTCGGTCTGGCGCCTGGCGTGGATTGCGCATCAGATTCACGCGGACCCGTGGCATCTGTTCGACGGAAACATCTTCTTTCCCCATCGCGATACGCTGGCCTACTCGGACGCGATGCTGCTGCCGGCCCTCGTGCTGGCACCGCTCAATTGGATCGGCATCAATCCGCTCGTCATCTACAACGTCACGCTGCTGCTCGCCTTCGTTGCCAGCGGGGTGGCCGCGTTCCTGCTGGTCCGTGAGCTGACGGGCTCCACGCCGGCCGGGCTTCTCGGCGGCGTCATCTTCGCGTTCTCGGCGCATCGATTCGAGCACTTCGACCATCTCGAGCTGCAGTTCGCTTTCTGGATTCCGCTCGCCGTCTTCTACTGGCATCGCGCGGTGACGCGCGACCGCGGCTACCTGATCGTCGGAGTGCTGGCCGCCGGCCAGGTGCTGAGCTCGATTTACCACGGCGTCTTCTTTGCCGCATGGCTGGCCGTCGCAACGACGTTGTGGTTCATCAGATCGCCGCGCAACGCCGCACGCGCCGTCGTCCTGATCCTGTGGCTGCCGATGGCCACGCTGGCGGCGTACTCGTTGCCCTATATGAAGAGCCGCGCCGAGGTTGGGGATCGGCCTATGAAGGATGTCGTCGGCTACAGCGCGAGCCCGCTGGATTTCCTGAGCGCGCCTGCGAGCAGCCTGCTGTACGGCAGTACCGAGTCGCTCGGCGCCAACGAGCGGCACTTGTTTCCCGGCATCGTCGCGACAGTGCTGCTCATCGTCGGGCTGTGGCCGCCGCTCGATCGGGTACGTGCTGTCCACGCCGGCGCGCTTGCGTTCGCCGTGCTGCTCACGCTGGGGGTGAACGGTCCCATCTACGCGCTGTTGTACGACTGGGTGCTTCCGTTCCGCGGCCTGCGGGTGCCGGCGCGCGCCGACATCCTCGTGCTGCTGGGCACGGCCGTGCTCGCGGGCTTCGGCCTGACGCGAGTGATCCACTCGATGACCCGCCGGCGCATGACCGTGATGGCGGCGGCGGCTATCACCGTGGCCTCGGTCGAGTGCCTCGCGCGCCCGACGCTGATTCCGGCGAGCCGGGATGCGTCGGTCTGGTACGCCTGGCTCCGCACGGTGCCAGACGCCGTGATCTTCGAGTGGCCAGTGACGGTGCCCTGGCGTCTGTTCGACATGAGGGATGTCAGGTACATGTATCGCTCGACGCTCCACTGGCGGCCGATGCTGAACGGCTACAGCGGACACTACCCCGATTCGTATGTGCACCTGCTCTACGAGATGCGGTCGTTCCCCTACACGCCCGCGCTCGCGGAACTGCAGCGCCGCGGCGCCACCGTCCTCATCGTGCACGACGTGGACGGCACGCGGCCTTCTTACACGGAAGCGGTCGAGCGCCTCGTCCGCGACCCGCGCATCAAGGTGATCGCTGAGGACATGGACGCCGGCCGCCGTGTCCTCTTCCTCCGGCTGCTCCCCACGACCTTGGCGCGAACGCAGTGAGCGCGTCCGCGCGCTGTCAATACGGACCGCGCCACGTATAGAAAAGAGCGGCCATCAGTCCCTGGAGCAACGCAAAGGTCAGGACGACGAGCGTGGTGTTTCGGCGCGACAGCGAGCCCATCCAGATGAAGAGCGGGAACAGCGTGGCCGTCAGGCGTCCCGTGGACATGAAGCCGCCGACCAGCAGCGGGGGCAGCAGGTTCGAGAGGATGAAGACCGAGTACGCCCAGCCCAGGCGCATCGCGATTGGAATCGACGCAGCCACTGCGAGCAGTGCGGGCACTGCGTTCATCACGTTCATCACGTCGAACGGGTGCGCGTTGAGCAGAGGCTCGAGGCCCTGGAACGTCCGGCCCCAGGCTTCGTGTTGCTCGGACCACTGGAACGGGTTGCCGGTGAACTGCCAGAGAAACAGCCAGTAGATCGCGGCGCCCGCGACAGGGGCGAGGATTGCGGCGAGCCCGCCGACCGGCACGCGCCGCGTTTCGCCCTGTGGTCGCGTCGGGCGCGGGCTGAACGCGAGCGCTCCGACCGTCAGCGAAAGCAGGACGCCGTTGGGCCGCGTCAACCCGGCAAGCGCGCCCCAGAGGCAGGCATGAACCCAACGCTCGCGCTTGAAGGCCAGCACCGCACCAACCACGGCGAGCAGGAACGGCGACTCGGTGTAGACAGCGCCGTGGAACACGGAAAAGGGGTAGCTCGCCAGCAGCGTCACGCCCGCGGCCGCCGCAGCCGCGTCGCCAAGATCGTCGCGCGCGAGCTGGTAGAGCAGCAGCAGCGCCCAGAGAAACGCCACGTGCGAGATCGCCAGGCCGCCATACAGGTATGCGACGCCGCTACTGCCGAACAGCCGGCCCATCACGCGCATCGCGATCGGGAACGCCGGGAAGAACGCCACGTTCTGCTGGCGGCCGACGTCTCGCGGCGTCCACATGTAGCCGATGCGTGCGACGCTCATGTACCAGCCCGCATCCCAGCGCAGCGGCAGGTTGACCAGATCGCTGTCAGAGACGCGCAGCGGCGGCGCGTCCGGCCGGATGCCGATGGTGAAGAGCGCCAGCACGCCCACGACGAGCACGCTGGCACGGGAGATCAGGAAGGGCGCCCACGACGCGCGCCAGCACTCGAGGCTGGTGAGCCGTGTCATCCAGTCGGAAATGCGGGAGGCGAGGGTGGGCCGTGGCATCAACGCGTGCCGCACTGCCGTCACGACCGCACTCAGCAGCAGCGGCAGCCACGGCGACATCACGGATACGCGAACGACGCCGGCAGAGATGCGGAACCCGCCGCCGACAGCAACGGCGAGCGCAACGAACGCGAGAGCGAGCGCGGCGATGTCCGCCGCCAGCGCAGCCATCCGTGCAACTCTAGTGCAAGTGTGCGCCCCAGCCTTGTCACGCTTCTGCCGCGGTTTTGTCACAGGCCCCGAGTCTGATCGAACAAGGTGCTGCCCGAATTCCTCCTCGCCGCGTACGTTCTGGCGCCGCCGCAGGGGCAGGCGGCGGCGCCAGCCCAGCCGGGGCCCGCTCCAGCGCCGTGCGCGGTGGCCGGGACCGTCACGTCGGGCAACATCCCGCTTCCCGGGGTGGCCATCACGATTCGATCCGGCGATCGCGTTGTCGCCGCGTCATCGTCAGGACCCGATGGCACGTACCGAGTGCGGCTGCCGTCGCCGGACGGGCCGTACGAATTGCGCGCCGAGCTGACTGCCTTCGCGCCCGCCTCAGCTGCGGTCGCGTTGAACGCAACAGACTGCCAGGCCCGGCTCGACGTTCACTTGACGCTGGCGTCGCGCGCCGCGGCTGCATCCGCACGCGCATCCGGTCAGCCCGCGACGTCGTCGACCGGCGGCAAATCGTCGACGGCGACGACGCCTGGCGCCGCGGGACCGGCTGGGCGATCGGCCAACGGGTCAACTGGCAGAAATCGTCCCGGCGGCCGGCCGTTCCAGGCGCTCGGGCTGCAGGCCGACAGCGCGGGCCTGGGCGCCGCGGACGAGAACGCCGCCGGCGCTGGCCGCGAGGAATCGTCGCTGCCGGCTGGCTTCTCCACGGACATGGCAGGCGAGTCGGTCGTCAGCGTTGGCGCGACCGGCCAGCTGAACTCGCCGCTGCTGGCCGAACGCTTCGCGGGCCGCGAACCCGGCGACCTCGCCGGCGGCGAGTCGTTTCGTGCGGATGCGGGGGCGAATGGCCAGGCCGGACCGGGCAGCCGCGGCGGTTTCGGGGGCGGCGGGTTCGGCCAGGGAGGCTTCGGGC
>UEXX01000467.1_pt1 | contig 9757 bp, 10 predicted proteins | sample 4301161 | NCBI WGS metagenome assembly UEXX01 (sample SAMEA4773179, study PRJEB27434) | metagenome | biome: 2259; feature: agricultural soil; material: soil | place: USA | collected 2014-09 | depth 0.25 m
CTGCGGGTGTCTCGGAGCTGAACGGCGAGGAAGATCCCGCCGTCGCGCTCGGGCGCGCGGACGCGAACCTGTATCGCGCAAAAGCCGCGGGCCGCAACCGCGTCGAAGCCGACCACACGCAAATCACGCGCTGATTGGGTGCTGCAGTGCTACAGTGCTACGGTGCTGCAGTGCTGCAGTGCTGCAGTGCTGCGGTGCTGCGGTGCTGCGGTGCTACGGTGCTGCAGTGCTACGGTGCTGCAGTGCGGCGGTGCTGCAGTGCGGCGGTGCTGCGGTGCTCAACGTGAGCTCGCGGCGCGATAGTTGTGCGCCACGATTGCCGCGTACGCGACGTTCAGCGCAACCGTGGTGATCACTGCCGCCTTGCGATTGCGCCGCCAGAGCAACTCCGTCGCCGCAATCGTCGTCGCTGTCGCCGCCACCTTCGCCGTCGCGAGCCCTGCGGGCGAGCCCGCGACGCCCATCATCAGCGGATTTGATTCCCCGATGCCGCGCTGGCCCGCGGAATACGTCGAGTGCGCGTCGGCGATCTGCAGACCCGCGAACGCGCAGTAGAGCGGAATCAGAATCCGCGGCCGCGTCGCGTGCGGCTTCGCAGCGGCTGGCACGTCGACTGCGCGGGACGCGACGACATGCTGCCCGCGCGCCTGCAGGCTTTCGGCGACGAGCGGCGTCAATCCCAGCAGCGCGCCGGCGCCCGCCTCAGCGACTCCGCCGCCAATCGCAAGAGCCAGGACGACAGCGGCAGATAAGGCAGCTGCACGCCAGGGGTTGTTGCACATTGGCTTTCCTCGATCGAACACATCAGAACCGGCAAAGGTGTCTGAATGTTCGACGCTAGGTCAGCGAGATCGGATCCGTTACCCCATAGGTGCAACGCCGGCAGAACGCCGCGAGGTCGGGGGACTAACGAAATTAGTGGGCAGCCCAGGCAGACAGAGTGCTGGCGACGTCGCCGCTGACGGTCTCGAAGTCCGCGGCGGATGCGCGTTCGCTCGTCGAGTAGAAGAGCTGGCCGAGTGCCTCGTGCTGCGGATGACGGAGGTACGCGACGAGCCCATCCTGATCGTCGAACTCGATGACGACGAGGAACGTGAAATTGAGCGGCGCCTCACGATCGTAGGTCGTACCGAGCTTCACACGCCGGCCGACCTGGTACCGCCGCACCGACGGAATCTCGTCGAGCGAGCGCGCCAGCGTGCTCGCGAGCTCGCGGCGCTGCGCGTCGCTCAGATCGGGACGCGGCGTGAACAGCACGATATGCGTCATCATCGCTTGGACTTCTTCACGAGCCGCGTGCCGCCCTTCCGCGCTTTCTCTTCGCGCACGTCCTCCTTGGGCGGCGGCTGCGGCGGCGGCGCTGGCGCGTCCTTCGGCACCCACGGACGCCGTGGGTGGTTCTCTCTGAACGGTGGCCGATCACCGTGGGGCCTGCCCTGAGGTTTGTCGAAGGGCCTGCCCGGAGGCTTGCCATACGGCTTGCCCTGCGGTTTCCCAAAAGGCCCGCCCGGAGCCTTGTCGAAGGGCTTACCCGGCGGTTTCCCGAACGGCCTGCCCTGAGGTTTCCCGAACGGCCTGCCCTGAGGTTTGTCGAAAGGCCTGCCCTGAGGTTTGTCGAAAGGCCTGCCCTGCGGTTTCCCAAACGGCCTTCCCTGCGGTTTCCCGAACGGCCTGCCCTGCGGTTTTCCGAAAGGCCTACCCTGAGGTTTTTCGAAGGGCCTGCCTTGAGCCTTGTCGAAGGGCTTACCCGGCGGCTTCGCGAAGGGCCTGCCTTGAGGTTTCCCGAAGGGCCTGTGCTCACGCCTTTCGCGATCGGCCCAAGGGCGATCCTGCGGCGGCCTGGCGGAACGATCGCTGCGATCGTCGCGAGGCGGACGATCCGGCCGCGAACGATCCTGACGTGGACGATCCTGACGTGGACGATCCTGACGATCCGGACGTGGACGATCGGGACGTGGACGGTCTGGCCGCTCACGATCCGGACGCGCGGCGCGCCCGCGATCCTCGCGCGGTTTCGGCTTGAAGCGATCGCGCGGATCGCGATGCGATCCACCGGGCCGCCACTCGGGACCGCGGCGCTCGCGATCGCCCGGCGGCCTCGCCGGCTGCTCCGCGGCGCGCTGAGCCTCCGGCGACTCCCATAGCTGGCCGCGCGCGAACCACTTCAGCACGACCTCCGGGTGCTTCTGCTTCAGGCGCTCGAAGGTCGGCAGCAAATCGGCGCGGTCGGCCGCGCGAAACGCCGTCGGCGAATCGCCGACGAGGATCGTCCAGTACGCGTGGCGCGGTGGCATCAGGCGATTCCTTCCAGACGCTTCAGCTTTTCGACCAGCGTCGTCCGCTTCATGTTCAGCACCTGCGCGGCTGCGGCCTTGTTGCCGCCGGTGCGTTCGAGCGCGCGCCTGATCACTTCGCGCTCGATGCCCTCGATGAACGACTCGAACGAGATGCCGTTATCGGGCAGCCTCAGGCCGTGCAGGAACGGCTCGCCTTCCGACGCGCTCTGGATGTCGGGCGGCAGATCGGACACTTCCACCTGCGTGCGCCCGCCGGACAACGCGACGGCGCGTTCCATCGCGTTCTCGAGCTGCCGCACGTTGCCGGGCCAGGCGTACGACATGAGGCAGCGCAGGGCCGGTTGCGACACGGTCATGACGGGCCGTCCCAGCTCTCCGCAGTACTTCTGCAGGAAGTGCTGCACGAGCAGCGGGACGTCTTCCTTGCGATCGCGCAGCGGGGGCAGCGTGACGGGGATCACGTGCAGCCGGTAATAGAGATCCTCGCGGAACGTGCCCTCGGCGACCATCTTCGCCAGGTCGGCGTTGGTGGCCGCGATCACGCGCACGTCCACCTTGATCGTCTGCGACTCCCCGACGCGCTCGAACTCCCGCTCCTGGAGCACGCGCAGCAGCTTCATCTGCAGCGCCATGCTCATCGTGCCGACCTCGTCGAGGAACAGCGTGCCGCGATGCGCCTGCTCGAGCCGCCCCTGGCGGTTGGCGATCGCGCCCGTGAACGCCCCGCGCGCGTGCCCGAACAGCTCGGCCTCGAGCAGGTTCTCGGGAATCGCGCTGCAGTTGATCGCCACGAAGCGCTGCGCGCGCCGCGGGCTCGCGTGGTGGATCGCCCGAGCGACGACTTCCTTCCCCGTGCCGGTCTCGCCGGTGATCAGAATGGTGCTCGCCGCGCTCGCCACCGTCTGCAGCACCTGGAACAGGTCGCGCATCGCGCGGCTGCGCCCGACGATGCCCTCGAAGCTGAAGCGCTGCTGGAGCTGCTCTCGCAGCCACGCGTTCTCCGTCCGCAAGCGGCGCTGCTCGATCGCGCCCTGCAGCGCGTGCCACAGCTCGTCGAACTGGAACGGCTTGGTCACGAAGTCCGCGGCGCCGCGCTTGATGACCTCGACGGCGTCTTTCACGGTGCCGTATCCAGTGATGACGATGCCGATGATGTCGGGGTAGCGGTCGACGGCGGCCTCGATGACGCGCGTCCCGTCCAGGCCCGGCAGGCGCAGATCGGTGACCACGATGTCGAAAGCGAAATCGGCCAGCGCCTCGAGCGCCAGCTCGGCCGAGTCGGCCTGCACGACGTCGAACCCGCGGTCCCCGAGCTGTTCGGCGATAGCTTCGCGGAGCGGTGCCTCGTCCTCGACGAGGAGCAGATGTTTTGGCGAATCAGGCATTTATGGGAGCGTCGGTATTTTGACGGCATCGGCCGTGCTCGTCAAGCCGGCCTCGATCCTGCCTCCCGCGAGCAGCCGGATCTACAGACCGGCTGAGCATTCACCGATACCCCTAGCGCCGGAGGACAACATTGGAGCGTCGAGCCATTTCCATCACCCAGGCGTGTGAGTCGGTCGGAGTCAGCCGCCGCACGATCTACAACTGGATGGCCGCAGGTAAGGTGCAGTACGTGCGCACGGCCGGTGGCGCAGTTCGGATCTTCGAGGACAGCCTGTGGCGTGCTCCCGAAGCCGTGCTCGTCCAGTCGAACCAGTCGCACCGCGACGAACAGCAAGCGTAGAATCGAGCAACGGCCGGTGGTCCCGTCGTTGCCCTCTTCGAGTCGCCTGATGTCCGATCCGGTCGATTTGCGTGCGCTCTTTCACCGCCTGAACAACGAGCTGGGCGTGATCCTCGCTCACGCCGAACTGCTGCAGGCCAAGTCGCCCGACGCTGCAATGCGTGCCCGGGCGACGCTGGTCGTCGAAGGCGCGTTGAACGCGATGACGACCGCGCGCGAGATCCGCGAGCAGATTCCAATCGCCAGCTAGCTCCTGCCAGATTTGCAAGTCCGTCAACGCCTATCGCGACACGCCTTCGCGGGGCGTCACTTCACGTCGCGTTTTCCGCCCCTTCGTGATTACAGAATCGTCATTTACACTCCGTTTCGTAATTGGCTAGTGTCAAGATGTTGGCACTTCAGGGGGGTTTGATGTCGCAATTTTGACGATCCTTTCACTTCTGGCAGTCCTCACCCGACCAGAAATTGCCCGGCAATTCACACTCCAAACGCTGTTTCTTCAGAGCTTTACAGCCATTCACGTCCTGACGGCGGCGGGAATCGACGAAACTCCGGCCGGGCTGGTACCGCGGTTGCGATAGGGCTCCGGGTCCGGCATAGCCGGCAACCAAGGAGACCCCATGTCGCTCCCCGCACCGTCTCAGAGCCATCGCATCGTTGCCAGCCTGCCGTTCGTCGAGGCTCTTGCCCGCCGGATGGCGGCCTCCATGCCGCATTCGATTGATATCGGCGACCTGGTGCAGGACGGCGTCATTGGGCTCATCGACGCGGCCAATCGCTTCGATGAGGACCGGGGCATCAAGTTCGAGACCTTTGCCGAGCGTCGTGTGCGGGGCGCCATGATCGACGCCCTCCGCAAGGACGCCTGGCCGCGTGGCGTGCGCCGACAGCGTCGGGAGCTCGAAGCCGCGCGCGAAGCGCTGCGCCGCGAGCTGGGCTGCGAGCCATCGCTGGCCGACCTGGCCGCGAAGGTCGGCTCCGACGAGAAGCGCCTGAGCCGTACCATCGTCCGCATCAACACGATCGAGTCCACCTCGCCGCTGGCGGCCGCCGAGCACGCCGACGAGTCGACGCTGCCGGCCGCGCTGCTGCCGTCCGAGCCCGAGCGTCCGGATCACGCCTACGAGAGGGTGGAAGTCCGCGACCGCGTGCGCTCCGCCATCGAGTCGCTGCCGTGGCGCGAGCGAAAGGTGATCGGCCTCTACTACTACGGCGAAGTGACGATGAAGCAGATCGGCCAGGAGATCGGCGTGAACGAGTCGCGCGTCAGCCAGCTGCACGCGCGCGCCATTCGGCGCCTCAAGGATGCGCTTGGACCGACGATGGCGCCGGCACAGGCCGCGTCGATCCTGAAGTCCACGATCCTGCAGTTCCTGCAGAAGCCGGTGATGATGAAGGCTGCCGCGCCCACCCGCGCAGCCGAAGCCGTGCCGGGGGTGGTCATCCCCTACGCGAGCACGTCGCGCGCGGTCCGCAGCAAGTCGCCGAGCCGGAAGGGCTTCGCCAGCCAGGGGCAGCCGCTCTCTTCGAGGAAGCGTTCGGCATCGGTCCCGACGACGTCGCCGGTCACGAAGATCAGCCGGGCGGCCAGCGCAGGCGCCGTCGCGGCGATGGCGCGATAGAACGCGCGACCGTCGAGCCGAGGCATCTTCAGGTCGCAGATCACAAGATCGTAAGGGCGCTCGCGCACCGTCGCGAGCGCCTCCTCTCCATCCCCAGCACGATCCACCACAAATCCCGCGTCCGTGAGCGCGTCGGCGACGGCCGTCGCCAGCGCGGCTTCGTCTTCCACGACGAGCACGCGCCGGCCCGCGAGCTTCTTCAGGTCCTCTGCCGTTGGCGCCGCCGCCGTTTCGCGCCGCGTTCCCGGCGTCACGGGCAGCTCCACGACGAATGACGCGCCGCGGCCGGCCGGTTCGATGCGGATCCGGCCCCCATGCTCCTGCACGATCGCGTAGGCCACCGTCAGGCCCAGGCCCGTGCCCTTGCCGACTTCCTTGGTGGTGAAGAAGGGATCGAAGATCTTCGCCTGCACGTCGGGCGGAACGCCCGGCCCGTCATCGTTGATCTCGAGGAGCACGGCTTCGCGCGTCGCGTCGTGCCACGTGCGGACGACGAGCGTCCCGCGCCCGTTCGCGGTGAGCATTGCCTGCTCCGCGTTGATGATCAGGTTGAGCAGCACCTGCTGGATCTGGTGCGGATCCGCGAAGATCTGCGGCAGGCCTGACGCCAGCGCGTCGATGACGGCGACATTGGTGACCCGCTGCTCGTAGGCCCGCAGCGCGAGCGTTTCGCGCAGGACCTGGTTGAGGTCGATCATCGTGCGCGTGCTCTGGCGCTTGCGCGCGAAGGTCAGGAGCTGGCGGACGATCTTCGCCGCCCGCTCGGCCTCGTGCAGGATGATCTCGATGCCGCGCCTGGTCCCGTCGTCGAGCGTCTTCTGCGCGAGCCGTTCGGACCAGGTGAGCATCGTCGCCAGCGGGTTGTTCAGTTCGTGCGCGACGCCGGAAATCGTCTGCCCGAGCGCGGCCATCTTTTCCGCCTGGACCAGTTGCTGATAGAGGTCCCGCGACTGGTCGTCCATCTTCTTGCGCTCGCTGACGTCGCGCATGAGCGCATCGATGCGCAGCGTGCCGTCGCCGCCCCAGGGCTCGGCGTGGGCCGTCAGCTCGACCCAGCAGGGCGATCCGTCCGCCCGGCGCAGGCGCAGCAGGTATTCGGTGACCGCGCCGTTGGCGGCCAGGCGCTCGCGAAAACCTTCGCGCGCCTGCGGATCGTCGAAACGGCCCGGATCGAAGGGACGGACGTCGGTTTCCGGCGTCTCCGGGGCGAAGCCAAGGATGAGTTTCAGGTGCGGATTGGCCGCGAGGGTTCGGCTGCCGGTGGCGGAGACGAGGCCGACGTAGATGCCTTCGTGGACTTCCTCGAAGAGACGGGCCAGCGCGTCTGCCCGTGGATCGATCGGGGCGGCGAGGTCGCGCGCGGGACGCTCAGGGGCCACCGCCCGCGATTATACGCGCGCAGGTGAACGGCGGGCTCGTTCGAGCCGATACGATGTGCGCGCGGGACCAACTTCCCGCGCCGATGCTGGAACCGAACCTTGATTTCGCGGCCGCGCGCCGCTAGTCTTCGTAGCGACCTTGGCGGAGGTCTCAATGCGTAAATTTGTGTGGATGGCTCTCGGCGCGCTGGCGCTGGTGGCGCTGCCGCTCGGCGGCGCGGATGTTGCGGCGCAGAGCAAGCGGCCGACGGTGGCGCTGCTCGACTTCGATTTCGGCACCGTGCAGCAATGGTGGAGCGGGAACTGGGACATCGGCAAGGGCATCGCGGACCTGCTGGTCGACGAGCTCGTGAACGACGGCACGTATCGCGTCATCGAACGGAAGCGGCTGGATGCCATCCTGGCCGAGCAGAACTTCTCCAACTCCGAACGCGCTGACCCGAGCGCGGCAACCGTCGCGAAGCTCGGGAAGGTGCTCGGCGTGAAGTACCTGATCGTCGGCTCGATCACGAAGTTCGGCCTCGAGCAGAAGAAACAGGGCATCGGCGGGGGCGGCTTCGGTCACGGCGGCTTCGGCCTGGGCAACATCGGACGGGAGAAGGGGAAGGCCAACGTGGCCATCACCGCGCGGATGGTCGACGTCACGTCGGCGGAGATCATGGCGAGCGCGAAGGGCGAAGGCGTGTCGTCGCGGAGCGGGCTGCTGCTCGGCGGCGGCGCGGGCGGCGGCGGTGGCGCCGGCTTCGGCGGCATCGAGATGACCTCGTCCGACTACCAGGACACGATCCTGGGCGAGGCGACCGAGACGGCAGTCAAGCAGGTGGCCGAGAAACTCGTCGCCGCCAGGAACCGCCTCGACAACTAGCGCACGACCACATGACGTCGCCGCCCCGTCTGGCCTACCTGGCGTGGGCGGCGATCTGCATCATCTGGGGCACCACCTATCTCGCGATCCGGGTGGGGCTCGCCGCGCTGCCGCCCGCGCTCATGGGTGGCGTCCGATGGACCGTCGCGTCGCTCCTGCTGACCGCCGTCGTCTACGCCCGGGGCGAGCGGCTCCCGGGACCTGACTCGTGGCGCGACCTCGCCGTGCAGGGCGTGTTCATGCTCGGCTTCGGCAACGGCTGCGTGAACTGGGCGGAGCAGTACGTGCCCAGCGGCCTCGCCGCCGTCCTGATTGCGACCGCGCCGTTCTTCCTGACGGGCATCGACGCGCTGTTCCCCGACGGGAAGGTTCCGGGCGTGACGGCGATCCTCGGGCTGATCGTCGGCTTCATCGGCATCCTCGTCCTGCTCTGGCCCGCCCTGACATTTCACGACGCCGCCGGCCTGCACTTTCTGGGCGGCGTCTTCGCGCTGCAGGTGGCGTGTCTCGGGTGGTCGATCGGATCCGCCTACTCGAAGCGGCATCGTCATCCCGGCCAGTCCGTCCTGGGACAATCGGCGGTGCAGATGATGACTGGCGGGCTCCTGATGTTCGCCATCGGGACGCTCTCCGGAGAGTGGTCGCGCGTCCGCATGGACGGCCCGGGCTGGGCCGCGATGGCGTACTTGATCCTCGCGGGCTCGCTCGGCGGATTCGTGTCGTACGTCTACGCGCTCAAGCACCTGCCCGTCACGCTGGTCTCGGTGTACGCGTACGTGAACCCGCTCATCGCCGTCGTCCTGGGCGCTATCTTTCTCGGCGAGCCCTTCGGCATCCGCACCCTCATCGCGATGGCGATCGTGTTCGTCGGCATCGGCTTGGTACACGTTCCGCAGCGGGCCACCTCCTGATTCTTGCCCGTGCTGCGTGCTGCGTGCTGTGTGCTTGGTGCGGTGCTGGGTGCTTCGTGCTTCGTGCTTTGTGCACGCACTGAGCACGAGGCACCGAGTACCGCACCAAGCACGAGGCACCGCACCAAGCACGAGGCACCGCACCAAGCACGAGGCACCCAGCACCGCACCAAGCACACAGCACGTAGCACCAAGCACGGGTAGAGCGGTTAGAGTAGTGAGGTGCTTCCTCCAATCAACCGCCTCTCCGCCGATCAGGGCGGCTGGGGCTTCTTTCTCTGCACTGAAAAGTCGCTGCGCAGCGGGCGCGGCGGTGATTTCCTCGCGCTGACGCTGCGGGATGGCAGCGGCACGCTCATCGGCCGCATCTTCGACAACCTCGAGCGGTTCAACGGCGAGTTCGACGCTGGCGAGTTCGTGAAGGCGCAGGGCCGCACGAACCTCTTCAACGGCCGGCTGCAGTTCGTGATCGAGAACATCCGGCGCGTGATGGTCGGCTCAGACTCGCAGGACCGCCGCGAAGGCTTTCGCGAAGAGCTGCTGCTGCCGGTGTCGCCAAGGCCGCTCGACGAGATGTGGGCCGAGTTGCAGCAGGTGGTGGCGTCAGTCGGCAACACGCATGTGCGGGCCCTGCTCGAGCGCATCGTCACGAAGACGGAGGAGCGGCTCCGCATTTGGCCGGCCGCCCGCGCGGTCCACCATGCCTACCGGGGCGGGTTCCTCGAGCACGTCCTGAAGATGGCGCGGGCCGGCCGCGTCCTGGCGAACGAATACGAGGCCAACGCTGATCTCGTCGTCGCCGGCGCGCTCCTTCACGACATCGGCAAGCTCGAAGAGCTGGACTACGGCACGACCACCAGCTACACACGCGAGGGCAATCTCGTCGGACACGTGACGCTCGGCGTGCTGATGGTGCGCGCCGCGTGCGACGCGATTCCCGGTTTCCCCGACGCGCTC
>UEXX01000610.1_pt1 | contig 9712 bp, 5 predicted proteins | sample 4301161 | NCBI WGS metagenome assembly UEXX01 (sample SAMEA4773179, study PRJEB27434) | metagenome | biome: 2259; feature: agricultural soil; material: soil | place: USA | collected 2014-09 | depth 0.25 m
ACGTGCTCGTTCTCGAGATCGACAACCCTCCGGTGAACGCGCTCAGCCCCGGCGTTCCCGAGGCGCTGCACGCCGCGCTCGACGCGGCAGAGCCCGACCCCGGCGTTGCGGCCATCGTCGTCAGGGGCGCCGGCAGGACGTTCGTCGCCGGCGCGGACATCACGACCCTCGAGGAGGCCGCGTGGGGCAACGAAGCCGCCGCGCCCAACTGGCACGATCTCCTGTCGCGGATCGAGGACTGTCGGAAGCCGGTCGTGATGGCGATTCACGGCACCGCGCTCGGCGGCGGGCTGGAGCTGGCGATGGCAGGGCACTACCGCGTCGCGGTGGCGTCGGCGCAGGTCGGCCAGCCCGAAGTGAACCTCGGCATCATTCCGGGAGCGGAAGGCACACAACGGCTCCCGCGCCTCGCCGGCGTCGAGAAGGCGCTCGACATGTGCGTCACCGGCAAGCCGATCTCAGCGGCCGAGGCACTGAGCGCCGGCATCATCGACGAGATTGCGGGCGAGGATCTCACGGCGTCGGCCGTGGAGTTCGCGCGACGCGTCGCCGGCGACGTACGTGCGGCCGTCGCCGACGTACGTAGGGCCGAACTTCAGTTCGGCCGGAAAACACGCGACCGTCGCGACCGCCTCGGCGACGATCACACCAACGCGCCGCTGTTTGCGAACGCCCGCACGCTGGCCGCGAAGGTCCGCAAGCACCAGACGGCGCCGCTCAAGGCCGTCGAGGCCATCGAAGCCGCCACGCGCCTGCCGTACGAGGATGGGTGCCGCCGCGAGCGGGATTTGTTCCTGGAATGCGTGCGCTCGGAACAGGCAAAGGCGCTCGTGCACATCTTCTTCGCCGAGCGCGCAGCGACCAAGCCACCGGCCGACGCCAGCCGCGCCACTCCCCTTCCAGTCAACGCCGTCGCCATCGTCGGCGCCGGGACGATGGGCGGCGGGATCGCGATGGCGTGCGCGAACGCCGGCGTCGACGTCGTGCTGACCGACAGCGGCGGCCAGCTCCTCGACGCCGGGATCGCCACCGTCCGGAAGAACTACGACGTGTCGGTGTCCCGCGGGCGGCTGACGGCGGAAGACGCCGCCCAGCGTATGACGCGCATCCATCCGGTCCCAACGGACGAGTTCGCCTCGCGCGCCGCCAGCGCGGATCTGATCGTCGAGGCCGTATTCGAGGATCTCGTGCTGAAGCAGCAGGTGTTCAGCGAGCTGGATCGGATCGCGAAGCCTGGATGCATCCTCGCGACGAACACGTCCACCCTCGACATCGATGCCATCGCCTCGGCAACCTCGCGCCCGGCGTCGGTCGTCGGCCTCCATTTCTTCAGCCCGGCCGCCGTGATGCGGCTCGTGGAAGTGGTGCGCGGGCCGCGAACCGGCGTCGACGTGCTCGCGACAGCATTGGCGTTCGCGAAGCGCTTGAAGAAGCTTGGCGTCACCGTCGGCAACGGGCCGGGTTTCGTGGGCAATCGACTCCTGTTCCCATACATGTACGAGGCGCAGTTCCTCGTGGAGGAAGGGGCGACCCCGGAACAGGTCGACAAGGCCCTCACTGATTTCGGCATGGCGATGGGCATCTTCGCCGTGGACGACATGGCCGGCCTCGACGTCGGCTGGCGTGCGTCGCGGGCGCTCGGGCACTTCAGTGACAAGAGCGAGCGGCGCCCGCTCGTGCACGATCGGCTCGTCGAGATGAATCGGCTCGGGCAGAAGCGCGGCAGGGGCTGGTATCGCTACGACGATCCGCGGACGCCGACGCCGGATCCCGAAGTGCACGAACTAATTCGGTCGGCGGCGGCAGCAGCCGGACTTCAGCCACGCGCGATCACCGACGCCGAGATCGTCCAGCGCACCGTGCTGGCGCTGGTCAACGAAGGCGCGCGAGCCCTTTCTGCCCGCGTCGCCGCACGTGCGTCGGACATCGACGTGATCTACGTCAACGGCTACGGCTTTCCATCCTGGCGTGGCGGCCCGATGTTCTACGCCGACCGGCTCGGGCTGGCGAACGTCCTCGAGCAGGTGACGAGGCTCCATCAGCAGCACGGCGAGCGCTGGCGTCCGGCGCCGCTGCTCGCGGAACTGGCTGCCAACGGGCGCACGTTCCGGGAGTTGGACCGTTCCCGGACCGACTGACGCGCTCTCGATCCGTCCAGCCACCACTCGGCCGCGATCAGCGGAATCGTCCAGCCGAGCCAACCCGACAGGCCGGCGATGGCCTGGACCATCAGCGCCTCGTTGCCGCCGAACGTCGTCTGCAGCTGCGGCGACAGCGCGAGGAACCAGACGACGGCCCAGATGCGGTTCGTGATGATCGACATCGTCAGGGCGAAGCTGCGGACCATCCAGCGCCGGTGCTCGACGAATCGCCGCTGCCGCGCCATCCGGTAGCCGGCCGTCGTGGTGAAGAGCCAGAGCAGGGCCAGCAGCACGTTGCTCGCGCGGATGACCGGGCCAAACGGCGTGACGGCGCCGAGCGTCAGTCCGAGCAACCCGGCGGGGATGACGCCGCCGAACGTGTAGAGGCGACCGACGGCGCGGTGGACTCCGGGATGGCGCCGGCGGAGCCACGGCCACACCTGCAGGCAGCAGGTCAGCATCGCCGTCGATCCGAAGACGACGTGTGCGACGAGCAGCGGGTAATAGACCGGAGCGTCGGCCGGCGGCGGGATCCGGGATCGTCCGGGATCGAGCGACGCATAGGGCCACAACGCGAAGACCACGAACGCGAGGGCGATGGCGGCCAGCGGTGCCACGGCCCACGGACGCTGACTCCACGGACGGACGGTATCTGCAGCAGAAATCATTTATGAATTGCGTATGGCGCACGCAGTACTGCGTATGGTATACGCACAGCCATGGCTCGTCAACCCCGCAGGGGCAAGGCGCCCGAAATCGTCCTGCCGCGCGCGCTCGAAGTGGCCTGGGGCGCCGGTGGGCGGGCTGGCAAGGGGCCGCGACCTGGCCTCACGCTCGCCCGGATCGTCGAGGCCGCCGTGCGGATTGCGGCGTCGGAGGGCCTGGCTGCCGTTTCCATGAGCCGCGTCGCAAGCGAAGTCGGCGCCGCGACGATGTCGCTCTATCGGTATGTGGGGGCGAAAGACGAGCTGCTGGCGCTGATGGTGGATGCGGTGTTTCAGTCGCCGCCCGCGCCGCGCGCGAGCCACGAAGGCTGGCGGCCCGCGCTCGCCCGCTGGGCTCGTGCCCAACTGACCGAGCTGCGGAGGCAACCGTGGGTGCTGCGCATTCCGATTAGCGGTCCCCCCATCACGCCGAACCAGACCGTGTGGTTCGAGCGAGGCCTGAGCACGCTCGACGGCACGGGCCTCGACGCCGGCGAGCGGCTCTCGGTGCTGCTGCTCGTCAACGGCTTCGTGCGGAACGAAGCGCTCCTCAGCGCGGACCTGCAGAACGCCGCGCACGCCGCGGGCTCGACGACGGGCCAGGCCACCGCCGCCTACGGGCGGCTGCTCGCGCGGCTGACGAACCGGGACCAGTTTCCCGCCATCACCCGTGTGATCGAATCCGGCGTGTTCAACGAACCGGACCCGCCCGACTCGGAATTCGATTTCGGCCTCGAGCGCATCCTGGACGGGCTGGCCGTGCTGATCGAGCGGCGCTCGAAGCCCAGGCGTAACTCCTGACGAACTCCTAATTTACTAGTTGACCGGTCCGAGGCCCGCTGTTACCATGGCGACGTCCTAATTCTTTAGGACAAGAGGCGGAGGCGCCGATGAATCGCGCGTACATCCGAATTCTGCTCGGGATCGCTGCGGCTGGCTGCCTGGTCGGCGCCTCGGCCGCCGAAACGCCCATCGTCCGCAACGCCGCGGTCAGCGACGCCCTGCAGGCCTTCCTCGCGCGCCCTGCCGTTCCGCACGAATATCGCGCGAGCCGCAAACTCGAAGCCTCGGGCGTCGGCCAGCGCGGCTGGCTCGACGTGCAGACCGGCTTCTCTCACACATCGGGCTTCTTCTACGAAGTCACCGGCGAAGGCGGCTCCGGCTACATCCGATCGCGTGTCCTGCACTCGCTGCTCGACGAGGAGCGCCGGCTGATCGCGCAGAACGCCACACCGCAGGTCGCGCTGTCCCCGGCCAACTACACGTTCGAGCCCGAGACCGTGGACGCCGACGGCCTGGCCGTCGTGTCCATCACGCCGCGCAGAAAGGAACGCGCGCTGATCGACGGCCGCATCTTCCTGACGGCCGCGGACGGCGAGCTGGTGCGCGTGGAAGGCCGGCTCGCCCGCACTCCGTCGTTCTGGGTGAGCCGCGTGAACGTCGTCCGAACCTACCAGCGGATCAACGGCGTGCTGATGCCGGTGTCGCTCGAGACCACGGCGCAACTGAGGCTGTTCGGATCGTCTTCGCTTCGAATGACCTATCACTACTCGCAGCTCGACGACCGGCCGGTCGTCGAAGCGGCCGGGTCCGGCGATCCCTGTCTGGCGGGCAGGCCGACGTGCTAGCATTCGCGAAGCGGAGCACATCATCATGCCCAAGTTCGTCATCGAGCGCGATCTGCCAGGTGCCTCGTCGTGGACCGAGGCCGAGCGCCGGGCTATCTCCCAGCAATCCAACAAGATCCTGCACGAGCTCGGTCCGCAGATTCAGTGGATTCAGAGCTTCGTGACCGACAACAAGCTGTACTGCGTGTATCTCGCGCCAGACGAGGACACGATTCGGGAGCACGCGCGCCGGGCCGGCTTCCCCGCCAACCGGATCTCGGCCGTTCGTCAGCTGCTCGACCCAACCAGCGCCGAGTAGTGCGCGATCACGCTCCAGCGTTGAGGCCGAACTCGATCGCCTGATCCAGGGTCATCGTCCAGCCTTCGCTCCAGGCCTGCGATCGTGCGGCGGGGCTCAGCTGCGCGTGCGCGATCTCGAGACCCGAGGTGACCTGCTGCTGTTCGGCCGGCGTCAGCGGCGTGCCGAGCGCGTTGCGCAGCGCTGCGGCGGCGCCAGCCAGCCGGATGGCGCGCTGCGCATCGCCGTCCAGCGAGGCCGCCAGGGCGAACCCTTCGAGCACACGCGCGAGGCCCCGCCGGTGGCCGCCGTGCTGCTGGAAGGCGTCGGTGGCCTGTCGGAAGAAGTCGATCCCCCGGCTCACTTCGCCATGGCTCAGCGACAGGCCTCCGAGATCGGTGAGCAGGCTGCCGGCGCTCCACGCATCTGCCAGATTGCGGAACACGGCCAGCGACTGCAGGTAGAGCGACTCGGCGAGCTCGAAGTCCTGCTGATCGCGCGCGATGTCTCCCTGGTGCCGGAGCGTCCAGGCCACGCCCTGGTCGTCGCCAAGCTGCCTGAAGATGCCGAGCGCCTCGTCGTACCGCGCGAGGGCTGCGACGATGTCGCCCTGCTCCTTGAGGATGCTGGCCAGGTTGCTGAGCGCGCGTGCGTGCAGCAGGTTGTCGCCGAGGTCCATCCAGATCAGCGAGATCTCTTCGAAGAGCCGGCGCGCCTCGGTAAAGTCGCCCTGATCCTTGAGCGCGATGGCGATCGCGTTCATCGCGATCCCCATGCCCTGCCGATCGCCTTGCTCCCGGTAGATTTGCAGCGACTCGTGGAAGAGCGGCATCTCGCTGCGATAGTCGCGCTGGCCGGCCGCGAGCGCGCCAGCCGCGAACAGCGCCTTGGCCCGCAGAGGCGTCCTCGCCGCGGCGCCGGGCAGCGCCAGCAGGGCCGACAGCCGGCGGCGGCCTTCGACGAACAGCTCGCGCAGCTCCCAGTAGCGCAGCAGCGCTGAGGCCAGCCGGAGGCCCCACTCGGCATTCCCCGTGCGAGTCAGCCAGTCGAGCGCCGCCCGCAGGTTGCCCCGATCGCGATCGAGCCGATCGATCCAGATCGGTTGGTCCGCGCCCTCGATCGCGTTGGCCGCTTCTTCCGCGAGCACCAGATAGTACGCCGCGTGCGCCTTGCGGACGGCATCCTCCTCGCCGCTCTCTCCGAGCCGTTCGAAGCCGTACTCGCGAACAGTCTCCATCATCGCCAGGCGGGCTTCGTCGTCCTCGGACTCGATGAGCTGCAGCAGGCTCTTGTGCACCAGCGACTCGATGCCGTCGATGATGTCGACGCCGAGATCGCGCTTGGTGTCGGCCACCGCTTCGGCCGCCTCGAAGGTGCAGCCCCCGATGAACACGGAGACGCGTCGGAAGAGCCGTTGTTCGGCCTCGCCCAGCAGATCGTGGCTCCAGGCGATCGCGCCGCGCAGCGTCTGCTGGCGGGCCGGCAGATCGCGCGCGCCGCCGGTCAGGATCTGCAGGCGGGTCCCCATCCGTCCGAGGAGGGCCGACGGCGGCAGCGTCTTCACGCGTGCCGCCGCCAGCTCGATCGCCAGCGGCAATCCATCGAGCCGATTGCAGATCTCGCCGATCGCGCGCGCGTTCTCGCTCGTCAGCGCAAAGGCCGGCTTTGCAGCCTGCGCGCGCTCGACGAACAGCAACACCGCGGGGTTCGCCGCGAGTGATTCGAGCGACGTCGTCCGCTCGGCGTCGGGGCGCGGCAGCGGCGCCACCGCCACCTCGTGTTCACTCGACAGGCGCAGTGGCTCGCGGCTCGTGACGAGGATCTTGAGCGGCGCCGCAATCTTCAAGAGATCCACCACGAACGGCACCGCGCCCAGCACGTGCTCGAAGTTGTCAGCCACAAGCAGCGTCGGCCTGCCGATCTGGGCCAGATGCTCCGCGATCGCGTCGAGCAGAGACGACTGCGACGAGGCACGGACGCCATAGGACTGCGCAATGACTTGAGGCACGAGGTTGGGGTCGGTGATCGTGGACAGGCTCGCGAAGTAGACGCCGCCGTCGAACTGCTCCTTCAGCTCCTGCGCCACCTGCAGCGCCAGGCGGGTCTTGCCGATGCCGCCGGGCCCGGTGAACGTCACCAGGCGCGCGGAATCGCGAAGCACGATCTGCTTGGCCCTGACGACGTCAGCGTCGCGACCGATGAGCGGCGTCCGCTGTACCGGAAGGCTCGTGGCGTCGGGCGCCTTGGCCGGCGTCGGCGACTGCGACTGAAGAATGTGAGTCGCCAGCGTCTCGAGGTCGCGGTGCAGGTCGCGCGTGGACTCGTAGCGCTCGGCCGGGTTCTTGGCCAGGCAGCGGTTGAGCAGCCATTGCAGCGGCAGGGGCGCTTCCGGCCGGATTTCTGCAAGCGGGGGCGGATCGTCCCGGATGATCGCCGCCAGCTCTTCGATGTGGGTGTCGCGCGCGAACGCGCGCCGCCCGCTCAGCATCTCGTAGATCAGAATGCCGAAGGCGAACTGGTCGCACCGGTAATCGACCTCCCGCCCCGTCGCCTGCTCGGGCGACATGTAGCCCACGGTGCCGACGACCATGCCGGCGGCGGTCAGCGTGTTGCTCGCCACCGTGGGCGCGTGGCCGTCGGCCGGTCCCAGTGGGCCGGTCCTCTTGGCCACGCCGAAGTCGAGAATCTTCACTCGCCCGTCGAGCGTGAGGAAGATGTTGTCCGGCTTGATGTCGCGGTGCGTGATGCCGCGCGTGTGCGCCGCCGTCAGGCCGCTCGAGATCTGGCGCGCGATGTCGAGGACCCGCCGGAACGGAATCGGGCCGATGCTGAGCGCGGTGCGGAGCGTGTGGCCCTCGAGGAACTCGGAGACCAGATACGGAACCCCGCCCTCGCTGCCGACGTCGTACACGGCAAGGATGTTCGGGTGGCTGAGGGCCGCTGCGGCGCGCGCCTCGGCCTCGAATCGACGGAGACGGTCCGAGTCCGCCGCGAACTCGCCGGTGAGCACCTTGACGGCGACATCGCGCCCGAGACGCGGATCGCGGCCGCGGTACACTTCGCCCATTCCGCCCACGCCGAGCAGTCCGATGATCTCGTATGGGCCGATCCGCGATCCTGGGTCGTATGCCATTCGAAGACGGCTCTCGTTCAGACTATATAATTGGGCCGCCAATTTCCCCGCATGTCACTGCAGCCCGGCGACCAGCTCGGTCCCTACGAGATCCTCTCGCTGGTCGGCACCGGCGGCATGGGCGAGGTCTACAAAGCCCTCGATTCCCGGCTCGATCGGACCGTTGCCATCAAGGTCCTGCCGCCCAGCCGCACGCAGGATCTGACGGCGCGGCAGCGACTGGCGCGTGAGGCGCGCGTCATCGCGGGCCTCAGTCACCCGCACATCTGCCCGCTCTTCGACGTCGGCCAGCAGAATGGCGCTGACTTCCTGGTCATGGAGTTCCTCGAGGGCGAGACGCTCGCGACGCGGCTCGCGCGCGGCCGGCTGCCGCTCGAACAGGCGCTCCGCTACGGCATCGAGATGGCCGGTGCGCTCGCCGCCGCGCACTCGGCCGGCATCGTCCATCGCGATCTCAAGCCGTCGAACGTCATCCTCACCAGGAGCGGCGCGAAGCTGCTGGACTTCGGCATCGCGAAGCCACGGCCCGATCTGGCCGCAGCGCAGTCCGGCGGGACGACCAGGCAGCCCATCTCCCACGATGGCGCCATCGCCGGCACGCTGCAATACATGGCGCCCGAACAGCTCGAAGGGCGCGAGGCCGATTTCAGGAGCGACATCTTCTCGCTCGGCGCCGTGCTCTACGAGATGGTCACCGGCCACAGCGCCTTCCAGGCGCCCACCAAGGCGAGCCTCATCGCGAAGATCCTCGAGTCGGAGCCTCCCACGCTGACCGCAGCACGTGTCGCGGCGCCGCCCGGCCTCGACTACCTGATTCGCACGTGCCTCTCGAAAGCGCCCGAGCTGCGCTGGCAGTCCGCGCAGGACGTCGTTCTCGGCCTGCAGCGCGTGTTCGACGAGCGCCTGGCGGAGGCAGCGACGACACGCGCCGGGGCCCCGCCGCGTTTCTGGTGGTACGGCCTGGCTGCGGCGCTCCTCGCCGTGCTCGCAACCGTCATCGCCGTGGTGGTGTGGCCGCATCGGGCCGAGCGGGCGCAGCAGCGGGCACGCTTCGACATCACGCTTCCCGAACGGCTTGGGTTCGACTGGCCGGACTGGCCCGTCGTCTCGCCGGACGGGCAGCGCCTGGCCTTCTCGGCGCGATCCGAAGGCCGGCGTCAGCTGTGGGTCCGATCCGTCGATGGCGCCGTCGCGCCGCTCGCCGACACCGAAGGATCGTCGTTTGCGTTCTGGTCTCCGGACAGCCACGCGATTGCCTTCGTCGCCGGCGGGAGACTCAAGAAGGTAGACGTCGGCGGCGGCCCCGTGACCGTGCTGGCCGATTCCTACAGCGTGAGCCGCGGCGCATGGAGCCCGCAGGGCACGATCCTCTTCGTGCCCCGGCCGAATGGCCCGATTCACGCGGTCGCCGACACAGGCGGTCCGTCGCGGCCGGTGACCACGCTGGACACGAACCGGGGCGAGACGAGCCACAGGGTCTTTCACTTCCTGCCGGACGGGCGCCATTTCCTTTACGGCACGTCCGGACAGCGGCCTGGGATCTACGCGGCGTCCATCGATGGCGGACCCTCGCGCGACGTCCTCGCAGCGGTGAGCGCGGCGACGTTCGCGCCGCCCAACTACCTGCTCTTCAATCGTCAGCAGACGCTCATGGCGCAGCGCTTCGATTCCTCGACGCTCGAGCGGCTCGGATCGGCCGTGCCGATTGCCGAGGAGATCTCCGGCGGCGCCTTCTCGGTCTCCGACGATGGCACGCTCGTCTATCGCGCCGGCAGCAGCCGCGGCAGCCAGCTCGCGTGGCTGACGCGTGACGGCCGGCACGCGGGCGT
>UEXX01000052.1_pt1 | contig 9629 bp, 6 predicted proteins | sample 4301161 | NCBI WGS metagenome assembly UEXX01 (sample SAMEA4773179, study PRJEB27434) | metagenome | biome: 2259; feature: agricultural soil; material: soil | place: USA | collected 2014-09 | depth 0.25 m
GCTGCAGGCGTTGGTGCCGGTGTCGGCTCGCTGGTGGGCGAGGATGAGCGCGTCGCGAGGTAGATCACGCCCACGATCGCGGCGACGACCACGAGTGCCGCGATCGCCAGCGTGCGCGGCGCCATCAGCGGGGCTGTCGCTGACGCCTCGACCGGCGCTGACGCACGTTGGCGCTCCGGTTCTGGAGCCTTCTGTGGAACGGACGCGACAGGCTCCTGCACTGTGCGCAACGGGCGCAGCGACGGTGGCGGCACCTGCGCAACCTTCGCGACGGGCTTGTCCGCCGTAGCGCCCGGCGCAACTGGCTCGCTCGCCATAGCGCCACGCGCGGACGCGGCCTTGTCCGCAGACGCGCTCGGCGCTACCGGCGCGGAGGCGGCCTCGAACGGGATGCCGCGCGCTGCGCAGAACTCGCGCAGGTTCGTCGCGCTCAGCTCGATGCCCGGGTCGCCCGGCGGCAGCGAGGCCTTTGCAATCGCATACGCGCGGCGGTAACAGCCTTCCGCCTTCTCGGGTCTGTCCAGGCGCTCGTAGACGACGCCCAAGTTGTTGAGGATGCTGGCGAGCTCCGCGTGCATCGGCCCGAAGGCGACTTCCTCCAGCTCGACCGCGCGGCTCAGATGCTGTTCGGCCGACGGGAAGTCGCCAGCGCCTGCCGCCAGTTCCGCGGATTCAATTTCGGTAGCGGAATCTCGCACCTCGGCCATGAAGGACGCCTCGCACCCCCAACTATACGTGCAGAGGGCCCGATCAGGGCTTCGGCGGTGGCGGAGGAGGCAGCGGCGCCGACGCGTGGTCGACCACGTAGAGCCACTTACCGCCGATCTTTCGCGCCACTGCCGTGACGCGCACGCTCATGGTCTGCGGCGAGCCTCCACCCTTGGGCGTCATGGTCAACGTCGCTTTCCCGAACCCGACGGACACATCGCCGGACGTCTGGTACTGGGCATCCATTGACACGTCATTGACCACCATCGCGCTCAGCATCGACTCGTAGCTGGCGCGAATCGCGGCGGTGCCGCGCGCTTCCAAGGCGTCGGGAGGATAAAGGACGGCGTCCGGCGCGTACAGCGCGACGACGGCCGCGACATTCCCGGCCTTGACGGCCTGGATCCAGGCTTCGTCCACGCCTTTCAGGCCGTCCTGCCCGAACGCCGGCGCTGCCGCGAGGAGTCCCATCCACAGCACCGCACCCAGAGCCGCTCGTACGCGCGTCATGGTCGCCCCCTTCCGGCCGGTTTGTCAGGGCCGGAGTGGGGATTATGCACTCAACTGATGATGCGGGGGGGCCCGGCCGAACTAAAGTTCGGCCCTACGACTTAGGACTGAGGCCAGGCGAACGGCGACGGGACCGCGAGCAGGCCCCGTCGCCCCCATCAGGTGGTGTGGCTGCCCGATGCCGTCGTCACCACGTATACCGCAGCGAGAACTGCACCGTGCGCGGTCCGGCCTGATCCACCTTCTGGGTATCGGTGATGCGCCCGAACGAGCTCGACGTGATGTTCATGTTCGGTGTCGCAAGGTTTTCGATGTTGAACAGGTTCGAGAACGCCATCTCGAATCGCAGCTTCGTGACGCCGCCGGTGGCGAATGACTTCCCGAGCGTCATCGAGAAGACGCTCGTGCCGGGGCCCACGAGGATGCCGACGCCCGCGTTGCCGAAGCGGCCGATGTTGTTGGCGGGCTTCACAAAAGCCGCCTTGTCGAAATAGGCGTCGACGCTCGGGTTGCTGACCGTGCCGCTCGCCACTTGATCGGGCCGCTGCGTCGCGGTGAACCCGCGTACGGTCGTGCCCGTGCCCGACGGATCGCCGTTGCTGAAGAAGGGCGTGAGGAACGGCCCCGACTGCAGCAGCGTGATGCCCGTCACGTCCCACCCGCCCACCAGCAGATCGAGCCCGCGGCTGATCCCGCCGCCGAAATGGCGGTCGCGGCCAACGGGGAGCTGATACAGGAACGTGGTGACGAAGCGGTGACGCCGCGTGTAGGCGACGTTGCCGTAGTCGGCGTCCCCACGGAAGAGATTTAGCGTCGTCGCGCCATTCTCGGCCGCAAACGACGTCGGCACCGCGCCAGAGGCGTCGGACTTGTGCTGCGCGAGCGTGTAGGACGCGTTCAGTACCAGGCCGTCCGAAAGTCGCTTGTTCAGCTCGAGGCCCATGGCGTGGTAGTTCGACCGCGGGTTGTTGGCGCGCGTCGTGACGACGTTCCAGTCCGTGAACGGGCGCGTGTCCTTCACCGCGTCGTACCCCTGCGTGTTCGACGGGACCTGGTTGAGATCCGGGCTCCAGATGAGATCCTTCGTGTGAGACCCGACGTAGCTCACCCGGATGCCCATCTGCCAGCCGAGGTCCCGTTCCACGGTCGCGCTCCACTGCAGCGTCTGCGGATCGCGCATGTCGATCTGGTTGGCGCGCCGGAAGTCGAGCGTGCCGGGCGGCAGGGCGCCATCGGCCGCCGAGGCGCTCGAGATGTTCGGGAAGACGAAAGGATTCGTCAGGCTGTTGGAGAATCCCGGCGCCGCCGCTGTGACAGTGGCGACCATCGAGTAGTTCACGGATCCGTAGAGGGGCACCGTGTAAACGCCAAAGCCGCCGCGGATGACCGTCTTCCCCGAATCAGACGGCGTCCACGCGAAGCCGATTCGCGGGTTGAAGTTGTTCTTGTCGGTGTGGCGCAGGGTCTTGGGCAGTCCGGCTTCCGCGGCAGTGACAAACGGCGTGTTCGGCACCGACAGTCGTACTACCGAGGGCACCATCGCCAGGCCCGCGTCGTCCGAGACCACGACGCGACCGCCCGGATAGGTCGTGTCGAAGTTGCCGAGCTGATTGGTGCGATCCATCATCGGCGGCCGCAGATCGTAGCGGAGGCCGAAGTCGACTGTGAGCTGGCGTGACGGGTGCCATGAATCCTGCACGAAGAACGAGTAGTAGCTGGCGTACGGGTTCACGTCGGGCGCGGGCAGGATGTAGCCGGTGAAGTGCGGCAGCCCGAGCAGGAAGTCCGCGAAGGCGTTGCCGGTGAAGGCGCCGTCGAACGCGTACCGCCCGAGCTCCTCGCCGTCGAAGAACGAGATCTGGTCCTTGTACTCGACGTACTGGATGTCGGCGCCGCCCTTGATGGTGTGCTGGCTCCGGACCCAGGTCACAGTGTCGCTGCCCTGGACGACACGCGACAGGATGTTGAAGGGCTTCTGGCCGCCGGTGGAGATGAACGACCCGTCCTCGAACTCGAAATGCGGGAAGCCCCCCTGGGCCGGCGGGCCCGCGAGCCCGACGAGGCCTACCTGGTTGAACACCAGATCGGCGCCGTTCGGGGCGTTCGTGTAGCTGTCCTGCTCCACCGTGTTCGACCAGCCGCCGCGCAGCTCGTTGACGAAGGCACCGTGCACCCAGTTGTGTGACGCCGCGATCTGCCTCACCTCGGTGCGCTTGAAGTGATCGCCCTGCGTGGTGTTCCAGTCGCTGCCCCCTGGACTCCGATCGTCGACGTTCTTCCAGGTGAGTCGGCCGAAGATCTTCTGGTTGGTCGTCAGTACCGCGTCGGCGCGGCCATCGAACCCGTTGACGGTGTAGTCGCCGGGCGCGTTGACGATGAAGTTCGGCGCGTTGATGGCGGCGCCGGTGGATTGGTTCTGGTGCGCATAGAACGACTCGAGGATCTTGGCAGACGTCGGATTCACGGGAATCTGGTTGTTGGCAAACAACTGCCCGGTGACGGGATTGAGAATCGGGCCGGCGACGCTCGACAGGTCGCCACCGCGCCACGCGTCCGGCGGGACCACCTCGTTGAGCGTCACCTCGTTCGGCCGGCGCACGCCCTCGTACGTGCCGAAGAAGAAGGCGCGGTTGCGGACGATTGGACCGCCGCCGGAGATGCCGAAGCTGTTGGCCTTGATGTCCGGCTTGATCGGGTTGCCGCTCGCGTCTCGCGGCGTGAACTCGGTCGTCGCGCTGAGCGCGCTGTTCTGGTTGAACCAGAACGCGGTGCCATGGAGCTGGTTCGTTCCGCTGCGGCTCGTCGTCGTGATGTCGGTGACCTGCATGAACTCCGCGTTGTTGTTCGCGGTGGTCACCTTGAACTCCTCGATCGACTCGACCGACGGAAACAGCTCTCTCGACGGGCCGCCGTAGCGGACGCGCTGCGTCGAGATGCCGTCCACCGAGAAGGACGTCATGAACGGCATCGCGCCGGCGAGCGAGATCTGGCCGCTCGAGTCCTGCTGGACGCCCTGCGCCAGCGTTGCGACGACGATCGGGCTGGTGTTGTTGGTCGCGCGGAAGTTGAGTGCCAGCTTGCTGATGTCCTGGCCCGAGATGGAACTGTCGATCGTGGCGCGCTCGCGTTCAATCACGGGGCGAACGGCAGTGACTTCGACCTTCTCGCTCGCTGTGGCAATCTGCAGTTGCGTGTCGGCGCGAACGATCTGGCGCGCGAGCAGCTCGACGTTGCGCGTGACGTCCGCGAAGCCCTGCAGGCGGATGACCATCACGTAGTTGCCTGCGTCGACGTTGGGCAGGTTGAACTCGCCTGTGCCTCCGGTCACGGCGGTCCGCTCCGCGCCGGTGGCCGGGTTGGTGAGCGTGACGGTGGCGCCGGGCAGCGCGCCGCCAGACTGATCGGTAATCGTGCCGCTCACCGTGGCGAGCGTCGATTGTGCCGCTGTGACAGCGGGCGCAAGCGCCGCGCCCAATGAGATGAAACCCGCGAACACTCTCCATGCCACGTGACGTCGTGCTGCCATCGCGCCCCCTTCGCGGAGACGACTCTAGGCTGCGCCGGTGACACGACCGTGTCGGAGAGGTATCGATGCGGTAACGATTGATCGCTCGATCGCGTGACGTCGCCGGGAGGCGATATCAGGGAGCCGGTTTGGGTGCGAATCTGCCGACGCCCAGGGCCCAACTGGCGATCAAGGCCAGCGGCAGGCCGGCGAGGCTCAGCAGCACGCCCATGTTGATCTCGGATCGCAGCTGGCCTGGGGGAAGGAGCGCCGTGGAAAAGAAGAGGCCGACGCTGAAGCCCATCGCGGCCATGAAGCCGATCGCGACCAGGTCGCGCCACCCGACGCGTTGCGGCAGGTGCAGGCCAGCGACGACGGCGAGCGCGACGCCGAAGAGGATGCCGACGGGCTTGCCCACGAGAACGGCCACCGGCAGCGCCCACGTCCCTTCCTCCAGCGCGCCGAACTGCACGCCGGCATTCACGAGGCCGAAGAAGAAGAGCGCCATCTGCGCCGGGTAGCGAAAGTAGAGTTCGAATCGGCTCAGGGTGTCGCGGGATCCCGGAGACGCGTCCACGAAGAACCCGGGATCGCGCGCGGCGTGCGGGAGAAACGGGATGATCGGCACCAGCGCCAGCGCCGGATGCAGGCCGCTCCAGTAGTGCGCGAACCAGGAGATCGCGCCAGGTCCCAGCACATACGGCCAGAACGATTTCAGACGAGCCTTGCGTAGACCGCCGGCGACGCTCATCGCGACGGCAAGAATCAACAGGCCGACGGCAAGGTGCCGGTCGTGGGTCGGATTGTAGATTCCGATCACCACGAAACCAATCGCGTCGCAGCTGATCGCCAGCAGGATCACGAACGGAATCGCCGAGTGGTGCTTGCCGAAGACCAGCCTGGCGGTGAAGTACGCGACGGCGACATCCGTCGCGAAGGTCACGGGCCAGGCGGAGGCCAGCATCGGCTCGTCGAGCGGAGCGACCAGGTACGTGTGAATGAGCGTGGGCACGAGCGTGACGCCGATGGAGGCAATCACCGGCAGCAGGGCGCGCCGCCAGGGATGCAGCACTCCGCCTGGGGCGGTCGCCTGCACGACCTCCTTCGTCATCAGGCCAAAGAAGAACACCATGGCCACGTCGTTTACGATGAACGCAGCCGTGTAGCTGAACCGGAAATAGCTTTCCGGACCGGTGTTGGCCCAGACGAGCGCAATCGCCGCGCCCAGCGGCAGCAGCAGCAGGTGCTCGACCGCGAACAATGACAGGCGCGGGACTGCCGCGCCCCATATGCGGCGGCGCCGGCCCGTGGTCTCATCCGCCATGATTCATCATCCCTTCGCCTGACGATGGATCACACCCGAATCGACGGTCTTGCCCGTCCGTGAGATCACCTGGAAGAACATGTCATCCCCTGTCACCTCGACGAGCATGAAGCTCTGATCCTGATCGAAGTACGCGGCGGTCTCATCGTCGGGCCGCATGTTGCCCTTTCGGAGCTGTCCCGCCGAGCCGGACACGAAGTAGTAGATGCCTTTCTGCGGCTTGATGCGCTCGTACACGTGATCGTGGCCGGAGAAGACGACGTTCACGCCGTATTTCGTGAAGAGCGGCTCCAGCAGGACGCGCAGGTCGACGGATGATCCGTGGCGGGCCGCGTCGGAATAGAGCGGGTGATGGAAGTACGCGATCTTCCAGTCTTCCTTCGCGTCGCGCAGGGCACCCTCCAGCCACTCCAACTGCTTTGGATCCACCTGCGTGCTGTCGATGACGAAGAAGCGGACGTTGTTCCGCGCGTACGTGTAGTAGCGCTGCCCGCCCATGTTGTAGAACTTGTACGACACGTTCTCCGGCCGGTCGTGATTGCCGAGCGACGCCTGGAACTTCACGCCGGCCGCGAGCAGTTCCGCGTACGGCTTTTCGAACTTCTGCACGAAGTCCTGCGGCGACTGGCCTCCGTACATGTTGTCGCCGAGCATGATGACGAGATCGAAGCCAAAGGTGGCGTGCGCCGTGACCATCTGGCGCGCCACGTCGTACTGCGGCGTGTCGCCGGTGCCGTTGTCGCCAATTGCCGCAAATTTCAGGGACCCCGACTTGTTCGGGAGCGGTGTCGCCTGTCCGGCAACGACAGTGACCGCGATCGCCGCGAGGAGGGCGGCCAGCGGTGCGGCTCGGCGTCGAGGCAACGGCATGCTCGGGACGATCATATCCGGTCCACAGGAGCGACGGGAGCGCCCCTTACTGGCGAGCTGGAGCGTGGCCCAGCACGTCGAGTGCCGCGCGCACGCCCTCGGCCAGCTGCTTCGCCGATCCTGTGCCGTAGTAGTGCAGGAAGATGACGACAGGATTCACAGCCGTCATGTGGTGGTGGACAGCCACCACCTCGAGGCCGTGCGCGCGAAGGGCCTTGAGCACCGGTGTGACCTCGGCATCGAGCATTGCCACATCGCCGGCGACCATCGCGTCAGCGTCCGTGCCCGCGAAGGCGGCCCACGTGTTGAGCCCCATCCTCGCCGTGATGGCGGCGCCGTGCTCGCGCAGGTCGATGTCGGGCCGGCCGATGGTGATCTTGTAGACCGGTCCTGACTGCTCGCCCTGGTGCCCGATGACCGCGGTGAGGGAGGCGACGTCCAGCGTCATGAGTGGCGCCGGTCCGGCGGCTACCGGCACAGCTGCGGAGGCCCGATCGATCAGGTCGACGGCAGGCTTCACGCGTCGGGCGAGATCGGCGGGCTCCCCCATGGCGTGCACGTGCATGTAGAAGACGCGCGGCTGCTCGTGGAAGAAATGATTGTGGAGCGCGGTGACGTCGATGCCGTTCTGGAGCAGCGCCGACATCACCGGGTTGACTTCGTCTTCGGTCAGGACGAGGTCGCCCATCATGACGTGCATTCCGGCATCCCCCTTCGTGAGGGCAAGCCATCCGCCGAATCCGAACGCTGTTGGCGCCGGCCGGCCGCCGATGGTCACGTGGAGGTCGGCGCGCGGGATGTTGACCTTGAGCACGCCATCCTTGAGGTCGCCCTTCTTGTTGAGCGCCGCAAGCACCCCCTGATATTCCGCCGGCATATCCTGCGCGCGTACGGTCGCGGTGGATGGGCCGACGACCGCCAGGAATACGAGCGCGAAGTACCCCGTCAGTCGCATGGCATTCTCCAGGTGTAGAGTGGTTCGAAAGAATGACTTCATACTTCGAAGTGTATTCCCGCGCGGGGCACTGATGATCGTCACAAGAACCGCGAGTGTCCTTCTGCTTGCCATGATCGCCGCCGTTGAATCCGCCGATTCGCCGACAGCGCTGCGGAGCGTGGCCACAGTCCCGCTGGCAGGCGTGTCCGGGCGTATCGACCATCTGGCGTTCGACCCGGCGACCAGGCGCCTGTTCGTGGCCGCGCTCGGAAACAACACGGTCGAGGTCATCGATACCGCCGGCAATCTCCACGTGCGCTCTCTGTCCGGGTTCCACGAGCCCCAGGGCATCGCGGTCGTACCTGACCTGAAAGCCGTCGCCATCGCCAACGGCGCCACCGGCACGCTGCAGCTCGTCGAGGCTGACTCCCTGAAAACGCGCTGGACGGTCGCGGTGGGCGAAGACGCCGACAACGTCCGATACGATGCAGCTCGCAAGCAGTTGTTCGTGGCCGCAGATGGCCTTGTGGTTGTCGATCCCGGATCGGGCCAGGTAGTCGGCCGCCTCGACGTCGGCGGCCACCCGGAGTCGTTCCAGCTCGAGTCGCAATCGACGCGTCTGTACGCCAACGTGCCCGCGTCCCGGCAGGTGATCGCGGCGGACCGGGCGCCCCTTCGGGTGACCGCTCGCTGGACCGTCACCGCCCAGGCCAACTACCCGATGGCGCTCGACGAGCCGGGCGGCCGGCTGTTCGTCGGGTGCCGGCGTCCCGCGCATCTGGCAATGCTGGAGACCGCCAACGGCCGTGCCGTCGGCTCGACGGCGATCGTCGGGGACACCGATGACCTTTTCTATGACCGGACCTTGCAGAGGCTCTACGTGATCGGCGGTGAGGGATTCATCGACGTCCTCCAGCGCGACGGTGACACGCTGCAACGGATCGACCGTGTGGCCACGCGCGATGGAGCGCGCACGGGCCTCTGGGTGCCCAGCGAGAGCCGCCTCTATCTCGCCGTTCCGGCGCGCGGCGGCCAACCTGCCGAAATTCGCGTTTTCGATCGGCCGAACTGAAGGACCGGCCCTACGTACTCCCTTTCTCTAGGCCGAACTAAAGTTCGGCCCTACGTACTAGGCCGAACTAAAGTTCGGCCCTACGTACTACTAAAGTTCGGCCCTACGTACTACATGAACCCTGCCGTCCGTCGATCTACACTCTAGCCCCCGGAGGTATCGATGGCCCGATTGCGCGTGCAAGGCCCGTCGCTCATGACCGCAACCCTGGCGGCTCTTGCCCTGATCGCCTGGGCGCCGGCCCGCGCGGCCACGGATCAGGCCATCGGATACTTCGACGCAAGCGGCGACGTCGGCAGTCCCGCGATCGCGGGCACCACGTCGTACGACGGGGCCGCGCAGACGTACACCATGGTCGGCTCCGGCACCAACATGTGGGCCGCGCGCGACGAGTTCCAGTTCGTGTGGCGCAAGCTGTCCGGCGACTTCATCCTGCGCACGCACGCCGCGTTCCCCGCGAAGGGCGTCGAGGAGCATCGCAAGCTCGGATGGATCATCCGCACGAGCCTCGACGCGGATTCCACCTACGTGGACGCCGCGATCCACGGCAACGGCCTGACGTCGCTGCAGTACCGCGCGGTCAAGGGCGGGCCGACCATGCAGCTGCCGTCGGCGGTCGTGGCCCCGGACGTGATTCAGCTCGAGCGCAAAGGCAAGATGTTCATCATGTCCGTCGCGCGGTACGGCGAGCCGTTCACGCGCA
>UEXX01000487.1_pt1 | contig 9604 bp, 8 predicted proteins | sample 4301161 | NCBI WGS metagenome assembly UEXX01 (sample SAMEA4773179, study PRJEB27434) | metagenome | biome: 2259; feature: agricultural soil; material: soil | place: USA | collected 2014-09 | depth 0.25 m
CCCCTATTCCCCCAGATCCCTATTCGATCGCCACCACTGACGCGATTGTGTCCGGCGCCCGTGTGGGCAACGTCAGAGTCACGCCGCTGGCCTCGGCCTTGATTGGCACCGCCGCCTTCGTCGCGACCAGCCACGCCTTCTTGGGCGTCGTTCCCCAGGACGGCAACGTGAGCGTGCCGTTCGACGGCCACTTGAACACGTGCACGTAGAGGCGACCCTTCTTCTGCGTTGCGCGACCGAAGGCGAGCTGCTCGGCAAACGGGCTCGCCGTGGTGCCGTAGATGGCCTCGCCGTTCACGGCCATCCACTTGCCGACGGCCGCCAGACGCTCGACTGACGCGCCGGGAATCTCGCCCTCCGCGGTGGGTCCGACGTTGAGCAGGTAGTTGCCGCCCTTCGACGCGGCGTCGATCAGGTTCTGCACGAGGGTCTCGGCGGACTTCCAGTTCGTGTCGTACGACTTGAACCCCCACGTGTCGTTCATCGTCATGCAGGTTTCCCAGTCCACGCCGTTCATGCCGTTGGCCGGAATCTGCTGCTCGGGAGTGCCGAAGTCGCCGGCGTATTCGCGGTCGGTCTTGCTGAGCCCTTCCATGCCCTTGCGGCCCGTACCGACGCGGTTGTTGATGATGATGTCCGGCTTCAGGCCGCGCACGTAGGTGTAGAGGTCCTGGCCGTCTTCTTCCTTCCACCAGTCCATCCACTCGCCGTCGAACCAGAGCACGGCCGGGTCGTACTTCGACACCAGCTCCTTCAGCTGTGCCTTCATATAGCCGATGTAGGCCGCCTTCTGGTCGGGAATGATTTCTGTCTTGTGGTTACCGGCCGTTCGATCTTTGCCCGGCGCATTGACGTACTGCGACGGGTGGTGCCAGTCCATGATCGAGTAGTAGAAGCAGAACTTCAGGCCGGCCTTCTTCGCTTCGACCGCCAGCGCGGCCATCGGGTCCTTTGCAAACGGCGTCCGCTCGACGATGTCGTAGTGGCTGACGGCGCTGTCGAACATCGCGAAGCCTTCGTGGTGCTTCGACGTGATGACGATGTACTTCATGCCGGCGTTCTTCGCGATGGCCACCCAGCGCGCGGCGTCGAACTTCACGGGATTGAACTGATCCGCGAACTTCTCGTAATCGGCCCGCGGGATGTTGGCCCACGACATGATCCACTCGCCGATGTCCTTCGCCCGCTGGCCCTTGTACTCGCCGGCCGGCACGGCGTAGAGCCCCCAGTGGATGAACATGCCGAAGCGCGCCTCGCGCCACCAGGCCATGCGCGCATCGCGCGCCGCCGTCGTCTCCGGCGCCCGGGCGTTCGGCGTCAGGGGAGTGAGCAACGCCAACATCGCAGTCAGTGCCGCAACGGCAGCGATTGAGTCTCTGTGTGAACGCATCCGTGTTCTCCGCCGTTAGTCAGTCGTAGGGCCGAACTTTAGTTCGGCCACGTGAGGCGCAACTAAAGTTGCGCCCTACTCCAATTCGTCAATCCCCAATCGTCAATCGTCAAATCGTCAATCGTCAATCGTCAATGGATCCCGCCTTCACCGCTCAGCGCCTTGACGATGTCGCCCAGCACCGCCTTCGCGTCGCCGAAGGCCATCAGGCAGTTGTCAGCGTAGTACAGCTCGTTCTCGATGCCCGCGAAGCCTGGGTTCATCGACCGCTTGATCGCGATGACGGTCTTCGCCTTGTCAGCGTTGATGATCGGCATGCCGAAGATGGGGCTCGTCTTGTCGTGCCGCGCCGCGGGGTTCACCACGTCGTTGGCGCCAACGACGATTGCCACGTCCACTTGCGGCATGTCGGGGTTGATGTCGTCCATCTCCGAGAGCGCCGTGTAGGGGACTTCGGCCTCGGCCAGCAGCACGTTCATGTGCCCGGGCATGCGGCCCGCCACCGGGTGAATCGCGAAGCGGCATTCGATCCCGCGCTTCGAGAGCTGGTCGTACAGCTCCCGCACGCGATGCTGCGCCTGGGCGACGGCCATGCCGTAGCCGGGAATGACCACCACGCTGCTGGCGTTCTCGAGGATGTCGGCCACGTCGCGCGGCGTCGCGCTCTTCACCGCTTTTGCCTCGGCGGCCGCCTGTACCTGGGCCACCTGGCCGAAGGCGCCGAACAGCACGTTGCTGAACGAGCGGTTCATCGCCTTGCACATGATGACCGACAGGATGAAGCCCGACGACCCGTCGAGCGCGCCGGCCGTGATGAGGACTTTGTTCTCGAGCACGAAGCCCATCGCCACAGCCGAGAGCCCGGCGTACGAGTTCAGCAGCGAGATGACGGTCGGCATGTCGGCGCCGCCGATCGGCAGGATCAGCAGCACGCCGAACAGCAGCGACAGCACGACGACGACAGGGAACAGCTGCCAGGTCTCCGGCCGGACGACGATGTAGAGGCCGGAGGCGATCGCGACGGCGAGCAGCAGCAGGTTGATGACGTTCTGGTTCTTGTAGGTGATCGGCCGGGTGGGCAGCACCTCCTGCAGCTTGCCGGCCGCCATCAGGCTGCCGGTGAACGTCAAGTACCCGAGCAGCACCTCGACGACGATCGCGAAGGTGCGGAACTCGGTCAGCTCGCCGTCCTGGAGCCACAGCATGTATTTCGCCGTGCCGACCAGGCCCGCCGCGAGGCCGCCGAATGCGTGCGACAGAGCGGTCCGCTGCGGCACGGCCGTCAGCGGCACCCACGAGAGCGGCACGCCGATGGCCGTGCCGACCACCAGCGCGATCAGGATCCACTTGTAGCTGACGATCTCCGGATGAAGGACCGTGCCGATGACGGCCAGCGTCATGCCCGCCACGCCGGCGGCGACGCCCTGGCGCGCCGTCTTCGGCGTGCTCAGCCAGCGCAGCGAAAAGATGAAGAGCGCCGCCGCCGCGAGATACGTGGCCTGTGTCAGGTGTTCGACCAGGCTCATCGTGGCTTCCCCTTCTCACGGAACATCTTCAGCATCCGGTCCGTGATCAGGAAGCCACTGACGATGTTGGTCATCGACGCGGCGACGGCCACCGCGCCCAGTACCGTGCTGAGGACCGTCTTCTCCTCGCCCGCGATGATGATCGAACCAACGATCGCGATGGCCGAGATCGCGTTGGTCAGCGACATCAGAGGCGTGTGCAGCAGCCGGGAGACGTTCTGGATGACCTGAAAGCCGACGAACGTCGCCAGCATGAAGACGAACAGCATGGACCAGAGGTCGAGAGTGTGCATGGCTATCTCTTGAAGTGCCGATCGGCGAAGCGCACGTACTGCTCCCAATCGTATCGCGTCAGGTCGTGCTCGCCCGATCGCACGTGGTACGCGATCGTCCCGCCGACCGGGTGGTCCACTGCAGGCATGTCGCTGACGCCGAGGCCGTCGGTGCCGAGCAGCCGGTAGACCGGATCCGCCCCCTTCGCGGAGAGGAACTCGCCGCGCGGGTCCGCCCATTGATCGCCCGCCGCAGAGGCGACGTAGAGCGGGCGCGGGGCGATGAGCGCCAGCAGCTCGTGCTGGTCGATCGGGAGCCGCTCCTCGTGCCCGGCGTACTGCTGAAAGCCCGGCGTGAACCAGTGCGGAAACTGCCGCGTGATCGCTTCGACGGTCTCGCCGTAGATCCGCTTGTGGAGCGCCGCGCCGCCGGAGCCGGACTCGTTCGAGATTACGATGGCGAAGCGGTCATCCTGGGCACCGGCCCAGAGCGCGGCCTTGCCGAGCCGTGAGTGGCCAACGAGCGCCACTTTTCCGGCGTCGATGACTTGTTCCTTCTCCAGGTAATCGAGCGCGCGGCTCAGTCCCCACGCCCAGGCGCCAATCGCGCCCCACTCGCCCTCGGCGGGGCGCGACTGGCCTGCCTTGTAGAACAGCGGGTGCACGCCGTTCCGGAACCCGTCGTCGAAATCGGGATCGAGATCGCCGTAGTAGACAGTGGCGAGCGCGTAGCCGTGCGAGATGAGGAGGTCAATCGGGAAGCGCGAGGCCTCGGTGCCGCGCGACGCGTCGGTGGCGCGGTGATTGACGACGCCCTTGTCCCGGTCTGGGAGCCAGGATGTGGCGAGCTTGATTGCCGCGTCGCTGGCGACGGCCTGGTTGCCCTGGAAGTTCAGCACCAGGAAGGCGGGCACCGGCTCGGTGGCCTTCGCGGGCACGTAGAGCAGCAGGTGCATGTCGAGGCCGCCTGATGCCGGCCCGAAGTGCAGCGTCACCTGCCGCCGCATGGCGGATCCGCCGAGGGCCGGGCCCTCTTCGTCGACCTTGACGGTGACCGGCAGCGTCGCTGTCGGCGTCTTGCCGTATTCGACGGTCGCAAACCGCGCCAGCAGCTCCGGCCGTCGCGTGGACGTCCAGTCCCTGGCGCTCGCCACTTTGCCGCCGTTGTCGAGCACCAACGGATCGGGCAGCGTGTACGCGGGGACCTTCGACTCGTCGTAGTTGGCAGCGGGCGCCTGCGTGGCGACCAGGATGCGGGCGCCGAACGCGGCGATCGCGAGAAGGCAGAGCAGAAGGGCGGTGCGGCGCATGCGGGGAGTGTACTCATCCCGCGTCGCTGTTCAAGAGCCGCGTCGGATATGATGCGCGCAAGAGAGGAGGAATCATGCTCATCGCGCAGGCGATCGTCGAGCGCGGGCTGCTCGACTCGCTCGTGGACGTGTTCATGACGGCGCTCGTCAACCTGGAGTACTACATCGGCGTTGGCAACACGAAATGGGTCCTGATCGGACTTGCCGTGCTGTTCGCCGTCCTGTTCTTCAAGCCGTCGAGGCGATGACGCCGGCGCGCCGCGTGCGAGCCGGCTGGTGGGAGCTGTGGCGGCCGCCGGTGGTGGGCGTCGCCGCGGTGGTCCTGGTGGCTGTCGGTGCCGCGGTGCTGGCAGGGCAGTGGCGGATCTGGCGCCTGACCGTCGACGATACCAGCGCGCAGGACTTCGGCATCTTCTACGCCTCGGTGCGATCCTTCCTCGACGGCGGATCGCTCTACGCGCCCATTCCGCCGCCGCCACGATTCCCGTCCCGCAGCGGACAGCTCAATCTGAACCTGCCGCACACGAACCTGTTCTTCCTCCCGCTCGGCCTGCTGTCGCGCTCCACGGCACTCTCGGTCTGGGTTGGCGCAAGCCTGCTCGCCTTCCTATGGAGCACGTGGCACAGCGTGCGTGCCCTTCGCTGGTCGCTGTCGCCGCTGGGGTGGCTCGCGCTGGTCGTGTATCTCGTGGCCTGGGGACCCGCTGCGGCGTTCACGCTGACGATTCAGCTCAACTTCCTGCTGATGCTGCCGGTGACGGCGGCCTGGCTGGCCGCACGGCGCGGCGCGCCGGAGAAGACCGGCGCCTGGCTGGGCCTCGCGGCGGCGATGAAGCCGTTCCTGCTGCTGTTCGCACCGTATTGCGCGATTCGCCGGGACACGCGCGCGCTGGTGACGCTGGTAGCCGGCGCGGGCGCTCTGGTGGGGATCGGGCTGGTCATATTCGGCGCCGGCGCCTACCGGGAGTGGGTCGAGCAGCTGTCCCGCGTGACCTGGACGACGCACTACATGAACGCGTCGGTGTTCGCCGCAGCCGAGCGCGTGCTGGGCCGGACGATGATTGCCGGCCTCGACCTGGCGCCGGGCCTCAGGGCCGTGGTGCTGGTTGTCGCGATCGCCCTGGTCCTTGCGCTGACGCTTGCGGTCGCCCCGCGCACGAGTGGCGGCGAGGCCGGGACCGATCGCGCCTGGGCGGTGCTGCTGCTGGGGGCCCTGCTCGTCTCGCCGCTGGGCTGGGTCTACTACCTCTGGATCGCGCTCTGGCCTGTCGCTGCGGTGATTGGTCACGCACAACCGTGGACGCGCCGCCTGCCCCGGGACCTCCTGCTGATTCCGGGGTTGGCGGGATGGCTGTGGTTCCGACGGACCGCCATGTGGGGCCAGCCGAGTGTGCTGGCCTCTGCCACGTTCGCGTCGATGTATTTCTGGGCGCTGCTCTCGCTCTGGTTGTGGGCGGTCGGTGAGGCCCGTCTTGACAGAGACGGGAGGCAGGCCGACACTGGTCGCATCTACCCAGCGTAATTCGGGGCCCGTTCGTCGTCTTCCGTCGGCTCGGTCGAGGGGAGGGCGTCATGTCGCATCGGCTCCACGGGATCAACTACCGGGTCTTCACCACTCTGCTGCTGATCGGTCTGCCGGTGTTGGTGGTCGCCTCGTTCCTGGTGCTCGAAAACGGCCGGGCGAAGCTGCGCGATGCCTTCGGCACGAAGCTGTCACAGCGCGCCGAGCAGTCGGCCTCCGCCATCGACGCCTACGTCTACCGCCGCATCGTCGACGTCTCGATGCTGGCGCGGGTGCCCGAGGTGCGCGCGGAAGCCGAGCGTGCCAACCTGCGTCCGGTGGTTTCAGGCCAGGCGGCGGACATGGACCGCGCGTTCGCCGCGGTGGACGTCAAGCGCCCGGCGGTCATGGCCATCCTTGGCACTCCGGCCTCGAAGTACTTCGCCGACATCACGCGCCAGGATCCGATCTACCGCGAGATCCTGCTGACCGACCGGGCCGGTCGGCTGATCTCGGCGTCGAACATCACGAGCGACTACGACCAGAGCGACGAGGACTGGTGGAAGCGCGTGATGGCCGATCCGACGCGCGGTGAAGCCACGCTGAGCGACGTGCGCTGGGACGACAGCGCCCGGATCTACGCCATGGAGATTGCGGTGCCTGTCTCCGGGCCGGACGAACGGCCGGCAGGCGTGCTGAAGATCGTGGCCGACATTCGCGAGATGCTGGCCAGCGTGGCGGGCATGGACATCGGCAGCGACGGCGAGGCGATGCTCGTGCGCCGCAACGGCACGATCGTGTTCAGCCGGCAGGCCGTGCAGCCCTCGGCGCGGTTCTTCGGGGCCGATCGGCTGAAAGAACGGCTCGACGCCGCCGAGAGCAGCGGCCCGTCGCGGCTCTTCTTCACTGCTGACACCGCCGACGGCGCGTCACAGCTCATCGGCGTCGCCACGAGCCAGCTCTCGTCGACCTACCCGCACCTGCCCTGGGTCGTCGTCGCCTGGCAGCCCGAATCGGAGCTGCTCGCCCCCGTGCAATCGCTCTACCGGTCGTTGCTGCTGGTGCTCGCGTTGACGGCGATCTGCGTGATCGGCCTGGCGTTCTGGTTCTCGCTGAGGCTCTCCAAGCCGCCCATGGGAATCGACATGGCGCTCGTCCCGCACGCGCCGATTCATCGCGTCGCGGAGGAGGAGTCCACCTAACGCCTGGATCCCGGACTCTACCCGTATAATCGGCCGCATGCCGTTGGCACGCGGCAGCCGCGTCGGCCGGTACGAGATTCTCGGCAGCCTCGGCGCCGGCGGGATGGGCGAGGTCTACACCGCACGCGATCACGTGCTGGACCGCACGGTCGCTCTCAAGCTGCTTCCGGACGAATTTGCATCCGATCCCGACCGCGTCCGGCGCTTTGAGCTGGAAGCCCGCGCCACCGGTCGGCTGAACCATCCGCACATCGTCGGCATCTTCGACGCTGTTCTCGACACACCCCAGCCCTTCCTCGTCACGGAGATGGTCGAGGGCGAGACACTCGGCACACGCCTGGCGGCGGGGCCGCTGCCGGTCGAGAACGCCATCATCCTGGCACGACAGGTTGCAAGCGCGCTGGGAGCGGCGCACGCGCGCGACATCATCCATCGCGATTTGAAGCCGGACAACATCCTGATAACCCACGACGGCGTTGCCAAGGTCCTCGACTTCGGACTGGCAAAAGTGGCGACCGCGCCGCTGCCTCAGGACGAAACGCGGATGCCGGCGACGATGCCCGGCGTGACGCTCGGCACAGTTGGCTACATGGCGCCGGAGCAGGTGGAGGGCGGGCGCGTCGACTATCGCTCTGATCTGTTCTCCCTTGGCGTCGTCCTTCACGAGGCACTCACGGGACGAGCGCCGTTCCGCCGGCCGAGCGTTGTCGACACGTTGCACGCGATTCTTCACGACGAGCCCCCTGCGCTACCGGAGCAAGTGCCGCGATCGCTGCGGCAGATTGTGTCACGGTGCCTCCAGAAACGCCCGGACGCGCGCTTCCAGTCGGCACGCGATCTAGAGTTTGCCCTCTCGACCGCGGCCGCCGACCCCAGCACGGCAAAAACGAGCCACTCGGTAGGCTGGCCGCTGCGCGCAGCCCTGTTGGCTGCCGCCGCGGTCGTGGTATTTGGAGTCGCGGGCTGGATGTGGCTACGCAGCCGGGCACCGGACCCCGTCACCCCGTCCATCCGATCGATCCTCGTGCTTCCGCTGGAAGACCTATCGAAGCAGCCCGACCAGGAGTACCTGGCCGACAGCCTGACCGAGGCGCTGATCACGGACCTCTCTCAGGTTCGGGCGCTGCGCGTCATATCTCGCGCCTCGGCCATGCGCTACAAGGGATCCCGCCAGCCACTTCAGGACATCTCGCGTGAGCTTGGCGTGACGGGCATCGTGGAGGGGACGGTGCAGCGAGTGGGGGATCGCGTGCGGGTGAGCGCCCATCTCGTGCAAACACCGAGCGAACAGCTCGTTTGGGGCGACCAATACGATCGTGAGTTCCGCGACGTCCTGGCGCTGCAATCTGAACTCGCCAGTACGATCGCCGAACGGATCGCCGTCCAGCTCACGCCGCAGGAACGCGCGCGGCTCAATCCCGCCGCAACTGAGACGCAAGCGACCACCGAGCTGTACCTGAGGGGCCGCTATTTCTGGAACAAACGGGATCCTGCCTCGCTCCAACTGGCGCTTGACGCCTTCACTGCGGCCACCAAGGCCGACCCTGCGTCCGCCCGATCGTGGGCCGGCCTGGCGGACACGTACTTCTATCTGGGCTATGCCTTCGGCCACATGCCGCCGACCGAAGCGATGCCGAAGGTGAGAGATGCGGCCCGCCGCGCGCTGAGCATCGATCCGGACCTGGCCGAGGCCCACACGTCGCTTGGACTGGTCGAGCTGTTCTTCGATTGGGATCGCGCCGCGGCTGTCTCGGAATTCCGGCGCTCGATACAGTTGAACCCGGCATACGTTGTGGCGCACCGGGCGATGGCTGCCGCCCTGATGACCGGCCGCGACTGGCAGGGCGCCGCCGCGGAGAGTCGCGAGGCCGTTCGGCTCGATCCGGTCTCGCTGGCGGAGAACTACTTCCTCAGCTTGTGTTACCTCGCTGGAGGGGATCTCGACTCTGCCGAGCGATCGGCACGGCGCACGCTCGAGCTCGAGCCTGGATTCACACGAGCCACCAACGTGCTCGGCGACGTCGCGGCAAGGCGGGGCGAGGACCAGAAGGCGTTCGAGTTATATCTCGACGTCGCGCGGAAAGAGGGGGCTGCCCCAGCCCAAATCTCGCGACTGTCGAATGCTTTCAAGACGGGCGGCCTGAAGGCCTTCCGCGAAGCGCAACTGCAGGACATGGTGAAGAACTGGGACGGATGGCACTTCGGCGCCTTTGTAATTGCGATAAACGAGGCGGCAACCGGTCATCGCGAGGCTGCGCTCGACTGGCTGGCACGCGCGCGCGACGCGAAGTCAGCGGGGATCATGCTCGCGAACAGCGAGGGCAGCTTCAGCAGCCTTCGCTCCGATCCGCGCTTTCGAGACATTCTGGGACCCGCGTACAGCGAGCACTGACCCTGAGAGCC
>UEXX01000349.1_pt1 | contig 9488 bp, 9 predicted proteins | sample 4301161 | NCBI WGS metagenome assembly UEXX01 (sample SAMEA4773179, study PRJEB27434) | metagenome | biome: 2259; feature: agricultural soil; material: soil | place: USA | collected 2014-09 | depth 0.25 m
AGCGCGGCCGCCCACGCCAGCATCCGCCCCGCCAGCCACCACGATCGAATCTTCATCGCACGACTGCCTCGGCCTCGTCCTGGCCGGGGCGCTCCGTCACATCCAGCACCAGGTCCAGCGCGGCACCGAGCGCATCGAAGCCGGAGGCGTAACTGAGCGTGAGGACCGGCACGGCGTCCGCAATGGCGAGGTAGTGCTCGGTCAGCGATCTCCGGAGTTCGATCGTACGTGTCGAGAACGCGCAGGCGTGCGAAAGCAACCGCTCGAGGGCCACGACCGGTGTCAGGCGCCGTGCGCGCGGAGCCGTCCCCCCCGCGCCGTGACGGTCGAGGAGCACGAGTGCTGCCAGCGTCACGGGCTCTCCAGGGGCTCGCGTGACGTCGCCCTGATGGACGCCGGTGATCCCCAGCAGGAAATCAGCCGACGCCGGGCGTAACGCCGCATCGAATGGAATCGGAACGGCGAGCGGAGAAGCCGCGGCGGCGTCGATCACCAGCGTGTCGTCAGCCCAGTGATCGAACCCGCGCGCAGCGAGCGCGAAGGCGAACGTGGATTTTCCGGCGCCGGCTTCGCCGCAAAAGCCGATCACGCCATGAGGCGTCCTGACGGCACTCGCGTGCAGGACCTCGTGGCCGAGGCGCTGGTAGGCCGCCGGAACGACGACGCGGCGATGGACGCGCTGGATCTGTGCGAGGTGGACGCCGGCCTCGGGCCACGCGGTGATCTGGTGGCCCTGGACGTCGAAGGAGAAACGGGCAATGCCGGGCCAGTCCATCCAGAACTGCCCGGCCGATTCGTACGCGTAGGCGCAGGCCTCGCCCGCCGCGTCCCGCCAGATCTCGACCAGGGGATGCGCGGGGGACAGGGGCTCAGTGGGCCGCTCCCTGGTCGCGGGAGCCACCGACAGCCGCAGGGCCGGACGAACCTTGCCCGGCGGCACGATGCCTAGCCTTTGTTCTGGATCTTCTTCGGCTCGCCCGGGTCGCCGATCTCGACGGTGACCTTCCCCGTTCCGCCCTGGACGAGCTGATCCAGCCGGCTCACGTACGTGAGCGTGGGTGCCGTCCAGCGCGGTTTGATCGGAGCCTTCGTATCATTCGCCGTCATGTGTCCTCCGCTCCTCACGCGTGGGCCGCGGCCCACGCTTCGAGAGTCAGCATCTCCCAAACCCGACAGTTTCCGCTACGGATAACTTGCCCGACGTCGGCCCTGGCAGCCGCTTCCGCCTTCCGGCCGTCCAGAATCCCCAGCCGCGCCAGCGTGCGGACACCGCCAAGCCTGTCCCACGCACGCGGTGCTTCGGCCGCCACGGTCTCGGAGAAGTAACGGCTCGCCGAAACCTTCTTGTGCCGCTCGAACCCCAAGCCGGGAAATCGCGCCGCGACCTGCTCTCGCACCAAGCCCTTGGTGCGCCCACCGCGATCGAGCACACGCGGGTGGATCCGGCAGAGGAACTGGATCAGATCCGGATCCCAGAAAGGCTGCAGCTCTCGAAGCCCGTTGCGGCGGCGGCTCGCAAAAACCTCCTCCTGGTCGAGCGAACGGAGGGGATGCACGAAGCCATGCGGAAACGTCGCGAGGTAAAACCCGTAAGGCCCGCTCGGCTCCGGTTCATCGAGCGAGGCGTCGGTCCACGCTTCCATGCGCTCGCGAAGCTGCCGCTGGAGATCGGGATCCGGTACGACCCATTCCGGACTGCGCGCTTCGAGCTGTGCGAGACGGTGCCGCGCCAGCCTTGCCGGCGCCATGCGCCGCAGCGCCGAACGTCCCCACGACGCGAGCAGCAATCGGAAGCCGTGCGTCCAGAGCATATTGTAAACGAGCTGTGTTCGGCTCAGGTCGTAGGACTTGAGGACGGTGGAGACCATGCTGGCGATGCCAGCCACATCGCCCTTTCGAATGAGGTCCACCATGTACTCGGGTGCTACGGTTAGCCATTCGTCGCCGCCGTCCCCACCGATTACAACTTTGCAACCCTGGCGCCCGAGGATGTCGCCGAGCGCCCGGTAGGCAGGACGCCAGGCATGCGTCATCGGCAGCGTCGCGCCGCGATTGATATCGATACCCGCCTGAATCAGGCCCACACCGGCAACCGTGTCCTCGAGGCGTAGAAAGATCTGCTCTAAACCGAGCTGGCCGGCCACAGTCCGCTGCACTGGCTGCTCGTTGCAGGATGGATCGGGAAATTCGAGTGACCCCGCGATAGGCGGAGCCATGCCGTGGCGTGCCGTCAGGTTGACCGCAGCGGCAGCAATGCTGACCGAATCGAACCCTCCGCTCAGGAAGATGCCAGTCCGGCCCTGCCGCAGACACCGATCGATCGCCTGGTCGAAGTGGACGTGAAACTGATCGATCTCGTCGTCGCGGACCCAGTCGATCTGACCTGAAGGGTCCGACGGATACCAGTATCGGCGGATCGTCCTGCGCCCGTGCTCCCAGACGACCACGTGCCCGGCCGGGACGCGCGAGACGTCGGTGAAGTGCGTCTCGTGCAGCGAAAGCCACCGGTGCGAGAGATGATCCGCGAGCGCGAGCCGGTTGATCGACGAAGAGACCCACGGCAGCCGAAGCAGCGTCGCAGCATCGACGGCGCACGAGATGCGGCCGCCGGCCTCGCTGAAGAAGTGCGGATAGGTGCCGGCGGGATCGCGCGCCAGCAGAAAGCGATCGCCGGAGGCCGACCAGGCCGCGATGGCAAAGACGCCCTTGATGTGAACCGGCGCGTCCACGCCCCACCGCGCGACGGCGCGGGCCACGAGGTCTGCGATGCTGGATGCCGCAGGCGCATCGAGCTCGATCGCGAGGTCAGCGGCGTTGTACAGCTCGCCGTCGAAGCAGACGCTGTGACCAGCGTGCTCGCCAATCTCGGGCCAGGTGTCCCCGTCGACGTGAAGCTGGATGGCACGTGAGGGCAGCGTCCACGTGTGCGTGGACGCGCCCCTCAGCGGCTCGCCGGGCTGCGGGCTCGAGACGAGCGACCACGGTGACGTTTCGCCGCGCTCCTCGGCGAGGGAAGCCTGCTGCACTCTAACCATGCACCGGGAGGATCAGGCCGGCCCTCTGCAAGTCGTCGAGCAGCCGCCGCACGTCGGACTGCACGCTGTCGCCCGCGTCATCGAATTCCGACCGCAGTCGGCCAGGGAGCGCGAGGTCGTCCACGCCCGCGGCCAGCAGGTCCACTACGTGGGCGCCGGTCGTGTTCAGCTCGTAGATGGCGTTCGAGTCGAGGTTCACGAGCACGGACGACGTGCCGACGCGGCGCGAGACGACCTGCGGATTGAGCTGCCATTTCATGGAATCACTTGTTCCCAGATTGAGATTAGGGAGGCGGTCCGGGGCAAGTCAAGGTGCCGGCAGGCCGCTTGGCGTCAGCGGGGGCACTGGTGTGCCTCGACCGATACATCTTCAGGCGGCGCGGGTCCTGGGCCTCAGGTCTCGGCCCATAACTACGTTAGTCTCAATGAGGTACGTTGTGGTGCGCGAGGGGTCCCCGTGGGTACAACCGCTGGCATGGACGGCGCTCGCCGTCGGTATCGCCGGCGCGGCCGGGCGCGCGTCGCAGCGGCTCCTCTGGAATGACGAGCTTTTCACGCTCTACACCTCGCAACTCGCATCGGTCGACATCTTCAAGGCGCTCGCAACGGGCCTTGACCTGCACCCACCGGCAGGCTACTTCGTCTTGAAGGCGACGACACTGACCTTCGGCGATGGGCTGGTCCAGGCACGGCTGTGTGCGCTTGCCGGGTTCGTGCTGGCCTGCCTGGCAATCGGCCGATTCGTCGGTCGTGCCGCAGGAGCGCTGCCAGGGACCGTGGCGATGCTGATTCCGTTCGTCACCGGCGCGTACGACTACGCGTTCGAGGCGCGACCCTACGCGCCGATGCTGGGACTGTCGGCTGTCGCGCTCGTATGCTGGCAGGCTACGAGTGGTCCACGGCGTCGCGTGGCGCTCGTGGCCCTCGGTCTCACCATCGCAACTCTGGTCTCGTTTCACTACTTCGGCACGCTGCTGGTGGTCGCAATTGCGGCTGGAGAGATCATTCGCGGGCGCGCAGCCCAGCGACCTGGAGTATGGATAGCTCTGGGGGCCGGCCTCCTTCCACTTGTCTGCTTTCTTCCACTGCTGCACGCTGGCGCCGCGTACGGCGGTGCCTTCTGGACACGACCCTCCCCCGGACAATTGCTTTACACGTATCGGCTGTTTCTCTTCCCTTCGCTGCTACCGGCCGCGATCGTCCTCGCCGCCTGGTCGCTGCTCTCGTTGCGGCGCCGGGACCCGAAGGTAGACCCACGGGAGAACGGTGGAGCATTCGCGCGCGACGAGCTTGCCGTATGCACCGCGCTCTTCGTGTTGCCGGCGGCTGCGCTGGCGACCGCGTACGTGCTAGGCGGCTATCACGCCCGGTATTCGATCGCGATGGTCCTTGGATTCACAGGCCTGGCCTCAGGCGCATTAGCTGCTGCGCGATCAGCCCGCACAGCGGTGATCACGTCGATCGTGCTGGCCCTGTGGGTGACCGGGCGAGGAATCGTCGCGGCCGCGCCCCTGCTGACGGGTGCGCCGGCGCCAGACGTGCTGACGCTCCATCCCCTGCTGCGGTCCGCCCGGTTGCCGCCGGTGCTCCCGATCGTGGTGAGCGACGTGGCCACGTTCGTCCAATTGGAACACTACGCCCCGCCGACGATGAGATCACGGTTGCGGGCTGTTACGGCGCCGTTCGACCATGAGGCGCCTGAGTACTACGAAGATTCGTCAAGTCGCGCGCTGGACTCATTGTCGCACTGGCATCATGTGGCGGTCGTCCGCTACGACGATCTCGTCCGAGGCCGGCAGCCCTTCCTGGCCTACGGCGACGGCAGCTGGCTTCCAGGGAGACTGTCACGCGACGGCGCGCGGCTCGAGTTGGTTGGAGCGACGTTTGAGAAGGTGCTGATCCTGGTGACGCCGGGCTCATGAGCGTGCGACATCCGATGGCCGGCGCGGTCCTCGGCCTGGCCGCTCTCGTCGTCAGTCTCGCCGCGGTGAACCTCGTGCTGCGGCACGCCGGCTACACCACGACGCTGCGCTACGCGCGCATGGCGGTGGAGCACGAAGCGACTGCCGACTCGTGGCGGCCGATGCTGCAAGCGCTCGATGCCCGGGATCGGGGCGAGCCTGTGTACGAGACGGTGTTCTTCGCCGACCACGTGAAGTTCCAGTACCCGCTCACGACGCTCTTCCTGCCGATGGCGATGCGGTCGCCCTCGCGGACCGGCAACACGTTGATCAAGGCGCTCAACCGCGCGTCACTCGCCGCCAGCGTGGTATTCGTCGCGTGCACGGCCGCGCTGTTCGTTCTGACCTGGTTCGGCACCCGACCCGACTGGCGTACGTGGCCGATCTGGATCGGGCTAGGCACCATCGTCGCTGGCAGCGTGTTGTTCCATCCGGCGCTCATGTCATACGTGCTCGGCCAGATTCAGTCGTTCGTAAACGCGGCGCTGGCGGCGATGCTGCTGGCGTGGCGGCTGAACAGGCGCGTCGCGGCCGGCGTGGCTCTCGGCATCGCGTGTCTCATCAAGCCGCACTTCGCGCTGCTCATCGTGTGGGGCCTGCTGCGACGGGCCTGGTCGTTTGCAGCATCGACCGCGGTGGTGATCGCCATCGGCGGCGCCTCGGCTCTCGCGGTCTTCGGTCTTCGAGACAACCTCGACTACGTGCGCGTCGTGTCGTACATGGCCGCCCGCGGCGAGGCGATCACCGCGAATCAATCGGTCAACGGATTGCTGAACCGCCTGGTGCAGCCGCCCGAGGCGCGTCAGTGGGACTTCCACTCGTTCCCGCCGCCGCATCCGGTGGTCCGCGCCGGGACGCTCGTGGCCGCGCTCGTGCTGGTCGGCGCCGCGCTGATCCTGCCGCCCGCGCTCGGCTTCGGCGGAACTGCGCTCGACATGGCGATCGCGGGTCTCAGCGTGACGATGGCGTCCCCGATTGCGTGGGAGCACCACTACGGCATCCTGCTGCCCGCCCTGGTGCTGGCCGCTGGCATCGCCCTGCGGCTGCCTGCGGCGCGGCGGTGGTGGTTCCTGGTGCTGGGCATCGCCTTCGCGCTCGGTGGCTCGCTCTGGGAGCCGCTCGCCTTCGTCGAGGATCCTCCGGCCAACATCGTGCAGTCTTACGTGCTGGCTGCCGGCGCGGCCGCGCTGTTCGTGATGTACCGCCTGGGGCCCGTGGCTGCGCGTGCAGCGCATCCTGCGGGAGAATGAGTGTCATGGCGTCCGAAGTCCTCCGCCTCGTGCACGGCATCAACCTCGAGCCCGTCCACGAGGAGTTCACGCTCGACTGCCGGCTCCTCTTCATGGGAGACCGCTATCGTCAGCTGCTGCGCGCTTATCCCGAGGTGATCCATCGCCTCTCGCGGCCGAAGCCGCTCGCCGACATCGCCGCGTTCCTGCGCGAGTCGTCGGAGATTGCGCAGTATTACGCGATCAGCACGGACGCCCAGAAAGTCGCGGTCACGCTGCGGGACGAGATCTTCAGAGAGCCGCAGCCGATCACCTCGCTCGACTGCCGGCTGAAGATTGGCCGGCGCGGGCACTTCACCGAACTGCCGCTGCCGCTTTCGCGGCTCAAGCCGCTGGGACGCCTCGTGCCGCTGCTGCAGGGCAACCATACGCGCGCGGACGTCGAGCAGGGCCTGGCCGATCTTTCGGACGACGACCGGCGCTGGGCGGCCGATCTGCTTCAGAGGATGGAAGCGGGCGGATGCCTGGAGACAGGCCCTGCGCACGACAACTACTTCCTGAAATCGGGCGCGCGGCCACGCACGTCGTTCGTGGCGCACACGTCGATCCTCGTGCAGACGCGCGGCGCGACCATCGTCACCGATCCGTTGATCCGGCCGTCGCTCAGGGCACCGCGCGAAGCGCTCGACGTCACGCGGCTCGATCTGACCGCGATCTGCCTGACGCACGCGCACTGGGATCACTGCGACGTGCAGTCGCTGCTGCTCTTCGACAAGCGCGTGACCGTCGTCGTCCCGCGCGTCCACACGCCGACGATCTTCAACCCGCCGATGGTCCCCATGCTGCGGATGCTCGGGTTCGCCGATATCCGCGAGGTGGACCCGTGGGATCGCATCCACCTCGGTGACGTCCAGATGACGTTGGTGCCGTTCCACGGCGAACAGGACGAGCCCGGCGCAGAGATCGATCACTACACGTACGTGTTCCAGAGTGACGGGCTGTCGGTTTACGGCGGCGTGGACTCGTTCCGGGACACCTACGGCGAGATGCGCGAATCGCTCGCGCGCGTGCGCGACGAGCACAAGCCGACGGTGGCATTCCTGCCGATCTCGCGGATGGTCTACGCGTACCGTGACGGCGGAGTGAACGGGTTCTGCCGTTACATGGACACGTCGCTGCTCGATCAGTCGTTCCAGTACACGGCCGGCCCGTCGGAAGCCGCCGAGTGGGTCCGTGAGCTCGGGGTGTCGACGGTGGTGCCGTACGCGACGTTCACGTTCAAGCCGCGCGCGACGCCAGGCGAAGTGGTGGATTTCGCGCAGGCGCTCGATCGGGCCGGGCTCGGCGCCCACCTGCTGCCGCTGGCGACGCTCGGCGCGGTCGAGCCGTCCGATCTCGATGGATCGGCACGTGCGCTCCGCCGACGCCGGTCGCTGCGCCGCTGGTTCACCACGGGCGCCAGCGCGAGCCGCCTCGATCGCCGGCTCAAGCAGATTCCGGTGTATCGCTTCGCGCGGCGGCTGGTGGCCGGCGGCGAATCCGCCGTGCACCACCACTAGGCTGTAGGATTGATGCTGCCTCATGTCATTGCGCGTCGGTTTTGACCTCGACGGCGTGCTCGCCGATTTGAATGGGGCGCTGGTGCGCGAAGCGCGGCGCCTGTTCCCCGGCGTCGAGGTCCGGTCGGGCCTGCCCATCGTCGACGCCTCGCCGGCGGAGCCGCCCGACCCTGCAGAGCAGGACGCCGCCGAAGCGACGCCCGATTCGCTCTCGCTCACCTCGCGTCAGGAGCGCCAGCTCTGGTCCGAAGTGAAGCGCATCGAGAACTTCTGGGAGACGCTCGACGAGACCGAGCCCGGCATCATCCGCCGGCTGGCCGAGACAGCCCGCGAGCGGCGCTGGGAGGTGATGTTCCTCACCAGCCGTCCGAAGACCGCGGGTGACATCGTCCAGGTGCAGAGCCAGCGGTGGCTGCGGAACCACGGCTTCGAGATACCGTCGCTGTTTGTCGTCTCCACGTCGCGCGGGAAGATCGCCGCGTCGCTCGAGCTCGACGTCGTCGTGGACGATCGGCCGGAGAACTGTCTCGACATCGCGATCGACTCGAAGGCACGCGCGATCCTGATCTGGCGCGGCGAGCAGGGCGCGGTGCCTGCCAGCGCGCGGAAGCTCGGGATTGGCGGCGTCCCCACCGTGGCTGAATGCCTGGAGCTGCTCGTCTCGGCCGAGCAGGGCGGCCAGGGATCGCTCGTCGATCGCCTGCGGCGGCTGCTCGGGCTGAAGTCGGGCGAGCCGCAGCGCGCGCGGGCCTGAGCGAACGTACCCGTCCGCGACAAGAATTCCCTCGTTCCGCAGAACTGAGATCGCAGGCTCGAAATCTGTGATCTTCAGGGCGCGTGCGGCTCCGCACACGACCCGCTAAGTTCATTCTCTTCAACCGCTTACACAATTCCGTCGATCGGGCACCCGGCTTGCGCTGTCCTCGGCCGAACGTCGCCATTGCCTCCCGGTCGGGCTTGAGGATTTCAGGCCCGGGGCAAGCGCGACCTGGAGGGCCGCCCAGCCCGGAAAGGTGTTCGACATGTTCCGCTCGCTCCCCAGCCTGCTCGCCGGTACTTTCGTCGCGCTCGTCGCCATGCAGTCGTCCGCGGCCGCCCAGGATCTGGTCGCTGCCAACACCACCACCGTTCTGTTCCCCGCAATCGCGCCGCTCGTGCCCGCGCCTGCGACAGCCGTTGCCGCGGCGCCGGCTGCCGAAGCGGTGTCGACGCCGATCTTCACGCGTCCCACGATGCACGCCGAGAAGGCCATCGGGCGTCCCTCGATGCTGCCGGCGCTGTACGTCGCGCAGGGTGCCTTGCAGGCCATGGACATGCATTCGACGATGCAGGCCATTTCGCGCGGCGCGCACGAAGCGAATCCGCTGATGCAGGGCGTGGCGGGCAACAAGGGCGCGATGATGGCCGTGAAGGCGGGCGTCGCGGCCAGCACGATCCTGATGTCCGAGTGCCTCTGGAAGAAGGGCAACCGCACGGGCGCGATTGTGTCGATGATCGTCGCCAACAGCATCACCGCGGTGGTCGTCGCGCACAACTACCGTCTGTCGAATCAGCTGGCGCACTGAGGGGCTAGAGTCTCTGCAGGGAAGGCCCTCCCTGCCCGTGCGGCCGATCCGGCGTGGCCAGCCCTCCCTTGACCGGAGGGAGGGACCCCGCCCAGCCGGATCGGCCGCGCACCTTTTTGGGGGTATGGGGAAATAGGGG
>UEXX01000551.1_pt1 | contig 9460 bp, 7 predicted proteins | sample 4301161 | NCBI WGS metagenome assembly UEXX01 (sample SAMEA4773179, study PRJEB27434) | metagenome | biome: 2259; feature: agricultural soil; material: soil | place: USA | collected 2014-09 | depth 0.25 m
TATCCACCGTAGCCATATCCATACGAGTGCCCGTGTCCGTAGTACCCGCCGCGCGGGTAATACCCACGCCAGGCTCCGCCACCGTGGTAGTAGCCGTTGGTCCTAGGGACGGCGTAGCCGTAGTTGCCCGGTCCGCGATACGGCGCAACGGCGCGCGGACCCCCGGAGTACGAGCGCGGGGCCGGTCCTTGACGAGGCGCTGCGACGGGGCCGCGCGGCGCGGGCGCGGCGGCGCGCGCCTGTCCACCACCGCCACCACCGCGGCGGCTGTGCTGAGCCGCAGCGGGTCCAGCCATTGCCAGCACCAGGCCGGCTGTTAGAGCGTATCGAGTCAGAGTCATGAAACGCCTCCGGCGTTCCCGGGCAGGTCAGCCCATTGTGGGCGCAACCCCTTGAATGTGCAAGCCCATTGCCATTCTGGCTGAGTCGGATTGGGGCCAAATGGTCGCAGGCGGCCGCCAGCTCTTCAAGGGACTGTCCCCCTTTCATTCGCGGGGGCAAGTCCCCGGAGTCAGCGTCGCTTAACAGCGTCTGACCCCACGTGGGCGGCTGCCGACTCGGCGGCGGTGACCCCGCGATACTGCGCCTCTTCGAAAATCGAGAGGCCGCTCAGGTCCGAGTGCGCATAGAAGAGCCCGTCTTTCGACGCCTGGAGCAGATGCCTGGCAGCGGATCCGAGAAAGCCGGGCGTCGGGCGGATCATCGCGTGCCCCATGCGGCAGATGTCCACCCGGCTCACGCAGTCCCGGATGTCCGGATGGGCGCGCGCGAGGTCGCCCAGGATGCGATCTCTCAGCGTCCCCCAGTCCTGCGCCAGCAGCCATTGCCGGTTTGCGCGCGGCGTCCTGTCGGCGAGCGCCCAGTAGTAGGTCCACACGGTCTGCGGCACGAAGGTCCGCAGCGTCTGGTGCGTCGCGACGACGTAGCCGAGGCCGGGGGAGTCGAAGATGACGTTGTCCCAGGCGACAGCGAGGCCGCGCTCGACGGGCCAGCGATCCAGTGTGAGGTTTGCCGTGACCCAGGGGGAGTACTCGAAGTCCGGCGTCGGTGGTCCGCCCTCGATGAGTCGCGAACCCAGAAAGCTCGGCGCGGCGAAGACGACGGCATCGGCGGTCCACGCGATTGTCGGCGTCAGCACGCGCCAGCGCGCGCCCGTCTTCGCGATCCGGTACACCACGCTGTCGGTGTGCACGAACCGGCCAACGCGCTCGAGCAGGCGCTTGGTGATCCAGCCGTTGCCCTCGGGCCACGTGAGCGGGCCCGGATCGTCCTTCTCGCGCGCGGCGAAGTAGTGGATGCCCGCCCAGGCTGACGTCGACGTGCTCAGCGCCCCATAGTCGTCGCGGCACGCGTAGTCCACCGACCAGCGGAGCCAGGGCGAGTCGAGACCTTCACGCGACAGCCACTCGGCCATCGACATCCGATCGAAGGGAGAGCCCGGCTTCACCCCGAGGGCGGTGGGGATCGTGAACTCGCCCGATGCGCGGAGTGCATCGATCCGCGCCTCGAACCGCGACATCTGATCGCGATCGCGCGAGGTGGGTCCGGTTCGCGGCTCGAGGCCTTCCTGCCAGCGGCCGTGGAGGAACAGCCGTTCCTGCGGCGCCTGGCACAAGGACCGCTCCTGCCACGTGCCGTCCGCCTCGAGGACGCCCAGCTCCGAGAACAGCTCGCGCACGAGCGTCGCGCGCGGGCCCGGCACTGGCACGTAGTGCGCGGCCCACGGATACGCCGACACTTCGTTCGCGCCCGATCGCGCGTTGCCGCCCGCTTCAGGGTCCATCTCGAGCAGCGCCAGATCGGTCAGGCCGAGCTTCTGCAGCCGCCACGCCGCTGACAGCCCGGCGATGCCGCCGCCGACGATGACGATCGACCGACGCCGCTCTTCGCGCGGCGTGGGGAACGCCGCGCCGTCGCGCAGGCGGTGCCCGATGGCCTGCGACTCGTGTACGAAGCCGCCCGCGATCGCGCGGCCGCTCTTGCGCGTCAGGCCCGCGAGGGCGACGCTCTGCAGGAACCCGCGACGTGTGACGTCAGCCACGTCAGGATTCTAGTGTTACTCTCTCGGCTGAAATGCCGGCAATCGTGATTCTCGGCGGCGGCGTGATGGGCGCCAGCGTGGCGTATCACCTGGCGGCGCGCGGCGCGCGCGACATCCTCGTGATCGATCGCGCCGAGGGCCCGGGCGGCGGCAGCACCAGCCGCGCCACCGGCGGCTTCCGCGCGCAGTACGCCACCGCGATCAACGTCCGGCTCTCGCTGCTGTCGCGCCAGAAGCTGCTGCGCTTCCGCGAGGAAATCGGCGGCGAGTGCGGCTACGAGCCGGTGGGGTATCTCTGGCTGGCGTCGAACGCGCACGAGATGGGGATTCTCGCGGAGGCGCGCTCGGTGCAGCACGCGGAGGGCCTGCACGAGGCCGTCGAGGTCTCCGTCGAGGACATCGCCCGCATCAATCCGGCCGTGGTCCTCGATGGCATCGCGGGCGGCGCGTTCTGTGCGACGGACGGCTTCATCCACCCGTACGGCATTCTCGAGGGGTACCTCTCCGCGGCGGCGCGGCTTGGCGTGCGGATCGAATGGGGCGTCGAGGCGGTGGGTCTCGAACGCGACACCGGCGGCTGCGTGAATGGCGTCCGCACACGCACAGGCACGATTCCCGCCGGTGTCGTCGTCAACGCCGCGGGCGCGTGGGCGGGCGACTTCGCGTGCTCGTGCGGCGTCGACGAGCCCGTGACGCCGCTGCGGCGCCAGGTCGCGCGCACCGTGCGGACGAAGGCGCTGCCGTGGTCGATGCCGATGACCATCTACTGCGGCGACGGCTTCCACCTGCGCGTGCGCGACGGACGCGTGCTGCTCCTATGGCCGACGCCCGGCGTGCCCGGCCACCCGTTCGACGACTCGGTCGATCCGGTGTGGGTCGAGCAAGTGACTCGCATGGCACACGAGCGGCTGCCGGTGCTCCGCGACGTGCCCGTGGATCTGAATTGCTGTTGGGCGGGGCTCTACGAGATGTCGCCGGACAAGCACGCCATCCTCGGCGCCGCGCCGGGCTGTCCGAACTTCTTCCTCGTCAACGGCTCATCCGGCCACGGCGTGATGCACGCCCCCGCGCTCGGCCATCTGCTCGCCGAGATCATCCTCGATGGCAAGGCCACAACGATCGACACGACACCACTGCGACCTGGGCGGTTCGCCGAGAACGATCTGAATCCCGTGTCGGAACTTCTCTAGTGCGAAGTGCTAAGTGCGAAGTGCTAAGTGGAGTGGGAAGTGGGGAATGGAAAGTGGTAAGTGGAGGGAGTCTCTCGCGCCGGGCGCTGATCGAGCGACTGTGCGTGCCTGCGCTGTCGGTTGTGGGACGCCGCGCAGTCCATGCCGCCAGCATCCGTGTCGCCCGCGCTGCCGATATCCGCATCGTCGAGGTCGATCACGGCTTCAAGGAGTACCGCTACAGGACGCCGTACCAGTTCGGCGGGCGCTCCGTGGATCGGGTGACCCTCCTGAACGTGAATTGCCGTGTCCGGACGGGCGGGGGCCGCGAAGCCTGGGGCTTCGGATCGATGACGCTCGGCAACGCGTGGGCGTTCCCTGCGGCTTCGCAGGAAGCCGGACTCGGCGCCATGATTGCGCTCGCCGCCGAGGTGCGTCGCATCACGGCGGCCTGTGACGCGATCGGCCACCCGATCGATCTGTTCCGAGTGCTCGAGCCGGAGTACCTCCGTGCTGCCGCAGCCATCACGACCGAGCGAGGCCTGCCGGCGCCTATTCCGAAGCTGTGCACGCTTGTTGTCGCCAGCGCCTTCGATGCGGCGCTGCACGATGCTTACGGGAAGGCGTTCGGCCTGAGCAGCTACGCGACGTATGGCCCCGCGTACATGCAAAGCGATCTCTCGCACGACCTCGGCGCCGCCTTCAGGGGCGAGTTCCTCGACCGCTATATTCCGGCGACGCCACGGCGGCGCACGCTGGTGTTCCACTCAATCGGCGCGAGCGATCCCCTCGAAGCCGCGGACGTCCGTCATCGACTCGACGATGGGCTTCCCAACACGCTCGAGGAGTGGATTCGACGGGACGGCCTCCTCGCGTTCAAGATCAAACTCAATGGAGGCGATCTCGCCGCCGACTACGAGCGCGTCATCCGTATCGACCGCGTCGTGAACCGGGTGCAGGCTGCGCGGGCGGTGGCCGACTGGAAGTACCTGCTCGACTTCAACGAAGGCTGCCCGAACGTCGAGTACCTGATCGAGTTCCTGCGGCGCGTGCGCGAGGCGACCCCCAGCGGCTTCGATCGGGTGCTCTACATCGAGCAACCCACGGCCCGCGATCTGCAGCGTGACCGCGCGAACGCGATGCACGAGGCGGCGAAGCTTCGCCCCGTCGTCATCGACGAATCACTCACGGGTCTGGACACGCTCCTGCTTGCGCGTGAGATGGGCTACACGGGTGTGGCGCTGAAGGCCTGCAAGGGCCAGAGCCAGGCGATGCTGATGGCCGCCGCAGCCCAGAAGTTCGGGATGTTCCTGTGCGTGCAGGACCTGACTTGTCCCGGAGCGTCGCTCGTGCACTCGGCGGGCATCGCGGCCCGCGTGCCGGGCAATGCCGGCATCGAGGCAAACGCACGGCAGTTTGTTCCGAGCGCAAACGCCGATTGGGAGGCGCGATTCCCAGGTCTGTTCACCATCCGCGAGGGCATGATGCAGACTGGGCAGCTGACAGGGGCCGGGTTGGGCGCGGTGCCGGCGCGGAACGGGCCTGTGCCGCGGCCGCGTTCGTGAAGAAGGAGGACGCATGTGGACCCGACGCGACTGGATGCGCGCGGCCGGGCACGCGGCGATTGCGGCCGCAGTGACCAGCCACGCCAAGCCAGCAGGTGCAGCCGAGCGGCGTGCGCGGACGGCGCCGGACGCCGGACCCCTGTTCTGCCTGTTCTCCAAACCGCTGCCCGAGCTCGGTTGGGACGAACTCGGACGTGTGGTGAAGGATGCCGGGTTCGATGGCGTGGACCTGACGGTGCGACCGAAGGGGCACGTGCTGCCGGAGCAGGCAGCCCGGGATCTCCCGCGCGCACTTGATGCCATTCGATCCCACGGCCTCGCGGTACCGATGATCACCACCGACCTGACGTCCGCCGAGGTGCCGCACGCGCGGCCGCTGCTCGAGGCCGCTGCCCGCAGCGGCGTGCGCTGGTTCAAGACGGGCTACTGGCAGTATCGATCCTCGGACGTGCGCGGTGAGGTAACGGAGGTGGGACGTGCCCTGGCCGGCCTGGCCTCGCTTGCCCGCGACTGCGGCATCGAGATGGGGTTTCACAACCACGAAGGCTACGTGGGTGCCGCGCTGTGGGACATCGCGCCGGCGATGGACAGGCTCGAGCCGCGGTGGGCCGGCTACTACTTCGACCCGCGCCACGCCGTCGCCGAGGGCGGCGGCGGCGCCTGGAAGGCCGCGACGCATCTGGTGATGCCGCGGCTGAAGATGCTCGCGATCAAGGACTGCGTGTGGCGGAAGGCGTCGGACGGGTGGCACATCGAGAACTGTCCGCTGGGCGAAGGACTCGTCGACTGGACGTGGTTCGGATCGACGCTGCGGTCGACCGAGTTCCGTGGCCCGATCTCGATTCACCTCGAGTACGAGATCCAAGGCGCCACCCTCGCCGAGCGCATCGACGCTACGCTGGCCGCGGCCCGGCGCGACCTGGCATTCGCGCGGCGAGCGCTGGGGTAAGGCCGGTCAGAGGCTCTTCGGCTCGGGCATCACGTACGGCGCTCGATACGAGTAGCCCAGAAACGCGTTCGCCTTGGCGTTGTTGGTGAAGCGCTCGGCCTCCCGATTCCACTCCAGGTACGAGCGGGTCTTGTGCGCGATGTTACCGATGAGCGTCGCGGTCGTGCTCCGGTGGCCGATCTCGATATCGCACGCACAAGCCGCGCGACTGCGAACGCAGTCGAGAAAGTTGCGCGCGTGGTCGCTCGTGTCGGCGCGCCCGCCGGTGACCTTCGCGGATCCGATGAGCGCCTTCGCCCCCGTGCGGTAGCCGCGTTCGTACTGCCGATCGAGCGGCGTTCGTGCGGGAAACTCGTTCGGCGTGAGTTCGTCGGGCACGATCTCGTACCCGTCGCTGAACAGGTACAACGTGCCCTTCGTGCCGCGGAACTCGATCTCCACGCGTGCATCTCTCGCGGCCGGCGCCGCCGTTGCGTTGTACTGGGAGAAGGTCACGAGCGTCCCGCCCGGATAGGTCCACAGCACCTCGAGGGTGTCCGGTATCTCGCGGTTGTCTTCGACCGCGACCTTGCCCCCCATTGCGGTCACAGCAAGCGGCGCGTCGTGGCCGAGCGCCCACTGGATGGCGTCCATGTAGTGGACGCCGAAGTTCGTGAGCTGTCCGCCTGAGTAGTCGTAGAACCAGCGGAAGCGGTAGAAGGTGCGGTTCTTGTTGTATGGACGCAGCGGCGCCGGGCCAAGCCACGCCTCCCAATCCACGCCGGCCGGCGGTTCGCCATCGGGCGGCGCGCCGATTCCCTTCGGCCACTCGTTCTGGATATGGAACGACCGCACCACCGTGATCGTTCCGATGGCACCGCCGCGCACGCGCTCCGCCGCCTCTCTGACGAAGGCCGACGACCGGCGGTGAATCCCCACCTGTACCACGCGCTGATGCCGGCGGGCGGCCTCCACCATCGCGCGACCCTCGCGGACGACGAGCGACAGCGGTTTCTCGACGTACACGTCTTTCCCGGCCTCGCACGCGTGAATCATCTGCAGCGCGTGCCAATGGTCCGGCGTCGCGATGACGACGGCGTCGAGATCCTTCACATCGAGCAGCCGGCGGTAGTCGGTGAAGCGCGACGGCTGCCCGCCGGCCTTCTGCGCCGCGAAATCCACGTACGGCTGGTAGATATCGCAGACCGCGACGACCTGCGCGTCCGGGTGCGCCAGGAACGCGTCGAGCACCTGGTCGCCGCGATTTCCCAGCCCGATGAATCCGAGACGAACGCGGTCGTTCGCTCCGCGGACGCGAGCGGCGCCAATCGCCGTGCCCACGCATGCGGCCGCGGCGCGCTTTCCAAATTGACGGCGGGTGATGGTGCGCATGATGGACGTAGACTATCCCACGTGCCCTCGCACCGGGAGCCAGACATGAAAGCCATTTCCAGACGAGCGATGATCGGCGCGATCGGCGGCGCTGCGGCGTTTCGCGTCGGGACTGCAAGCGTGTGTGGACAGCCGGTGCTGCCGCCGGCAGGCGCCCTGACCGATGTCGGCGGTTTGCGTGTCGGCCACTTCACCGACACGCGCCGCCCGACGGGCTGCACGGCGATTCTCTTCGACAAGCCGGCCAACGCAGGCGTGGACTACGACGGCTCCGCGCCGGGCGAATCGCTGGGCGTCGCCTTGCAGCCGGTCAGCCCTCTCGATCAGATTCACGCGATTCTTCTCACAGGCGGCGGACCGATGGCGCTCGGCGCGACCTCTGGCGTGGTGCGCTTCCTGGAGGAGCGTCGGATCGGGTATGACTGGGGCGTTCCAAACATCCGGGTGCCAATCGTCGTCGGCGCCGTCATCGACGACCTGGCGATTGGCGACGGACACATCCGCGTTGGACCGGAGGAGGCCTACCGCGCCTGTGAGGCCGCTGCGGCGGGGCCGGTGGCGGAGGGCAACGTCGGCGCGGGCTCGGGCGCAACGGTCGGAAAGATCTTCACCGGCCGCGGCATGTCCGGCATGAAGGGTGGTCTCGGGACCGCCTCCGCCCGACTCGGCGACGTCGTCGTCGCTGCGCTGGTAGTAGTCAACGCCGCCGGAGACATTCTCGATTGGCGGCAGGGATCGATCATCGCCGGCGCCCGGACGTCCGATGGCCGCGGCTTTGCGCGTTCGGTCGATGTGCTCCGAAAGGATCTCGAGACGCGCGGCGCGAACGCTCCACCATTGGCAGACGGCGTGTTCCACGCAACGACGCTGGCCGTGATAGCCACGAACGTCACGCTCACGAAAACGCACCTCACGAAGCTGGCGATGATGGCCAACACCGGCTGCGCCAGAGCGATCAATCCGTACCACACGCAGGGCGACGGCGATCAAGTGTTGGCGATCTCGACTGGGCTCGTCGGCCGTGACGTGTCGCTGACCGCCCTCGGTGCCGTGGCCTCCGAGCTCGTCGCCGACTCCATTGGCCGCGCCGTACGCGCGGCGACGGGCATTCCCGGATGGAAGGCGGTTAGAGACCTGTGAAGTGCGAAGTTGGAAGTGCCAAGTGCTAAGTGGAGTGAAAAGTGTCGAGTGGTGAGTTGGTGGAACTCGCACGCAGGACTTGCCGCGCGAACAAGATGCCGCCCGCAAGAAAGGTCAGATTGCCGATCTGGCTGAGCAAGACCTGCGCCGTGATGATCTCGGCTCCAACGAGCACCGCCCCGGCGATGAAGGCCACCGCCGGCCAGCGCGATGGTCCGCCAGCGCGGATGAGCGGAACAGCCATTAGCCCCACTCCCAGGAAGAAGGCGATTCCTGCCACCATCACCGCTCCCAGGACGGGACCGGACTGAAAAGTCGCCAGCAGTTTCGTCGCAGCCGCGGCGTCGGCGCCATCTGAAACGTAACGCCCGATCAGCATCTCGCCGACGAAGATGGCCGCGAAGGCCGCTACGCCAATGAGACTGAGAATACGCGCGGCATACCCTGCCTTTGGTGCTCGCTCCGCCGTCAAGCGACTGAGGGCGAGCGTTCCTGGAATGATCGTCACGATGCCAAAGAACAGCAGCAGATGCGACACGTACCAGCGCGAAGCATGCGACGCATGTTCGATGATCACCGTCGCCTGGACCGCAGGGTCCATCGATTCCTGCGGATGCATGAGGTCTCCAACACTCATAAGGAGTGGCCCGGCGACGAGACTGACAGCCGCCAGCGCCGTCGTGTCGCTGTGCATTGCGTGCGACATGATCGACCTCCGAAATTCACGTTCCAATTTGCTACTTGCCACTTCCTATTCCACTTAGCACTTGGCACTTCCAACTTGGCACTTAAATCGCGTCAGCGATTGATTCCGTCCCATTCCTGCTCGTAATACCGCACGAGCACTTGCGTGTTGAGATGATTCGGCTCGACGGGGACGCGCTGCATGTCGGGCGGGAACGTGAACAACTCGGGCAGGGTGTCGAGCGTGAGGAAGCGGAGGTCGGGCGGCAGTGACGCCGGTTGGCGGTACGGTGCGCGGCCGCCGATGACGAAGCCCCACTCGCCGAACGCGGGCACGTAGACGTGGTACGGCGCAGTCTCCAGTCCCGTCGCTTCCACGGTCTGCACGATGCACCAGAACGACTTGCGCGCGAAGAGCGGCGACGTGCTCTGCACGACGAATCGACCGTCCGGGGGCAGGTGCCGCGCGAGCGCGCCGTAGAACGCCGTCGTGTAGAGCTTGCCGATTGAGTAGTTCGACGGATCCGGGAAGTCCACGACG
>UEXX01000081.1_pt1 | contig 9434 bp, 10 predicted proteins | sample 4301161 | NCBI WGS metagenome assembly UEXX01 (sample SAMEA4773179, study PRJEB27434) | metagenome | biome: 2259; feature: agricultural soil; material: soil | place: USA | collected 2014-09 | depth 0.25 m
CGTAGGGCCGAGCTTTAGCTCGGCCGCCTCATTTCTTGAAAATCAGGATGTGCTGGCGCGGCAGGTCCTCTTTGACCTCAATCAGCGTGAAGCCCTCGGGCTCGATCTCGGCCTTCGCGTCCGCGACAGACATCTTGTGCTCTTCCCGGATCGGAATGCTCGGATCCTCTTTGCGGTATTCGAGCAGCACCAGCCGTCCACCCGGCTTCAGCGCGGAGCGCAGGTGCTGCAGCATGCGTTGTGGCGCCGCCAGTTCGTGATACACGTCCACCATCAGCTCGAGATCGACTGAGCCCGGCGGGAGCTTCGGATCATCGGCTGCGCCGAGAATGGCCGTCACGTTGGTGACCATCTCCGCGCGCATGCGCTCGGTGAGCCGCTCGATCATCTCCGGCTGGATGTCGACAGCCAGCACACGCCCAGCCGGCCCCACGGTTCGCGCCAACCGAACTGTCATGTATCCCGACCCGGCGCCCACGTCCGCGACGACGTCGCCGGGCCGCAGTTGCAGCAGCGCGATGGCCTTCGACGGCGCCTCTTCCTCCTCACGCTCGGGCCTATCCAGCCAGTCGGCGCCGGTATGCCCCATGACCGGCGCGATGTGGCGGCCGGTGATGGGATGAACGCCCTGGCCCACGAGGGCGACCAGGACCAGGGAGCCGAGCATGCCCAGGGTTCGCATCAGTTGCTCTTCGACTTCAGCTTCGCGTCGGTCATCACGCGGTAGATCGGCACCGCCTTTCCGTCACCGATCAACTCGTCCAGGATGTTCCAGTTGACAACGCCGTCGTCTGACGTCGGCTCCAGCAGGTGAAACGCGAAGCGTGCGAGGGGCTGGTTCATGGGCACGACCAGTGAGCCCTCCGGCAACTCGATCGTGCGGCTCTCGCGGTGCACGTCGGTGAGGTGCACTTCCTGGTGTCCCTGAAACGCCCGCCCCGAGCGCTCGACGTGACCCGGCACGACGACCTCAACCGCGATTGTTGACGCTGCCACCAGACGCTCCGTCCGGATGCCGTGCAGGGCCGCCAGGCTCGCCACGCGATTCACCGCCGGCAGCTCATAGCCTGGGACGACGTATGCGCGCGGCACCGGCACGGGATCGACCGGCGAGAAGAAGCCGTAGTCCTGCATCAGCTGACGTTTCGCGACCGACTCCTGCATCACCGTCATCTGACGGCCGGAGCGCGGGTTGATTCGCGTCTCGACGTCGCCGACCAGAATCGGGACCGCGCCTTCGAGCGGCGTCAGCGTGCCCGACGTCCCGAGCGGCCCGAGCGTGCCGCGGCTGCCGGCCGCGGCCGTGTCGCGATCGACATCTGCGAGCAACTGCTGGATGGCGGCTCCACGCCGGACCACTTGGCCGAGCAGCGTCTCGACGAACGCTTCAGTCACTTCGACGCGCCGCTGGAACGACAGGTAGCTGTACGCCTCGCACAGGACACTGATGCGATTCCGCAGCCCGATGCCATTGGTGACGAACCGCGGCCTCGCATCGAACGTGCGCCAGGCCGCCGCGCCACCGCCGGGACCCGGCGGGCGCTCCTGCTCACGTCCAAGCTGTCCCTCGAGCGTGAAGTTGCCGTAGAAATACGTGCGCCAGCCGCGGTCGGCCATGATCTGCGTGGCGCCGTCGAGGAGCGTGTCGCGCGTGAACGACACGATCCGCGGGTCGGCGCCGACGGCGAGCGTAGGCGCGTAGGTCAGGTGATAGCCGTGGTACGAGCCGTTCGTGGTGTGCAGGTCGATCACCAGGTGCGGGTCCCAGTCGTTCAGCAGCTTCACGAGCGCGCGCGACTCGGTCGCCTCGAGCTTCATGAAATCGCGATTGAGATCGAGACCGTTGGCGTTCTCCCGCGTGCCGACGCCCCCGAGCGGGCCGAACTGCTCCGGGCGGTGGTCGAGGCTGATGCGCTCGTTGCCATCTGCGTTGTACAGCGGCGCGATGATCACGATGACGCGCGACAGCATCGATCGCAGGTCGCCGATCGCGAGCCGCCGGGCGACGATGAGCGCGGCTTCCTTCCCCTCCACTTCGCCCGCGTGGATGTTGGCGAGCACGAGCACGCGAGGGCGGCCGGTGCGGCGCGCGTCGGCGGCATCGACGACGACGGGCGATGCCAGCACGGCCATCGGCAGCGGACGGCCTTCCTCCGATTGGCCGAAGCGGGTCACGCGCACATTCGGGCTGGCGGCCGCCAGGCCGTTCAGCACGCGATCGACGTCAGCGGCACGGCTGGTCTCCTCGAACGAGGTGGCCTCAGCCCGCGTGCGCAGGTCGGGCGGTGTTTCCGCGCGCCCGCCGGTGCCAGAGATCACCATCGCCAGCCCAAGTCCCCCCAGCCCCACACGAAGTCGGCGCATCGAACCATGAGTCTAACCCAGCCGATCGGCTGATCCGCCGACGGCCTGGAAGGCGGCATAGTCGAACCATGCCAACCAACACCTCCTTGATCGATTTGTCCGCCGCCTGCGAGCAGGTCGCTCGCGACGCGACGGCCTCCGTCGTGCAGGTTCACGGCCGGCGCCGTCCCGCCAGCGGCGTCGTCATCGCGCCAGAACGGGTCGTCACGACCAGCCACTCTGTCGAATGGGAAGATCACACGCGGGTCCGGACCGCCGATGGACGCCTCCTCCCTGCCCAGGTCGCCGGCCGTGATGCACAATTGGATCTGGTGCTGCTGCGCGTGCCCGCACTCGAGGGACATGCGCTCACGGTTTCCGATGCCGCCCCGTCAACCGGCACGCTCGGGCTCGTCGTCGGCCGCACCTGGTCCGGGCACCTGCGAGCCCGCCTGACCACCATTACGGCCCTCGAGGGATCCGTGCGCGTGGGGCGCGGCACGAAACTCGATCGCGCGCTCGGCCTCGATGTGGGCGTCTACCCCGGCTTCTCCGGCAGCGCCGTGCTGCTGGCCGACGGACGGCTGGCGGGCCTCGCGACGGCCGGCCTCGTCCGGGCCACCGCCCTCGCCCTGCCGGCGGGCCACGTCCGCCAGGTCCTGGACGGCATCGAACGTCATGGGAGCGTCAAGCGAGGCTTCCTGGGCATCACGAGTCAGCCAGTGCAGATTCCGGAGCGACAGCGCGATGGGCGGGCCGAAACGGAGGGCCTGCTGGTGACCGGCGTTGCCGCCGGCACTCCGGCCGAACAGGCGGGCCTGCTCGTCGGCGACATCGTCGTCGGCTTCGCCGGTACATCCGTCGACGAGCCGGAGTCGCTGCTCGCGCTGCTCACGGGTGATCGTGTGGGACATGCGACGCCGGTGGCGGTACTGCGGGGTGGCCGCGGCCTCGAAGTGAGTGTGACCGTGGGTCAGCGATCGGACAAAGAGTGAGTGACCAGCCGCGCGTGCTCGTCGTTTCCCCCGACGCCGATTTCAGCGGCGAGGTGAGCGAACGGCTCGCGCAGGCTGGCGTGAAGGTCGTCGGACGGGTCGCCGCCCTCGAGGGCGATGGCCATCCCCCGGCGGACATCATCGTGATCGACGGGCGCGCCGCGAATCGTTTGAGCGGCCGCGGGCTCGGCGCCGCGGCGCCAATCCTCGTCGTCGTCGGCGCCGTCGCTGGAGCTCTCGGCGTGGCGCCTCCCGATGGCGTGGTACGCCCGCGCGATGACGACCAGCCTGGCGCGTCTGATGAAGTCGAAGAGCCGCTCACACCTCGGGAGCGCGACGTGCTGGAGCTGGTCGCGCTCGGCCTGTCGAACCACGCCATCGCCGCGAGGCTCGGCATCAGCGACCACACGGTGAAGTTTCACCTCGCGTCGATCTTCGGCAAGCTCGATGTCACCACACGCACGGGCGCCGTGCGTCGAGGCCTGACGCGCGGGCTCATCACGGTCTAGCGGAGGCATCTCGTGCCTACTGATGAACAACTGCTCGACGCCTACTCGACGGCGGTGGTGAATGCCGTCGACATGGTCGGCCCGTCCGTCGTGAAGATCGACGTCGCCACCACCAGCAAGCGCGGACGCCAGCGCGACGGCTCGGGATCGGGCCTCGTGTTCTCGCCAGACGGGCTGATTCTCACCAACAGCCACGTCGTCGAGAACGCGTCGCGCGTGGAGGTCCGCTTCGCCGACGGCACCAACCTCGACGCGTCGATCGTCGGCGCGGATCCGGACACCGACATTGCCGTGGTGCGTGCGTATTCGCGTGGCGGCTGGGCTTCAGCCCCGCACGGGAGCGACCTGCCGTGGCGCCCGCTCGGCGATTCCTCGCGCCTGCGGCCCGGTCAGGTCGTCATCGCGATCGGAAGCCCGTATGGGTTCCAGCACACGGTAACCGCCGGCGTGGTCAGCGCGCTTGGCCGCTCGCTGCGGTCACGATCGGGACGGCTCATCGAGCAGCTCGTGCAGACGGACGCGGCGCTGAACCCCGGGAACTCCGGCGGCCCGCTCGTCACGAGCCTCGGCGAAGTGGTCGGTGTGAACACCGCGGCGATTCTCGGCGTGCAGGGCATCAGCTTCGCCGTGCCGATCAACACGGCGCGGCGCATCGCATCGCTCCTCATCCGCGACGGCCGTGTCCGCCGCAGCGTCATCGGCATTGCCGGGCAGGACGTGGCGGTGCCGCGTCACGTGATGCGGGCGCACGGGCTTGCGCAGCAGCGCGGCGTCGGGATCATGCAGGTGGTCGATGGCAGCGCGGCCGATCAGGCAGGAGCGCGCAAGGAGGACGTCATCGTCGAATTCGCCGGCACGAAGGTCGAGAGCGTCGACGACCTGCACCGGCTTCTCACGGAGGAGCGCATCGGCGAGCCGCAGAGCGTCCTCGTGCTTCGCGGCGGAGAACGCCGCACGCTCGTCGTGGTGCCACGCGAAGCGTCAGCCGCCTGAGGGCAACTCGACGGCCCACTCGTCCACCGGCATCGACAGCAGCAGGTACTTCCCGCGCAGCGTCAGAACGTGGTCGATGTAGTCGGCCTTTGCCACCTCGCCACGCAGCAGGCGCGCCCTGAGCGCGCGGATTTCGTATCGATAGAGATCGTTCAGGTGGTCGCGCACTCGTGACGGCGGCGTCCCGTCGAGAGGGGCGACCCCGTGGCGCGCGAGCGACTCGAGCACCTCGGGACGATACCGGTACGCCATCGACGTCCAGTATAGGCACGGCGCCCATGCAGTATCCTCTGGCGCCATGCGCCCGCTGCTGCAGTCGCTCTTCGCGCTGGATGCCCGCGGAACTACCCCGCTCCGCGAGCTTCGGGGTGCGCTGGCCACCTTCCTGACGATGGCCTACATCCTGTTCGCGAACCCCGGCATCCTGCAGGCCGCGGGAATTCCTGTGGAGTCCGCGCTCGCCGCGACGGCGCTGACGGCGTCGCTCTGCTCCATCCTGATGGGCCTGGTCGCCGATGTGCCGATTGCGCTCGCGCCCGGCATGGGCCTCAACGCCGTGGTCGCTTACCAGATCGCCGGCGCCGTCGGCTCGTGGCAGGCGGCGATGGGGCTCGTCGTCGTTGAAGGCCTCGCGGTTCTCGTGCTGGTGCTCGCCGGCGTCCGGGGGTCGGTGATGAACGCGATTCCCCTCGATCTGCGGCGCGCGATCGGAGCCGGGATCGGGCTGTTCATCGCCTTCATCGGCGCCGTCAACGCACGGCTCGTCCTCGTGCCGGCTGGCACGGTCGCGACGCTCGCGCGCGATCCGCTGATGTCGATGCCGCCGGTCAGCGCGGGATCGCTGAGAAGCCCGGACGCGCTGCTGGCGGTCGGCGGCCTGCTGCTCATCGCCGTGCTGATTGCCAGGCGCCAGCAGGGCGCGATCCTCATCGGGATTCTCGCCACGACACTCGTGGCCGTCGTCATCGGGCGCGCGCACCTGCCGGCCGGCGCCTGGTGGAGCGTACCGCACGTCGTCACCGCCGGGCAGGCCGACGTGTCGGCCGCGCTGCGGTGGTCGGCGGTGCCGCTGGTGCTCTCGCTGATGATGGTGGACTTCTTCGACACCATCGGCACCGCGACCGCTATCGCCGAGGAGGCCGGGCTGGCAGACGAGCGGCATCAGGTCCCGCGCCTCAAAGCGCTGCTGGCGGTGGACGCGCTGAGCGCGTCGATTGGCGGCTGGTTCGGCGCGAGCTCCGCCACGTCCTACATCGAGTCCGCGGCCGGCGTGGCGGACGGCGCGCGCACGGGGCTCCACTCAGTGGGCGTCGGCCTGCTGTTCGCCATCGCAGCGTTCTTTGCGCCAATCGCCGGCATCGTCCCCGCGTGCGCGACGGCGCCGGCGCTCATCGCCGTCGGGTTCCTGATGAGCGGCGCCATCACGCGTATCGATTTCACGGACCCCGAAACGGCGGTGCCGTCCTTCCTCACACTGCTGCTGATTCCGCTCACGTGGTCCATAGCCCACGGTATCGGATTTGGTGCGATCACCTACGTGGGAATGGCAATACTGCGTGGGCATGCGCACCGCGTTCACCCGGTGATGTACGGCGTGGCGCTGGCGTTCGGCATCTTCTTCGCGCTCGCTTAGACGCTGGGCACGCTTGTCCACCGTCTCCCTGCTGGTCGTCTGGGGCCTGTCGATCTTCCTGCTCTAGCCTCGGGCCTCGGCAGTGTTCGCGGTCACTGGCTGCACGTCGCGGGCGGTGGTACCATCCGGCGCATCAACCTCGCCGGAGGTCAGATGAATCGTCGACTCGCTTCGGTCGTCGCCGCGATCGTGAGCGTGGTGGCTTGCAGCGGCACCACCACACCAACGTCGCCGACGACATCCTCCGTGGTATCGCCGGCCGGCAACTGGTCGGGCACGATCAGCGACCCCGTCTCCGGCGACGGCACCGCGAAGCTATCACTCAGCGATCAGGCGGCCAACTCGCTGACCGGGACCTGGTCGGCGACATTCAAGAACGGCGAAAGCGTTTCGGGTCCGGCGGTGGCGACCCTATCCGTGCCCAGTGGCTACGGAATAACCCTGTCCGTCCAGCCGCCGCCGCCTTGCGATACCGCCTCGGGAGCGGGAGCGTCCGCTCTCCTCGGCTACACCTTGATCAACGTCGTCGTCACGTCCAGCCGGTTGACCGCGGTGTCGGGCCGGGTCTCGTGTTCCGGGCCCGGCTTCGGCTCCGTCAATTTGTCCAAACAGTAGTGATGCCGGCGTCAGGAAGTGGGGCAATCATGAAGACCATTGCGAACTCCCGATTCAACATCACGAGCTGGGACGAGAAGCCTTACGGCGAGAGCCCGGACCTGCCAAAACTGACCCGGGCCGCGGTCACGAAGACGTTCACCGGCGATATCGCCGGCGAGGGGCACGTCGAATACTTGATGATGTACAGCGGCAACGGCGTGGCCACGTTTGTCGGCCTCGAGCGGATCGTTGGACACGTTGCGGGGAAAGCCGGCAGCTTCGTGCTCCAGCGTACCGGAACCTTCGAGAACGGCGTGGCGAAGGAGTCTTATGTCGTGGTCCCAGGCTCCGGCACGGGGGAGCTTCGGGGTCTGCGCGGCGAGGGGACGTCTGCTGTCGGGCACGGCATGGAGCATCCTTTTGCCCTGAACTACGAGTTCGGCTAGCACAGGGCGGATGACTTCAAGCATCACACGGTTCGGATGGTCAGGTCGCGACAGAGACTTCCACATGATCAAGAGCGTGCTGGTCACCGGGGCTTCCGCTTGCCTCGCGTTTCTTCTCGCGCAAGCGAGCACCGCCGCGAGACCGTCCGCGGCTCTGCCGCAGGCGGCGGCCACTCCTGTAGAGGCGAAGCCCGAAGGGCTGAAAGTGATCTTGCTCGGCACAGGCGTCGGCCCGCCCGTCAGGCTGGATCAGTATGGCGCCAGCACCCTGGTCGAGGCCGGTGGCAAGCGCCTCCTCTTCGACTGCGGGCGAGGCGCGACCATCCGTCTCGTGCAGGCCGGCATTCCGACCAGTTCGATCACCCGGGTCTTTCTGACCCACTTGCATTCGGATCACATCATCCAGCTTCCCGACCTGCTTCTCACCGGATGGGTCGCACAACTTGGAGGCCCACCGGGACGGACCAGGCCACTCGACGTCTGGGGCCCTGATGGCACGCGCGACATGATGAGCGCGCTCGAGACGGCCTTCGCATTCGACATTCACATGCGCCGCGACGTGGACGAGAAGCTCTCGGCGGAAGGCATTCGCGTCCAGAGCCACGACATCAAGGAAGGAGTGGTTCTCGACGAGGACGGCGTGAAGGTGACCGCATTTCTCGTCGATCACGGGCCGGTCGTGCCCGCGTTCGGGTACCGCGTGGATTACCGTGGCCACTCGGTTGCGCTCTCGGGCGACACGCGGCTGTCCGAGAACCTGATTCATCATGCGGCCGGAGTGGATGTCCTGATCCACGAGGGATACGACGCCGTCGCCGCCAGGGCTCGCACAACGAACCCGGCCCTCACGGAAGCCGTGATCGCGCACCATGCCACGCCTGAGCAAGCAGGCCAGGTCTTCAGTCGAGTCAAGCCCCGCCTGGCGGTCTACTCGCACGCTCCCGCGACGCCGAGCGTGATGGAGCAGACGAGAAAGACCTACGCGGGCCCGCTGGAGGCCGCCGAGGATCTACTGACAATCGAAATTGGCGACCAGATTGGGGTTCGCCATTTCGTCTGGAAATAAGCGCCAGGACTTGTCCCCTGGCCTTCACGCCGACTACGCTCACAGGATCATGCCGGCGACGAGACACCTCGCGGGGACACGCGCGGAGCTTGCCTCCACGCTGTCGCTCGCCTGGCCCGTCATCGTCGCCGAGCTCGGCTGGATGTTCATGGGCGTCGTCGACACGCTCATGGTCGGCTGGCTCGCGCCGGAAGCCATTGGCGCCGTGGGGCTGGGCAGCATCCTGTTCTTCACGGCCGCGGTCTTCGGCATGGGCGTGCTCCTCGGCCTCGACACGTTCGTGTCGCAGGCGTTCGGCGCCGGTGAGCTGCACGAGTGCCATCGTTGGCTGCGCGACGGCGTGCACCTGGCGCTACTGGCGACACCTGCGCTGATGCTGGTGTCCCTCGGCGTGCTCGAGGCGATGCCGGCACTCGGCCTGCACCCGACGGTGATGAGCCTGACGCGCCCTTACGTCGCCGTCCTGACGTGGAGCGCGCTGCCGCTGCTGCTCTATGCGGCGTTCCGGCGATACCTGCAGGCGCTCGGAATCGTGCGACCAGTGATGATCACGCTGCTGCTCGCGAACCTCGTGAACGCGGGCTGCAACTGGGTCCTGATTTTCGGGCGCTACGGGTTCCCGGCGATGGGCGTCGCCGGCTCGGCCTGGGCGACGGTCATCGCCCGCGTCTTCATGGCCGTCACGCTGCTCATCGTCATCATCCTGCACGAACGGCGTCAGCGGCTCGGCTTGTCGGACATCTCGTTCCTCGAGGTCGAGTGGCCGCGGATCGCGAGGCTGTTCCGACTGGGTGCGCCCGCTGCAATGCAGGTCACGGCGGAAGTGGGCGTCTTCGGGGCCGTCGCCGCGCT